>JADMIO011721427.1_pt1 | contig 60809 bp, 65 predicted proteins | sample 8958161 | NCBI WGS metagenome assembly JADMIO01 (sample SAMN16585339, study PRJNA669376) | soil metagenome | isolation source: Crop rotation soil | place: USA: Cullars Rotation, Alabama | collected 2011
GACAACTTGTCCACGTGGAATTCTAAGCTTAGGATCCCAATGTGCTGGAAAGAGACTCACGGGGGAGATCACCGCGTTCGCGTCACCGCGTACGGCGGCGAACATGTCGTTGCCGAACTGCGTGACGGCCGCGCCGGCGAGTTTCGGATCGCCGGCTTTTGACGTCGGTTGGCTGATGTCGATCGCGTCGACGTTCACGTCGCCGCTGTCACTGGCGCACGCCGCCGCCAAGCTCAGTGCCGCTGCTGCCAATGCCATCGCGCGTCGCCCCACCGCCTTTGGACGCTACGCCCGCGCACGTTGGTTCCCGAGAGGGCTTGTGAAAACTTTCACATAGGCGTAGCCTGGCGAACGTGACCGAGCGCAAGCCGGCGAGCGCGAGCTGGGAGAGCTGGATCGAGGCGCAGATCACCGAGGCGCGCGCACGCGGCGAGTTCGAGAACTTGCCCGGCTTCGGTAAGCCGCTGCCCGACCTCACCGGCGACCACGACGAGATGTGGTGGATCCGCAACTGGCTCAAGCGCGAGAACCTCAGCTTCACGCCGCCGGCGATCGCACTGCGCAAAGCCGCGGAAGATCTGCTCGCGACGCTGGAGCGGTTCCCGACCGAACGCGGGCTGCGCACCGCGCTCGACGAGTTGAACGTGCGCATCCGCGAGATGAATCGCTCGTTCGTGGTGGACGGACCGCCGTCGAACATGATGCCCCTCGACGTCGAACCGGTCGTCGCCCGCTGGACCGAATTGCGCGCCGCGCGCGAAGCGTTGCTCGAAGTTGCGCCGCCGCCCGAGCCGCCCGCGCCGGCGAAACGTCGCTGGTTCCGTCGCCCTCGGCCATAATCGCCACTCCCAATCGGGGGTGTAGGTCAGTGGTAGACCGGCGGCCTTTTAAGCCGCGCGTCGCAGGTTCGATCCCTGCCACCCCCACAAACACTCAACAGATACACAACAACTCCACAAAACCCAACAGGTGCTCAAGCAGGACCATCTTCCGCCGATACGCTCAGTATGTGGAAGAGGTCATCGAGCCCTCAGCGGATCAGCCAATCGGCGCTGATCCTGTCGATGATCTCGATCGCCTGGCCGTCGTCGAGGCTGAACTTTCAGACGCCGAAGCAGAGCTTGATGCGATGGATAACGCCCCCGTCGATCAAGACCCAGGTCCAGATCTGTAACACCTTCGCGATGCCCAAGGCCAACACTCCCCAAGTCGTCCGCGACTGGTTCACCAAGTACGTCGCCGCCCCTCGCTACAAGAAGGTCGAGACGCTGCGCTTCAACTCCGCCGACGGCGTGCGCCTCCACGCCGTCCGCGTTGCCGGTCCGGTCAACTGCGGCGTCACGGTCGTGTTGGTGCACGGGTTCGGTCACTGGCATCGCCATCCGAAGATCCACGAGTTCGCCAACCAACTCGCCGAGACGGCCAACGTCCTGGTGCTCGACCTGCGTGGTCACGGCCTGTCGGGTGGCACGAGCACGCTCGGCGCACTCGAGTGGCTCGACGTCAAGGCAGCCGTCGAGCAGGTGCCCGCCGATCAGAAGCTGGTGCTCATGGGCGCGTCGATGGGCGCGGCCGCGGTCGTGCTCTACGCCGGCATGGCGGCACGCGGCGACGGCGGCCGGAAAGCCGACGCCGTTGTCGCAGTGTCCGGTCCCGGGTGGTGGGGTGGACGCGACGCGCCAAAGGGCGTTGGTCGTGTGCTCGAGCTGGCGCGGTCGCCGCTCATGCGTCGTGCGATGCGTCACCTCATGCGCGTGCGCATCGACGGCGTGCGCAACTCCGGTCGCATCGACCCGGTCACCATCGTGGGTGAGATCGCGCCGACGCCGGTTGTCATCGTGCACGACCGCGCCGACTGGTACTTCGGCGTCGACCAGGCCGAGGCGATGCACAGCGCAGCCGGCCCGACCGCGCAGCTGTGGTGGCGGACTGGTGGGCACGCCACCGACTTGTTCAACGACGAACTGCGCGCGCGCATCGTCGCTGAAGTGGTCGCACCGCTACTCGTCGGCGACGACGAGTCCGCGGTCGACGTCGCGTAAGCGCAGGTCGCGCGCGGAGAGCGCCACGACGATGACCGCCGTCGCCGCGGCAACGCGCGGCCCGTTGTGCGCGAAGCGCACGGCGGCGACGCAGAAGATCACGAGCGTCGTGGTCGCCAACAAGGTCGCCGAGGCGACGCGCCGAACGTCCGCGAGGTCGGCCGCGATCGTGACCGCCGCGAGCACCGGCATGATCAATACACAGAACACCACCGTGCCCACCAGGCGGTTCGGCACGATGCGCGTGTCGTGGAGCACGCCCGCGAGGTTGTAGAGGCTGCGCTCGCGGTGGCCGGTTCTCGCCCACGGCAACGCGAACTCGGCAGCGAGCGCCACGGCGGCGACGCTGCGCCAGTGCTTCAGGATTCGCACTGCTTTCCGCTGGCTTGGCACATCAGCGTGTCGAAGTCCTTCGAGTCCGTGATGACGCGCGCGTACTCCTCGAGGGTCCGTAGCGGGTCGAGGTAGTACTGCCCGCCGCGCTGCGCCACGACGACGAAGAACGACTTCAGCCCGAACGTGTAGCCCGTGTCCTTCAAGCAACCGGAATCCTGTTGGGGCTTACCTGCCGCGCTGTTGACCGCGGTGTAACACGTGCCGTCGACGGTCGCCGTCGCTGTCTGGATCATGCGGCCAGTGTTCAGCGTCGTGTGGGCCGTGAGCTTTTTGACGTCGACGCGCGTGTGGCCGTCGTCGAGCTTCGTCGTCGTCGCGTCGAGGCTGTCGAGCGCGAACGTGAAGTTCTTACGCGCGTCTGCGAGGTCGCGCTGGTCGACCAGCGACTCGATGGCGCCGCGGTAGTCGACGAGCACGCGCAGCGACTCGGGGTCGACGAGTTGGAGTCCCTTGTCGAGATCGACGGCGCCGGCGGCGGCGGCGAGTTGTTCGATGACGCCCTTGGGAGAGTCGGCGCCCTGCGATGCCGGCGGGTGATCGAAGTCGGGCTTGGCGACGTCCGACGCGCCGCGGATGGCTTCGGCGATTGTGTAGAAGACGCTCACGTACCAGCCGCTGTCGCGCTTCAGCGTGACGATTACCGGCAACGGCTCGTCGGAGTCGCGCTTGAGCTCCGCGATCGACGTCGAACCCGACTGCTGCTCGAGGAAGTCGGGCGGCAGATCCTTGCGCGTCTCCGCGGGAAGTTTGCTCGGGTCGTACGACGCGCTGAAGTTGCCGTCGGTGATTGTGACGGCGGCCACTTTCTCGCCGAGTTGCTCGACCGAGTAGCGAACGTCGCTGGCGTTCACGTCGACCGACTCCAGCGGGTCGCCCTTGTCGGCGATCACGCCCTGCGACGCCGCTTGGTCGGCGGTCGGCTTGTAGGCGCCGCGGAGCAGATCGCCTTCGCTCGGATCGAGTGCGGCGAGCACACCCAGCGGATCCTCGTCGGTGACGGCGCGCACGAGGCGCTCGACCGCGGCCTGCGGAGAGTCAGCACCACCGGTCGAACTCTTGAAGTTCCAGAAGGCGACGCCAGCGCCCAGCACGAGCACGGGGAGCGCGATGAACAGGATGCGCGTCCACATCGCCCCCGCTTGCGCGGCTGGAGTCTCGGGCGTTTCGGCCGGTGTCTCGAGCATGCCGCGGAGTCTTACAGGGCGACCGGCGCCTCGTCGTCGTCTGCTGCCGCGCTGAATACGCCCGCCATCTCGATGTCGCCGTCGTCGGTGACCGACAGCCACCGACCCTGCACGTTGCCGACACGCAAGTAGGGATTGCCGAGCCAGTTGTCGATGGCGCCGACGACGCCGCCGTGAGTAGCGACGAGCGTGCACGCGCCGTCGGTGTTGGCGGCGACGCGCTGCAACGCCGCGACGACGCGCGGGGTGATGTCGCGTTCGCCACCCGGCATCGACTCGAGTTCGCCGCGCCGCCAGCGCTCGAGCAGGCCGGGCCATTTCTCTTCGATCTCGGCGCGCGTGTGGCCGGAGATCTCGCCGACGTCGCGCTCGCGCCAGCCCTCGTCGACCGACGGCTCGGGCAGGCCGAGCGCGGTGGCGACGATCTGCGCGGTCTCGCGGGCGCGGTCGAGATCCGAGGTGACGACGCTGTCGATCCCCGCGTCGCGCACCGCCTCGGCGAGGGCGCGCGCTTGGGCGCGGCCGGCGTCGGAGAGCGGCGGATTCGCGGCGCCCTGCCAGCGGCCTTCGGCGTTCCAGACGGACTCGCCGTGACGAACCAACAGGATGCGCTTCGCCACGCCCGAGAGATTACGGTCCGGCCCCATGGCACTAGACATCTCGAAGCTCGGCACCAAGTACGACGAACTCACCGAAGTGATCGACGGTGATCGCGCCAAGGCGTACGCCGCGGCGACGAACGACGACAACCCGGCCTACTCGTCGGGCAAGTACGCGCCGCCGGTGTTCGCGGTGGTGCCGGCGTGGGCGGCGCTGGGTCTTGCGGTCGGCGACGTGATCCCGCCGGAAGTGCTGATGATGGTCGTCCACGGCGAGCAGGACATGCACTTCTCCGCGCCGCTCGTCCCCGGCGTGACGCTGCGCACCGCGGCTGAGGCGTACAGCATTCGCGTCGGCGGTAGCGGCACGCGCTTTACCGTGCGCACCCGTTCGGTCGACGACGCCAGCGGCGATCTCGTCGTCGAGCAGTACATCACCGTGTTCCTGCGCGGCGTGTCCGACGGAGAGAGCGCGGGACCGAACAAGCCCGATCACACGTTTCCCGAAGACGCGCGCGCCAGCGTCGTCGGCGACTACTCGATTCACGTCGACGACGATCAGACGTTCCGCTACCGCGACGCGTCGGGCGACCAGATGCCGATCCACATCGACGACAACTTCGCGAAGTCCGTCGGCCTCCCGGGCATCATCGCTCACGGCTTGTGCACGATGGCGATGACGAGTCAGGCCGTCATCAAGGTCGCAGCCGACGGCGATCCCGGACGCCTCAAGCGGCTCGCAGTGCGCATGTCGAAGAACGTGTTCCCCGGCAACGACGTCGTCACCACGCTGTACCGCGGCGCAACACCCGGCGCGTTCCCCTTCGAAGCGCACAGCAACGGCGAGCTCGTCATCAGCAACGGCCTCGCCGAAATCCTCTCCTAAACGCGAACTGGGGCGGTGTGGTGTCGTGCAACGACACCACACCGCCCCAGTTCAGCGGGGATCGTGCGAGTTAGCCGAAGCAGACCTCGAACCATAGGTAGAAGACGACGGCGAGGATGAAGCCCGTCGCGATCGCGGTGGTGTGCTTCTCGAGGTACTTCTTGACCGTGGTCTGACCGGTGCCGGCGATGAGGCCAAGGCCGTTCAGCTCCAGCAGCACGATGACGACGAGCACGGGCAGCCACCACATGAGGCGCTTCGAGCCCTCGGGGTTCTGGTTGTACAGCGGCGCGAGGTGGCTCGTGAACGCCATGAAGAAGACGAGGGGGATCGAGAACACGGTGTTGGTGCGCGAGGCGAGCGCGCCCTTGCGACCGGCCGGAACCGCTTCCTCCAACGCGGGCTGACCTGCGAGCACGCCCTGCGCGGAGCGGATCAGGATCTTCTGGTTGCGCCAGATGACGCCCCAGACGTTGGCCAGCATGATGATGCCGAGCAGCGCGCCGGTGGAGATGGACACGCCCATCGGCGACTTCATGTAGTCGCCGTCGAAGTTCTTCTGGAAGCCGAGAATGAAGAAGCCCGACAACACCGTGAGCACCGCGGCCCAGCGGAACCACCACAGCGCGCGCGGCACGAGCTTGGCGATCGCTTCGGTGCGCGCCGGTGCGTCGAAAGTCGCGAACGCGGGCGTCTGCACGTAGTTGAAGTAGTAGAGCAAGCCGATCCACGTGATGGCACCCAAGTAGTGCGCGTAGCGCGAAAGCAGGATTCCGCCGTCCCGTGACCAGATCTCCAATGCGAGCATTCGCATTCCTCCTAAATGTCCTTGTGTCGCTAACTGCAAGCTAACACCGCGTTACCGTGACCTCCGTGGACGACCAGCCTGATCGGTGGCAAGAGCTGGGTGAGTTCATTCGCCAGCAGCGCGGCACGGCGCGGATGTCGTTGCGGCGCATGTCGGAGATCGCCGGCATCTCGAACCCGTACCTCAGCCAGATCGAACGCGGCCTGCGCAAGCCGTCGGCCGACATCCTGCGGCAGATCGCGAAAGCCCTGCGGATTCAGGCCGAGACGCTGTACGTGCGAGCCGGAATCCTCGAAGAGCGCGACCCGTCCGACGACTTGGCCGGCGAGATCCTGCGCGATCCGTTCCTCAACGAGGAACAGAAGCAGACGCTGCTGCGGATCTATCTGTCGTTCCGGCACGAGAACGAGGACAAGCCGGTCTCGCCGCCGGTCGCGGAAGACGGAACCGGGGAACAACCGAGCGCCGAGTAGCGTTTTGCCCCGCTGTGCGTCGTCTTGCGGTTCTGTCGTTGCACACCTCGCCCCTGGCGCAGCCAGGCACGGGCGACGGTGGGGGGATGAATGTCTACGTGCGCGAGTTGTCATCCGCGCTCGCGCGCGCGGGTGTCGAGTGCGACGTCTACACGCGCGCTGATCGAGCCGACCTCGAAGACGTCGTGCGCGTCGAGCCGGGCTTTCGCGTGCATCACATCGAGTCCGGTCCGCGCGCGTCCGTCGAACGGCACGTGTTGCCGTCGCTGGTCGACGGCTTCACGCAGGGCGTGCTCGATCGTTTACGCGACGCACCGGCCGACGCGTTGCACGCGAACTACTGGTTGAGCGGCATGGCCGGACACGCGATCAAGCACGAACTCGACTTGCCGTTGGTGTCGACGTTCCACACGTTGGCGCGCGTGAAAGCCGACGCCGGCGACTTCGAACCCGACGAGCGCGTGCGCGCCGAGCACGACGTCATGGCGTGCTCCGACGCGGTGCTCGCGTCCTGCAGCGTCGAGGCCGCGCAACTGCGCCAGCTCTACGGCGTCGACCCCGAGCGCATCGAGATCGTGGCGCCCGCCGTCGACCATGCCTTCTTTGCCCCGGGCAACCGGGCGCAAGCCCGCCGGGCGATCAACTTGCCCCTCGACGCCCAGATCCTGCTCTTCGTCGGCCGCATCCAGGCGCTGAAGGGCCTCGACGTGGCGATCGCGACGTTTGCCCAGGTCCGGGACCCCGACGCCGTCCTCGTGGTCGTAGGCGGACCCAGCGGTCCCGAGGGCGAAGCCGAGCACGAGCGGGTCGAAAAGCTCGCCGTCGAGCTCGGCGTGGCCGACCGCATCATTTGGCGGGAGCCCCAGCCCCACGAGTTGCTCTCGACGTATTACCGCGCGTCGAACGTGGTGCTCGTGCCGTCGCGCTCGGAGTCGTTCGGCCTCGTCGCGCTCGAAGCGTCGGCGTGCGGCACACCGGTTGTGGCCGCCGCAGTCGGCGGACTCCGCACGCTCGTCGAGCACGGCCTCACTGGGTTCCTCGTCGAAGGTCGCAACCCCGCGGCCTTCGCCGCGTTCGCCGGCGAGATCGTGAGCAACACCAAGCTCGCGGAGGAGATGGGACGCAACGCCGCGCGACAAGCAATGCGTTACCAGTGGTCGATCTCCGCGGCGCGACTCCGGCGTTTGTACTCCGACCTCACCGCGCGCACGCTGACGACGTGTCACTAGACGGCGACGTCGGCGCGCCCGCGGATCGACAAACACTCGATCGCGTTGCCGCGCTCATCGACGAGTGGACCGCCGCGCAGTTGCGCGACAACGCGTCGGTACTCGGCATCGAAACCGAACTCGACAACGGCGTGCGTCGTTGGTTGTTGCGACTCTCGGGTGAGGAGAAGCAGTTCATCGCGGTGTGGTTCTCGCTGCGCCAACGCAGCCTGTTCGTCGAGACGTACTTCATGCCCGCGCCCGAAGAAAACATCGAGGACTGCTTCACGTACTTGCTGCGGCTGAACGCCCGGCTCGGAGGCATGCGCTTCGCCACCGGCCAGGAGGACGCCGTGTACCTGATGGGTGCGATCTCGGTGCACCACGTCGACGAGGCCGAACTCGACCGCCTCCTCGGCTGTGCATACGCCTACACAGAGGCTTATTTCCGCCCAGCGATGCGAATTGGCTACGCCAGCCGCTTCACCGGATAAAGACGCTGGTCCTCGGCCTTGCCGGACGAGACGGCATCCCTGTAAGTTCTGCGTTCTGCAACGGGCCCGGTTGGGTGCGTCCGTCGTTCGGGGAAGTGCGACGGCCGTCTCGGCCGGGCCCGTGCATTTCTTCCCTATGACGTGGAGACGCAGTTCCGCTTTCGTCGTCGCGACGCTCATGTTCGTGGGCGTGCTCGCGCCTGGCGCGTTCGCGCAATCATCCAAGGACAAGCGCGTGCAACAAGCGCGCGACATCAAGCCCGCGGAAGCATCGGACGGACAGCTCGCGCAAGCCGTGAAGACGCTCGACGCGCAAGTGAAAGCCACCGACGCGCAAACGCAGTCGGCGCGTCAATCGGTGAAGTCGGCGCTTATGTCGGTCGCGCTCGCGGAGGCGCGTCTGCGACAAGCCGAGAGCGCGCTGCAACGCGTGCGCGGGCAGCTCGTCGCGCGCGCACTTGCGGAGTACAAGCAACAAGGCAACTTCGACAACGCGCTCGCGTCCGGTGACATCAGCGAAGCGATTCGTCGCAAGGCGTTGCTCGATCACGTCACCAAAGTCGACAACGACGTGCTCGACCAACTGCACGCGACGCGCGACGACATCACGCGGCAGCGCGCGGCCGCGCAACGCGCCAAGGCAACCGCCGACGCGCGCGAACGCGTCGTCGAAGAACGACTCCGCCAACTCGTGCGCGACCGCGCCTCGCGCGGCCGGCTCAACGCCGCGCTCGAGAAGCGCATCGCCGAGGTGCGCGCCGAAGCGATCGCCATCGAGGGTGACGACAGCGTGGTGCGGCGGATCCTCGGGGCCTCGCCGACGCCCTCCAGCGGCGACGTCGTCGTCGGCAAGACGTCGAAATACGGGCTTCAGTGGCCTCTCCGCGGCCGCCTGACCTCGGGTTTCGGGCGCCGCTGGGGCCGTTTGCACGCCGGAATCGACATCGCGGCCCCCAAAGGCACCCCGATTCACGCCGCCAAGGCGGGAACGGTCGTCTTCGCCGGGCAAATGCGGGGCTATGGCAACGTCGTGATCATCGACCACGGCGGCGGCCTCTCGACGCTGTACGGCCACCAGAGCCGCCTCGGGTCGCATCGCGGCGAGCGCGTGGCGCAGGGCCAGACGATCGGTTACGTCGGTTCGACCGGTCATTCGACCGGCAACCACTGTCATTTCGAGACCCGGATTAACGGAAGACCGCAGAACCCGCGAAACTTCCTTCCGTGAAGTTGGTGATCAGCGGCGGGGGCAAGATGGGCGAGGCACTCCTCGCAGGCCTGCTGCGCGCCGGATGGGCGCAAGCCGATGACATCGCGATCGTCGAACCCGTCGCCGAACGACGCGACTACCTCGCGCAAACGTTCCCGGGTGTGCACGTCGGAGACGTGCCCGTGCCCGCCGACGGAGCGATCATCGCGGTGAAGCCCGGCTACGTCGTCGACGCCGCGAGCGCGCTCGCCGACGTGGGCGTCGGTCGTGTGTTGTCGATCGCCGCCGGCGTTGCCACCGCGACGATCGAAGGCGCGCTGCAACCGAACACGCCGGTCGTGCGCGCCATGCCGAACACCCCCGCGCTCGTGTCCGCGGGCGCGGCTGCGATCGCGCCGGGCAAAGCCGCAACCGATGACGACGTCGCGTGGGCGGAGTCGATCCTGGCGGCGGTCGGCATCGTCGTGCGCGTACCTGAGGAACAACTCGACGCCGTCACCGGCTTGTCGGGTTCGGGTCCGGCGTACGTCTTTCTCGTCGCCGAAGCGATGATCGCCGCCGGCGAGGCCGTCGGCTTGCCGCGCGGCGTGTCGGAGCAACTGGCAATCCAAACGATCATGGGTGCGGGCCGCATGCTCGCGGAGTCGGGCCAGTCACCCGAGGACCTGCGCGCCGCGGTGTCGTCACCGAACGGCACGACCGTCGCGGGTCTCGGCGTGCTCGACGAACGCGGCGTGCGCGACGCGTTCGCCGCGGCCATCGCGCGCGCCACCGAGCGCTCGCGCGAACTCGGCCGGGGCGAGTAGTGGGGCGCACCTACGACACCGTTTCGTTCCTGTCGGACTTCGGGCACAAGGACGAGTTCGTCGGCGTCGTGAAGTCGGTCATCCGTTCGCTCGCGCCGGCGACGACGGTCATCGACCTCACGCACGAGATCGCGGCGCACGACATCCGCGCCGGCTCGCTGTCGTTGGCGCGCGCGGTGCCGTACGTCGCGAGCGGCGTCGTACTCGCGATCGTCGATCCCGGCGTCGGTACCGACCGGCGCGCCGTCGCCGTCGAAGTCGCCGGTGGCGAAGGCGTGTTCGTCGGTCCCGACAACGGGCTCATCGCGGCGGCGGTCGCGCTGACAGGCGGCGCCGAGCGCTGCGTCGCGCTCACCAACACCAAGTTCCATCTCGAGGCGATGGGCGGCACCTTCGCCGGCCGCGACATCTTCGGGTCGGTGACCGGTCATCTCTGCAACGGCGTCGACCTCGAGGAATTCGGCGACCGCATCGATCCCGTCACGATGACGCCGGGCATGCTGCCGATCTCCCGGGAGGAAGACGACGGAGCGATCGCGGCCGAGGTGCTGTGGATCGACCGCTACGGCAACGTGCAGCTCAACGTCGACAGCGAAGAGATGGACACGCTGGGTGATCCGGTGTCGCTGGGCCACGGTGGCCAGACGCGGGTGGTGCACCGAGCGGCGGCCTATGCGGCGGTGAAGCCCGGCCACGTCGGCATCGTGATCGACGCCTACGGGCTCGTGAGCCTGGCGGCCGCTCGATCGTCGGCGGCTGATGCGCTCAAGCTGCGACCGGGTGACCCGGTCACGCTGCGCTCCGTCGACTAGCGCTTCGCGCTTCGCGTGCAGCTGAGGTTGTTCGCAACCCGCTTCGGGACGGATCACGTCCCCAACTGCACACGAAAGCGCTGACTTGGCGCTCCAAGAATTACGCGGCGCGGTCGAGCGAGGCGGTGCCGCCGGCGGCGACTACCTTGTGACCACTTTGCGCCCCGCAACGACCATCGCTCTTGTGCTGCTGCTGCTCTTGATCGTCGCTGCCGCCATTGTTCAGTTCGTTCTCATGGCTCATTGAGCGGACAACGTCAACCGGCGCTGCGGTCGTCGGGGTGGTGGTCGGCGCCGGAGCCGCCGTGGTCGGCGGAGCAGTGACGTGCGGCCTGGTGACCCGCGGTGTCGTGGTGCGAGGAGCGGTCACGATCGGCGCGGGAGCCGGTGCCGGATTGGATGCGGGCTTCACGGTCGAACCACCGGCGACGGCGGCGAACTCGTGCGCCGTGTACAGCAGGCCGTCGGGCGTGCGCACGGTGCCGACGCCGATGCGGTTGAACCGCGGGTCGACGAGGTTCTCGTAGTGGTGCGGGCTGGCGATGAAGGCGTTCATCAAATCGTTGACCGTTGGGCCGACGCCGACGTTCTCACCGAGGCGAGTCCAGTCGATCGTCACGCCGTCGGCGAGGTTCGACCGGTGGAAGATGTCGTCCTGGCCGGCCATCGTGATCGCCCAGTTGGTGGCGATCGAACCGAGGTTGCCGTCGACGGTCAGGTCGCCGAGGCCCTTCGATTCACGCAGCTGGTTGATCGCAGCCACGAACTGGTTGGACTCGCTGGAGGCCAGTCCGAGCTGGTCGGCCGGCGTGGCGGCTGCGCAACCCGCCGACAGCGGCGAGGCGACTGACCAAACTGCGGCCAACCCAGCCACAACAAGTGTCGTTGAGAATGTCGTAAACAGTGCCCGAAGTTTCACCTCCGACCTATCGGTTGGGCGTTCGTAGGATTAAGTGGGTTTACGTTGGGATTTGTTGATGAACCTCGCAGGAATCATTGAGAACCATCCGGAAAGTGCGCCCGCACTAGTTAGTCGCGGCGCGGTCACTTCGTACGGTGACCTGCGGCAACAGGTGGCCGAGGTGCGCGGTGGACTCGCGCGCGCAGGGGTCGAGCCAGGTGACCGCGTAGCCCTCGCGTTGGCGAACAATTGGTTCTTCGTTGTGGCTTATTTGGCTTCCCTGGGCCTTGGTGCCATTGCTGTGCCTTTGAATCCGAACAGTCCGTCGGCGGAAATGGGCGACGAACTCGCCGCCGTGCGCCCGAAGGTGTTGATCGCGGGCGCGGCTGCGGCCAACGCGGTGAACGGCCTTGATCACGCCGCGCTCGGCATCGCACATCTGTACGCGCCCGAGGGTTCGGAGATCACCGGCGCCACCGCGTTCGAGGCGTTGTTCGGCGGCGAGACGGTGCCGATCGTCGATCGCATGCCCGACGACGTCGCCGTGTTGATCTTCACCGCCGGCACCGGCGGCGCGCCGAAGGCGGCGATGCTCACGCACAACAATTTGTTGTCGAACATCGAGCAGGCGCAGAGCCAGCGCGGCCAAGAGGTGTTGCCGAGCGACGTCGCGCTCGGCGTGCTGCCGATGTTTCACATCTTCGGCCTCAACGTCGTGCTCGGCATCGCGCTGCACGCGGGCGCGTCGGTGGTGTTGGTCGAGCGCTTCGATCCGGTTTCGGCCGTCGAGACGATCCGCGATCGCAAGGTGACCGTGGTCGCGGGCGCGCCGACGATGTTCGCCACGATGATGTCGTTGCCGCGCGCCACGGCGCGCGACTTGTCGAGCGTGCGCTTGGCGTTGACGGGCGCGGCGCCGCTGCCGCCCGAAGTCGCGTCCGGTTTCGCCGACCACTTCAACATCCCGCTGCGCCAGGGCTACGGCCTCACGGAGGCGTCGCCCGTCGTCACGTCACAGGCGCTCGAAGGCGAACCGCGCCCGTACTCGATCGGCCAGGTTGTGCCCGGCGTCGAGCTGCGCCTCGTCGACGAGGAGGGCGAAGACGCGCTCGAGGGCGACGCCGGCGAGATCTGGGTGCGCGGCCCGAACGTGTTCCCCGGCTACTGGGAGAACGACGAGGCGACGGCGGCGGCGAAAACCGAAGACGGATGGCTGCGCACGGGCGACGTCGCCGTCACCGATGACGACGGTTACCTGTACCTGATCGACCGCGCCAAGGACCTCATCATCGTGTCGGGATTCAACGTGTATCCCGCGGAAGTCGAAGAGGCGATCGCCGCGCATCCGGGCGTGGCCGATGTCGCGGTGGTCGGCGTGCAACACCCGCACACGGGCGAGACCGTGAAGGCGTTCGTCGTCGTCGAGCCCGGCGTGCACCTCGAGGAAGACCAACTCATCGAGTTCGTCGGCAAGCGCCTCGCCCGCTACAAGTGCCCGACCAAGATCACCTTCGTCGAGGAACTCCAGCACGGCTTGGGCGGCAAGCTCCTTCGCCGGGCGCTGCGGTAGCGCCTACTCGTACGACGCCGACTGCAGCCGGAACAGTTCCGCGTACAGCCCGCCGCGGGCCATCAACTCGTCGTGCGTGCCGGACTCCGCCACGCGGCCCTCGTCGACGACGACGATCGTGTCGGCCATGCGCACCGTCGACAACCGGTGACTCACGACGACCGTGACGGCGTCGGCGCGGCGATGCTCGTCGCTGGTATAGGACTCGAACAACGCCTGCTCGGCGACGGGGTCGAGGGCGGCGGTGGGCTCGTCGAGGATGAGCAACACCGGTCGCGCCGGCATCTCTGCGCGGGCGATCGCGAGTCGTTGCCACTGCCCGCCCGACAGTTCCGTGCCGTCGACCCACTCCGTGCCGAGCTGCGCGTCGTAGCCACCCGGCACTTCGCGCACCACGGCGTCCGCGCCGCCGCGCACCGCCGCGGTCTCGACCCGGGCGCGGTCGTCCAGCGCCGCGTAGTCGCCGATGCCGATGGCTTCGGACACCGTGACGTGCGGGCGCGTGAACTCCTGCAGGGCGCCCGTCGTGCGGGCGCGCCACGCGTCGGCGTCGAAGGCGCGGAGCGGAACACCGTCGACGAGGATCTGGCCGCCGGTCGGTTCGTACAACCGCAGCAGGAGCTTGACCGCCGTCGTCTTGCCGGCGCCGTTGTCGCCGACGATGGCCAGTGTCGAGCCCGCCGGCGCGTGGAACGACAGGCCGTCGAGGATGGCGCGCTCGGTGCCGGGATAGGTGAAGTGCACGTCGTCGAACGTGATGCCGTCGCGCAGGCGCGTCGGCGGCTCGACCGTGTCGCCGGTGGGGCGGTGGGCGCGGTCGTAGTCGAGCAGCCACACGTAGTGCCGCACCGCGGTCGTCGCCCAGTTGATCCAGTTGAGTCGGTTGTTGACCTGCATCGCCTGGCCGATCACCGTGCCCGCGAGGCCGATCGCCATGACCAGCTCGCCGGTGGTGACGGTGCCCTGCGCGGCGCGCTGGGCGACCACGACCATCGCGTACGCGAACGACGCCGTGAAGATCGTGCGCCCGACGGCGATGAACCACGTGCCCTTGAGGCGGTGCCAGAACTCGTCGTGCGCGAGTGCGGCGCGGTCCTCGGCGTAGCGCGACAGCACATGGTCGGCGGCACCGAAGACGCGTAACTCGGGCGCCGATGCCGGGTCGGAGACGAGGTAGTTGATGATGTCGGCGCGGCGGCCATGACCCGACCGCCGGTCGATGGCTTCGAGACGGATCTTCTCGGCGAGCGCGCCGGCGAGCAGCGACGGGACAACGGCGAGCGGCAGGAGCACGAGGCGAGCGTCGATCGCGGCGAGCAACGCGATTGTGATGGCGAAGCGAACGACGATCTCGAACGTGAGGATGATCGCCGGTACCGCGTTCGCGATCAGCCACGACTCGTGGATCAAATAGTCGATGCGATAGAGGTGCGCGGGGTTCTCGTGGTGTTCGATTCCGGGCAGACCGGTCACGAGGTGCAGCGCTTGCACCTCGACGCGGTGCGCCACCTGTTCCTCGAGCCGCAGGCGCACGCGGTCGCCGACGATCTGGAGTCCGAGCACGGCGCCGGTCGCGGCGGTCAGGAACAGCGCGCCGGTCACCGTGCGGCGCGAGTTGTGCTGCGCCACGCCGTCGACCAGCAGCCCGACGCCGACGGGCGTGAGCGGGTACGCGACGCCGACGACGACGTCGAGCACGATGCTGGCGACGGTGCGCACGGGATCGGCGCGGAAGCCCTCGCGGGCCATGACGAGCACCGAGCGGACGCGGCTCGACCACGTGTTGACGGAGATGTCGTCGCTCATTTGGGCACCGCCGCGGCGTAGCGCTTGGCTTGGAGACGGAACAGTGCGGCGTAGCGGCGGTCGTGGCGCATCAACTCGTTGTGCGTGCCGTCTTCGACGATGCGTCCGTGGTCGAGCACGACGATGCGATCGGCGCGCCGCACCGTCGAGAAGCGGTGCGACACCAGCACCGTCGTGGCGCCACGGGCGAGGTCCACGAAGCGGTCGTACAGCTCGGCTTCACCGCGCACGTCGAGATTGGCGGTGGGTTCGTCGAGCATCAGCAGGCGCGAACCGCTCGCCAGCGCGTAGGCGGCGCGCGTGAGTGCGATGCGCTGCCACTGCCCGCCGGACAAGTCGAGCCCGCCCTTGAGCCGGCGCGACATCACGGTGTCCCAGCCGTTCGCCAACCCGTCGATCACCTCGCGCGAACCGACGGCCTCGGCCGCCTGGACGAGCTTGCGCTTCGTGGCGTCGGTGACGGGTTCGAGCGCGATCGTTTCCGCGATCGTGAACGGGTAACGGATGCTGTCCTGGAACACGGCGGCGACGCCGCGCTGCCACTCGATGGGGTCGAGATCGACGAGCGGCACGCCGTCGACGGTGATCCGGCCGCACGCCGGGTCGTGCAGCCGGGCGAGCAGGCGCACGAGCGTGGTCTTGCCGGCGCCGTTGTCGCCGACGATGGCGAGCGACGTGCCGCCGTCGATCGCGAGGTCGAGGCCGCTGATGATCGGCTCGGCGCGACCGGGGTACGCGAACGAGACGTCCTCGAAGCGGATCTCGGGGCCGCGTGTAGGCGCGGGCGCAGCGAACGCGGGAGTGACGCGCGCGATCTCGCTCGCCGACGCGGCTTCGAGCGCGCCGAGCGACGGCAGGCGGCTTGCGCCCCACAACATCCACTCGGTCCAGTCCTGGGGCAGCGCCAGCTCCGAGAGGCCGATGAACACCATGACGTACACCGCCAGGTCGGCGACGGAGATGGAGCGGACGTAGGCGGCGTGCGCGATGAACGCGATGCCGGCGGCGTTGCCGAGGACGAGCAGCGCGAGCAGCGGCGCCAGGACGCGCACGTTGGCGGCGCGTCGCCGCCACGCGTTGCGGTAGCTGTCGAGCATCATCCGGTCGAAGCGATCGACGAACCAGCCGGCGTTGCCGAACAGGCGGATCTCGCCGGCGTGCGCGTTCTGCATCGCGAACCAGCGCAGGTACTGCGGGAAGCGTTGCTCGACGAGCGCCGACCAGATCGCGATCTGGTCCTGGCGGCGCATCCACGCGCCGGCGCGGAACCACACGACGGTGGTGACGAGCGCGAGCGGGAGGGAGAAGCGGGCGAGGATCACGGCCTGGGAGAGTGCGCCGACGAACCACGCCATCGCGTACACGCACGAAACGGCGAACGTGCCGATGTGGGGCCACTGCTGTTTCGTCGCGACGTCTGCGGCGCGCCGCGTGTCGGGGTCGAGCAAATGGTCGACGAGCGGCGGTGACGCCAGCGCGTGCAGGCCGCGTCCTTCGATCGCCCCGAACAGGCGCATGCCCCACCCTTCTTCGAACGGGAACGTCATCGCGCCGATGATCTGGTTCGCGCCGTACACCACCGCCACGGCGACGACCGAGGTCATCAGGCGATGGCCGCCGCCGCTCAGGCCTCCGGCTGCGACCGCCGCCGGAATCGCGTCGATGGCGCGCCCGGCGAGCACCGCGGCGAGCGCGGGCGCAAGCCCGCGGAGCGCGCCGATGAGCAGCAACACCACGAACGTCACGGGTGTTGCCTCGAAGACGGTACGAACCCCGAGCAGGAACGAGCCAGGGCTCAGGTCGTCACTTACGTCGCGTGCCCCAGACACGGCGTTCGACGTTACGAACGGGCGTCACAGTGGGCGATCGAATTAATCGGGCGAGATCTCCTGCGGGATCGCGCCAGTAACGGAGTACCATTGCGGGACGGCTGCTATGGCCGTTCATGTCGACCGGCTACTGACGTCTCCGATTTGCATGTTTCGCAAGAGGAGAACGACAACCAATGCCAGCAGGAACCGTGAAGTGGTTCAACGCGACGAAGGGCTTCGGCTTCATCGCACCCGAGGACGGCACGCCTGACGTGTTCGTGCACCAATCCGACATCGCCGCCGAGGGCTACCGCGAACTCGTCGAAGGCCAGCGCGTCGAGTTCTCCGTCGAGGCGGGACAGAAGGGCCCCAAGGCGTCGAACGTCCGCGCGCTGTGAGCGCGGTCGACGCCGCGCTCGGCGACAAGGTCCTCGAGCTGCGCACCGCCGGACGGTCCTTCGCGTCCATCGCCACCGCTGTGGGCGTCGAGCGCAAAGTTGACGCGTTGCGGTTGTTCCTCGACGCCATCGACACGCGTCCGGCGACAGAACAAGCCGAGTTGCTGAAGGCGGAGAACCGCCGCCTCGACGCGCTCGAGCGCAAAACGCGGGAGAACGAAGACCCCGCCGCCCGTGAACGCGGGCTGGCGTCGATCGTCAAGCTGCGCGACTACATCGCGGGCACGCGGCCGGCCAAGAAGAGCGCGGCCGCGAACACCGCGCGGGCCGCAGAGAAAACTCCACCGCGCCGGTAGCGCCCCGGCGCACTACCGGCGAGCGGTGGAGCTTGCCTGTGACTTTGTTTGGGCCTTGGCCTTGTCACGCTCGGCCATGAGCCGCGTCGTTTCCTGCGACGGCGGCGCGGCGAGCATCGAGGTACACATGTCGATCAAGTCGCTGACGAACAGGCGGTCGTCGCGGTGTGGCCCCGACCGCGCGCGGCGGCCGATCTCGGTCGCCGAGAACCGCATGACGGCGTAGCGACGGTGCAGGCGCGCCGCGTCGTCGTCGAGGAACGGCTCGACCAGTAAGCGCCAGCGCTGGATGCTGTCGACGGACTTCTTGCGACCGCCTTGCGCGGTGCCGTCGCGCAACGACGGCAACAGCGTCATCAGCTCGGCGTAGATCTGCAGATAGGCGAGCCCGCCGCTGGTGTCGTCGAGCTTCGAGGTCAACGGGCGCACCCACGCCGCCGCGAGCGCGCGGATGTCGTCTTGGCCCTGCGCTTCGTACTCGTCGAGCATCGCGTGGCGGCGCGCGTCGATGGCGGGGAAGTGCTTCGCGTTGATGGCGCGCAGGATGCCTTCGCGGTCGCCGAAGTGGTACTGGACGGCGACGGCGTTCTTCGCGCCGGCGGCGCGGTTGATCTCACGCAAGCTCACCCCGGCGACGCCATGCTCGGCGAAGAGAAGCTCGGCGGCGTCGATGAGACGGTTCCGGGTGTCGCCGGCGTCCTCGATCGAGACGACGTTCGACTGGCGGGCATGCGACTGCACCTCCATATAATGCAGGTGCATCAATTCGTCCGCAACCAATGAGTAGGGGGCACGCACGATGGCGTGGGACTTCTCGACCGAACCGGAATTCCAGGAGAAGCTCGACTGGGTCAAAGAGCTGTGCGTGAACGAGATCGAACCGCTCGATCTCGTCTTCCCTTACGCAATCCGCTCGCGTGACCCGAAGATCCGGGCACTGGTCAAGCCGATCCAGGACAAGATCAAGGAGCAGGGGCTCTGGGCGATCTTCCTCGACGAAGAACTCGGCGGGCCCGGCTTCGGGCAGCTCAAGCTCGGGCTGCTCAACGAAGTGATCGGCGCGTACGGCTCGGCGCCGGCGATGTTCGGTGCCGCCGCGCCCGACACCGGCAACATGGAAATGCTCGCCGCCTACGGCACCGAGGAGCAGAAGAAGCGTTGGCTCGAGCCGATGCTCGCCCAGGAGATGTGGTCGGCGTATTCGATGACCGAACCGCAGGGCGGGTCAGACCCCAACCTGTTCAAGACCCACGCCGTCAAGGACGGTCAGGAGTGGGTCATCAACGGTGAGAAGTGGTTCACGTCAGCCGGCCGCGCCGCCGACATCCTTTTCGTGATGTGCACCAACGGCATGTTCGTCGTGCCGCGTGACACGCCCGGCGTCGAGATCCAGCCGTACCCGTCGAGCCACAACCACATCATCTACAACGACGTGCGCGTGCCCCTCGACCACCTGCTCGGCCCCGAAGACGGCGCGAAGGTGCTCGCGCAGCGTCGTCTCGGCGGCGGGCGGATCCACCACGCGATGCGCACCATCGCGCAGTGCAAGAAGGCCTTCGACATGATGTGCGAGCGCGCGCTGTCGCGCGAGTCGCACGGCAAGATCATCGCCGACCACCAGATGGTGCAGGAGGCGATCGCCGAGTCCTACGTCGAGATCGAACAGCTGCGCCTGCTCGTGCTGCACGCCGCGTGGGTGATCGACAACTCGTCGACGCAGGCGGCCCGCACGCAGATCGCGGCCGTGAAGTTCACGATGGCGCGCGTGCTCAAGGACGTGTCGTTCCGTGCGCTGCACATCATGGGCTCGCTCGGCACGACTGACCTCACGCCGCTGCAGGCGATGTACGCCGCCGCGCCGACGATGGGTCTCGCTGACGGTGCCGACGAAGTGCACAAGGTCACCGTCGCCCGCAACGTGCTCAAGAACTACCGCCCGCACGAGGGCTACTGGCCGACCGAGTACTTGCCCGCCAAGCGCGCGAAGGCCCGCGAGCACTTCGCCGAACTGTTCAAGTCAGACCCGTACTACGAGCAGTACGCAGACGGGATGCAGAAGTACCTGGCTGGAAGGCATTAGTCGCCAACAAGAAGCCTGCGAAGAGCAGGGTGATGCCGATGGCGAGCATGACGACGAAGCCGCGGGTTTCGCCGACGAGTGAGTTCAAGAGTCCGGACGCGCCGTTGGCGACGACGCCTAACGCGATGAGGGTGTTGGCCAACGCGGCGCGGCCGCGCAACGCGGAGTAGACGGAGCCGACGATTACCGCGGTTGCGCCGACGCCGCTGCCCACCGCGGCGAAGACGCGGGGTCCAGCGCCGAAGAGCTTCGACCCCTGCGGGATTCCGTCGAGCGGGATCGCGTGCGTGAACGGGCTGCCCATCACCACGCCGACGCCGATGGCGACCAACACGACCGTCACGCCGGCGACGATGTCGCCAGTCCTGCGCCCATAGTGCAGGTACACAGTCCCGATGGCGAGGATCGGCACCGTCGCCACCGCGCCCGCGCCGTAGAACAGCCGGAACACGAATCCGTTCCATCCGCCGGCGACGCCGAGGGCAAGCGCGAGCGACGCCACGGCGTAACAAGCGAACGACGCCGACCACGCCAACTCGTGCCGGCGGCGCTTCAGGAGCCAGCGTTCCCAGGTCGCCACACTGAATGCCGCGGCGAGCGCGGCGGCACCCGCAGCGAGAGCTGTGTCGACCACGAATTTCAATCGTAAGATTTCAGGCAACGTGACGACGCATTACGACGTGCTGGGGGTCAGCGCGGACGCCAAACCCGACACCATCAAGCGCGCCTACTACCGGCGCGCCCGGGCGTATCACCCTGACGCGCACGCGGGCTCGACGACGGAGTTGATCGAAGAGGCTGAGCGGGCGATGGCGGCGGTCAACACCGCGTGGAATGTGTTGCGCGACGCGAACGCGCGCCGCAGCTACGACGAGTCGCTCATCGACGCTGCCGAAGCGGCACATCCCGGCGTCCGCGGCCGGCGCCGCGCCCCGCGCGGGACGCGCAGCACGCCGCCGCAAGAGATCCTCGGCGCCGGCTTCACGTATTGGATGGGCGGCCTCGGCAGCGGGGTGAACTCGCACGGCGAACGCCGCATCAGCCTCGCCGTCGACGGCGCCACCTCGTTCTCCGCGCTCAAGACGCTCGCGCCCGACCGGCTGTGGTCGTTGCATGCGGAGCGCTCGAAGATCGACGACGACGAACTCGTCAATCTCCAGGGGATGACCGACCTGCTGCACCTCGACCTGTCGAACACGCCAGTGACCGACGCCGGCCTGCTGCACCTGCAGGGTCTCGAGCGCCTCGAGGTGTTGCAGTTGTGGGACACCGCGATCACCGACGCCGGCCTCGCGCTCGTGGCGCGGCTGCCGAACCTGATCCAACTTGGTGTCGGCAACACGCGCATCACCGACGCCGGCCTCGCGCACATCCGCCAGCTCAGGCGCCTGCGCGTGCTGCAGCTCTACGGGACCGGCGTCACCGGTAAGGGGTTGCTGCAGCTGCGCGGCATGACGCATATCGAGATGCTCAGCGTGCCCATGCGCGTGCGCGGTCATCACCGGCGCCGGCTGCGTCGCGCCCTCGGCGCGTACGTTGCCTGAACTCGTCGTCGAGACGATCGTCGCTGGGGGCGACGGCCTCGCGCACGAAGACAACGGTCGGGTCGTGTTCGTCCGCGGCGGACTGCCGGGCGAACGCGTCGAAGTGACGTTCACCGAAGAGCGACGCGACTTCGCGCGCGCCGACATCGCGCGGGTGATCACGGCATCGCCCGACCGTGTGACGCCGCCGTGCCGCTTCGTCGCCGCCGGATGCGGCGGCTGCACCTGGCAACACATCGCGCCCGACGCGCAGGCCCGGCACAAGCGCGCCATCGTCGTCGACGCGCTGCGGCGCAACGGTCGCATCGACGACGCGCCGGTTGCAGAGACGATCGTGCTGCCCGCGACCGGCTACCGCACGACGGTGCGCGTCGCCATCGACAAGAACGGCCATGCGGCGTTCCGCAAGCACGACAGCCACGATCTGGTCGTCGTCGACGACTGTCTCGTCGCGGACGACGCCATCACGCAGCAACTGCGCGACGGTCGCTGGCCAGGGGAGCGCGAGGTGACGCTGCGCACCGCGGAGGAACACGTTGTCGCCGGGCGCGCGTTCCAGGCCTCACCGCACTCCTTCTTCCAGATCCGTGCCGACGGCGCCGAGGTCCTCGTACGGCTCGTCACCGACGCGCTCGTCGGGCACGACGTCACGTCGGTCGTGGATCTCTACGCCGGCGTCGGCCTGTTCGCCGGCGCGGCGCATGACCACGGCATCGACGTGCGCGCCGCGGTCGAGTCGAGCCGGTCTGCGGTCGCCGACGCGCGCGTGAACCTGCGCGGCGTGACCGAGGTCGTCAAGGCCGACGTCGGCAAGTGGTCGGGCATGCCGGTCGACGGCGTGATCGCCGATCCGTCGCGCAAAGGACTCGGTAAGGAGGGCGTGGCCACGGTCGTCGCCTGCCTGCCGCGCGTCGTCGTCCTCGTCAGCTGCGACGCGCCCGCGCTGGGCCGCGACGCGCGCCTGCTCGCGGCTGCCGGCTTCGCGTTGGAGCGGGCGCAACCGGTCGATCTGTTCCCGCATACGCCCCACGTCGAGGTCGTCTCGACGTTCGTGCGTTTGTGAAAATTGCCGGTAGCCTGGGATTGTGGCTGCCGACGCCAAACGTTCGATCCCCGAGGCGACGGTTGCGCGGCTGCCCATTTACCTGCGCACGTTGATGGAAGCGGCCGAGAACCACGAGACCACCATCTCGTCGGAGCGGCTTGCCGAGCTGGGCGGCGTCAACGCGGCGAAGGTGCGCAAAGACCTGTCGTATCTCGGCAGTCTCGGTACGCGCGGGGTGGGTTACGACGTCGAGTACCTCGTGTTCGAGATCAGCCGCGAGCTGGGCCTCACGCAGGACTGGGGCGTGATCATCGTCGGCATCGGCAACCTCGGTCACGCACTCGCCAACTACAAGGGCTTCGGCGCGCGCGGGTTCCAGGTCGTGGGTCTCGTCGACAACGATCCGCAGAAAGTCGGCGAAGAGATCGCGGGCGTCACGGTCCGCCACGTCGACGACCTGCCGGCGGTCGTGAAAGAAGTCGGCTCGGCGATCGGCGTCATCGCCACGACCGCCAACGTCGCGCAAGAGAGCGCCGATCGACTCGTGGCCGCGGGCATCACGTCGATCCTCAACTTCGCGCCTGGCGTAATCAGCGTCCCGCCGACGGTCGCGGTGCGCAAGGTTGACCTGTCGATCGAGTTGCAGATCCTCAGCTTCTACCAACAGCGGGCGGCCCACGCGTGAGCATCGAAGCGATGGTGTTTCCCGTCAACCTGATCGTCGACGGTAAGGACTGCTTGGTCGTGGGCGACGGCGAGATCGCCGAGCGCAAGGCCCAAGCGCTCGAGTCGTGCGGCGCCAACGTCACCCGCATCCCGGCGGCGGCGTTCCAGCCGGGCGACTGCGCCAACCGCTGGTTCGTCGTGACGGCGACGGGCGACAGCGAGCTCAACGCCAAGGTGGCGGCCGATGCCGACGCGCACGGCGTGTGGGTCAATGCCGCGGACGACCCGAAGCACTGCACGGCGATTCTGCCGGCCGTGTTGCGCCGCGGATCGGTCACGGCGACGGTCGGCACGGCGGGCCGCAGCCCGGCGATGGCGACCTTCCTGCGCAACCGCATCGGCGACGCCCTCGGGCCCGACGTGGCGCAGCTGGTCGAGGTTGTGGCCGGCGTGCGGGACGAATTGCGCCAGGAAGGCATCGCCACTGAGGGCCTGCCGTGGCAGGAAGCCTTCGACCCGGAATTTCTCGAGCTGGTCGCGGTTGGCAACCTCGATAGGGCAAGTGAGAGGCTTCGCGAGTGTCTGTTGTCTTCGTCGTCGGTCTGAACCACGCTTCGGCGCCGTTCGACCTGCTCGAACGCGTGCACGTGAGCAACGAGCTGCAGGAAAAGCTCCTCGCTGAGCTGACGGCCGAGCAGGGCATCGACGAGACCGTCGTGCTCGCCACCTGCCAGCGCACCGAGATCTACATCGCCGCCGACTGGTACCACCCGGCCGTCGACAAGGTGCAGGGCGCGCTCGCGTCCATCGCCGGTGTCAACGCCGACGAGATCAACCACCACGGCTTCGCCTACCACGGCGACCAGGCCCTGCTGCATCTGTTCCGCGTCGCCGCGGGACTCGACTCGCCTGTCATCGGCGAGAACGAAGTGCTCGGCCAGCTGCGCTCTGCTGCGTCGATCGCCCGCGCCGCGGGCGCAATGGGATCCGAGCTTGGAGCGGCATTCCGCAAGGCGGTGTCGGTGGCGCGCCGCGCGCGCGCCGCGCTCGCCGTTGGTTCGACCGAACCGCGTCCGTCAATCGCGACGGCCGCGGTCGCGATGACGAACGAGCTGTTGGTCGACGCGCCCAACGCGCGCATCGCCGTGTTGGGTCGCGGCGACGTCGCGTGCGACGTGCTCGACGCGCTCGTGAGCGACGCGCCGTCGCGCGAGCTCGTCCAGTTCAACCGCAGCACGACCAAGCCACAGCGCGTGCGTGCCCGCGTGACGAGCTACGACTTGGCGACGCTGCCCGACCACCTCGACGCGTTCGACGCCGTGTTCTGCTGCACGAGCGCGGAAGAAGTGATCGTCACCGAGCCGCTCGTGCTCGGTGCGCTGGCGCGCCGCGACGCGCGGCCTTTGCTGTTGATCGACCTCGCCGTGCCGCGCGACGTTGCGCCGACCGTGCGCGAGGTCGAAGACGTGACGCTGCTCGACGTGCGCGACGTGTCGCGCTTCGCCGGCGAGCGCTTCGCGCCGCCGAAGGATGCAGTCGCCGCGGCCGATCTCGCCGTCGTGCAAGGCGTCGATGAGTACCTCGCCGCCGCCACCGGCCGCACGGTTGCGCCACTGGTCACGGCGCTGCGCGGCAAGGTCGAAGCGGCACGCCTCGCGGAACTGCAGCGCGCCAAGGCGTTCGTCGCGTCGTTGAGCGACGAGCAGCGCGACGCGCTCGACGCGCTCACCAAGGGTTTGCTGGCGAAAGTGCTGCACGACCCGACCGTGCGTCTCAAGGACGCCGCCGGTTCGGAAGCGGGCGAACGCCTCGCGTCGAGCCTGCGCCACCTCTTCGACCTCGACGGGTAGTCGTGGCGTCCGCGCTGCGCATCGCGACGCGGGGAAGTCCTCTCGCTCTGTGGCAAGCGAACGCCGTCGCGGCGCGCTTAGGTGCGGACGCCGAGATCGTCGTCATCAAGACCGAAGGGGATCGCAAGGCCGACGTGCCGCTCGACTCGATGGCCGGCCGCGGCGTGTTCACCACCGAGGTCCAAGCCGCGGTGCTCGACGGCCGCGCCGATATCGCGGTGCACTCGGCCAAGGACCTGCCGTCGTCGGCAGAGTTGCAGACCGACGGGCTCGTGCTGGCGTGTGTCCCCGAGCGCGCCGATCCGCGCGACTGCTTGATCGGCTCGACGCTCGACGCGTTGCCTCACGGTGCGACGGTAGGGACGGGGAGCGCGCGGCGCGAGGCGTTGCTGCGCCACCTGCGTGCTGATCTGCGGTTCGCGCCCCTGCGCGGCAACATCGCCACCCGGCTGGCGCGCGTGGGCGAACTCGACGCCATCGTCGGTGCCGTCGCCGCCCTGACTCGCTTGGGCGAGGCCGACCGCATCAGCGAAGCGTTCGATCCCGATGTGTTCGTGCCGCAGGTCGCCCAAGGCGCGCTCGCGGTCGAGTGTCGGCGGGACGACGCCGCGACGCGCGACCGGCTCGCGGCGATCGACGACGCCGACGCGCATCAGTGCGTGCTCGCGGAGCGCGCTTTCCTCGCCGAACTCGGCGGCGGCTGCGACGCGCCTGTCGGCGCGTACGCGCGCCTCGTCGACGGCACGATTCGTCTTGTCGGCTTCTACGCGCACCATGCCGAGCAACTGTGGTGGCACGGCTCCGGCGTCGATCCCGCTGCAGTCGGCGCGTCCGTCGCGAAAGCCATCAAGTCGTGACCGTCTACTTGGTCGGCGCGGGACCGGGGGATCCTGGGCTCATCACCGTCAAGGGCAAGGAGTTGCTCGAGCGCGCGCAGGTCGTCGTGTACGACCGCCTGTCGGCCGCCGCGTTCTTGGACATGGCGCCCGCCGACGCGGAGCGCATCAACGTCGGCAAAACCCCCGGCCATCCCGCGACCACGCAGGAGGAGATCAACGCGATCCTCGTGGCGCGCGGACGCACACACGACGTCGTCGTTCGCCTCAAGGGTGGCGACCCGTTCGTGTTCGGTCGCGGCGGTGAAGAGTGCGAAGCGCTTGCCGCCGCAGGTGTGCGGTTCGAAGTGGTGCCCGGCGTGACGAGCGCCAGCGCCGCGCCTGCGTACGCCGGCGTCCCGCTCACGCACCGCGGCACGTCGGCGAGCGTGACGATCGTCACCGGTCACGAAGACGGTGACGCCGCGGGCAGCGCGGATTGGGACGCGGTGGCGCGCATGGGCAACAGCGGCGGCACGATCGTCGTGTTGATGGGCGCGGCCGAGCGCGGCACCGTCGCCAAGCGATTGCTCGACGGAGGTATGGGCGACGACACGCCCGTGACGGCGGTGACGTGGGGCACGCGACCCGAACAGGTCGTCGTGCGCACGACGCTCGCCGGATTACCCGACGCCGAAGTGCGCGCGCCGGTCACGATCGTGATCGGCGACGTCGCCGCGCTCGCCGACGACCTCGCGTGGTTCAAGCTCCCGCTCGACGCGGCGAACGTCGTCATCGCCGCGCCCGGCGACGCGACGCACGACGACGACAGCTACAGCAACCGGATCGCGGCCCACGCGGAGCGCATCGGCGCGACGGTGACGCACGTCGTCACGGGGACGCGCGCCGAGCCGACCGATGGCGGCGCGCACCTGCGCGACGCGGTCGCGCGCACCGGCGAGGCCGCGTGGGTGACGTTCGCGTCCGCCGCGTCGGTCGACGCGTTCGCCGAAGCCGCGGGCGCGGCGTTCGCGTTCGGCGACGCGCTCGTCGGCACGGTCGGCGACGCAACGGCCGCCGCGTTCGAACGCCGCTTCGGCCGACCCGCGGACCTCGTGGCCGACCCGCCGCGCGGCGCGGCGCTGGCGGCCGCGATCGGTGCTGCGCCCGACGAAGGCGCGAAGACCGTGTTCGTCGTCGGCGCCGAGGACGGACGCCCCGAACTGGCCGACGGGCTCGCCGCCGCGGGCTGGAAGCCGGCGACCATCGCGGCGTACCGGCTGGGACCGCCGCCGCTCGCAACCGTGCCGCCGCGTGACGCGCTCTTCCACGCCGACTTGATCGTGTGCACGTCGTCGTCCGCCGCGACGTTCCTCGTCACCCACGCGGGGCTCATCACGGCCCGCGCGCCGATCGTCGCCATCGGCCCGACGACGGCCGACACACTGCACCACGCGGGCATCAACCACGACCGCGTGCGCGTCGCCGCGTCGCCCGCCGTCGAAGATGTCGTGGCCGCCCTCGTAGAATCGCGACTGCGATGAGTTTTCCGACACAACGTCCGCGCCGGCTGCGGCGGACCGCGGCCCTGCGGCGACTCGTGTCGGAAACCGCGCTGCGCGTCGACGACCTCGTCGCGCCGCTGTTCGTGCGCGAGGAAATAACCGAGCCGCAGCCGATTCCGTCACTGCCGGGAGTCGTGCAGCACACCAAGGCGTCGGTCCGCAAGGAAGTGCGCCGCCTCATGGATCTCGGCGTGCCCGCGGTCATCCTCTTCGGCGTGCCGGCGCGCAAAGACGCCACGGGTTCCGAAGCGTGGAACCCCGACGGCGTCATCCAGGTCGCGTTGCGCGAACTGCGCGACGACGTCGGCGACGACATCGTGCTGATGGCGGATCTGTGTCTCGACGAGTACACCGACCACGGTCACTGCGGTGTGCTGTCGCCGTCGGGTGTCGTCGACAACGACGCCACGCTCGTCTATTACTCGCGCATCGCGATCGCGCAGGCCGAGGCCGGCGCGTCGGTCGTCGCGCCGAGCGGGATGATGGACGGTCAGGTCGGCGCGATCCGTCACGCCCTCGACGGCGCGGGGTTCACCGACACGGCGATCCTCGCGTACTCCGCGAAGTACGCCACCGCGCTGTACGGACCGTTCCGCGACGCGGTCGACGTGCGCATCGCGGGCGGCGGCGACCGCCGCGCCTACCAGCAGGACACGACGAACGTGCGTGAGTCGTTGCGCGAAGTCGCGCTCGACATCGAAGAGGGCGCCGACATCGTCATGGTGAAACCCGCGCTCGCGCACCTCGACGTCATCGCCGCGGTGCGCGCCGCCGTCGACGTACCGGTCGCGGCGTATCACGTGTCGGGCGAGTACTCGATGATCAAGGCGGCGGCAGAGCGCGGGTGGATCGACGGCGATGCCATCGCCCTCGAGCACCTCGGTGCGATCAAGCGCGCCGGCGCCGACATCATCCTCACGTACCTCGCGGGCGAAGTTGCCGAACAACTCGGCTAGTGCGAACTCGATGAGCAACAAAGAGACCTTCGCGCGCGCCCAACGGGTCATCCCGGGTGGCGTGAACTCGCCCGTCCGCGCCTTTCGCTCGGTCGGGGGCACGCCCTACCTCGTGGCGAGCGGGCAGGGCGCCTACGTCACCGACGTCGGCGGCGCGACCTACGTCGACTGGGTGCAGAGCTACGGCGCAACGATTCTCGGCCACGCCCACCCGAAGGTCTTAGAAACGATCACGGCCGCCGCGAGCAAGGGCACGACGTTTGGCGCGCCGACGCCGGGCGAAGTCCGCTTGGCGGAAATGGTCGTCGACCGCATCCCCGGCGTCGAGCAACTGCGTCTCGTTTCCAGCGGCACCGAAGCGACGATGAGCGCACTGCGCCTCGCGCGTGCGGCGACCGGTCGCAACAAGATCATCGTGTTCGACGGGTGCTACCACGGCCACTCCGATCAGCTGCTCGCGGCGGGCGGCAGCGGCATGGCGACCCTGGGCGTTCCCGCGTCTGCCGGCGTCACGCCCGCGGCCGTCGCCGAAACCGAGATCGTTCCTTACAATGTCGTGCCAGCAATCGGCGCCGACGTTGCAGCGGTCATCGTCGAACCCGTCGCCGCCAACATGGGCCTCGTTCCGCCGGCGCCGGGCTTCCTCGCAGGACTGCGCGCCGCGTGCGACAAGGCCGGCGCGCTCTTGATCTTCGACGAAGTGATCACCGGCTTCCGGTTCGCACGCACGGGTGCGTCGGGCCGGCTGGGGATCACGCCCGACCTGTGGTGCTTCGGCAAGGTGCTCGGCGGTGGTCTGCCGCTCGCCGGCTTCGCCGGCAAGGCCGACCTCATGGCAAATCTCGCGCCGCTCGGTCCCGTGTACCAAGCGGGCACGCTGAGCGGGAACCCGATCGCAACCGCCGCGGGCGCGACCGTGCTCGAACTGTTGACCGACTCGGCGTACGAACAGCTCGAGCAGACCGCGGGTGATCTCGCCAAGACGCTCGCCGACGCGCTCGGTTCTGGCTACCACGTGCCGCGTTGCGGCACGCTCGTAGGCATCTTCTGCCGCGACGAACCCGTCGCCAACTACGACGACGCCAAAGCCGCGGCGGCGACGGGCAAGTACCCCGGACTCTTCCACGGCATGCTCGACCGCGGCGTCGCCCTCGCGCCCGGTGCCTACGAGATCATCTTCCCCGGCCTCGCGCACGGCCCCGAAGAAATCGAAAAGACCGCCGAAGCCGCGGCCGCGTCGATCTAACCGAGCGGAAGCCCCGTCTTCGACAACGCGAAACGCTGCGTGGTGTAGATGCCGCGGTGGGTCGAGAACACGTAAGCGGCCACGCAGCCAACGGCCGCCGGCACCGCGATGCCGCTGCCGAACAACTCGACCGCCATCACCGCGCAGGCCAGGGGCGTGTTGGCGGCACCGGCGAACACCGACACGAAGCCGACACCGGCGAGCGTGCGCTGCGCGACGTGTAACGGACCGGCGAGCGTCGCGCCGAGGGTGGCGCCGATCACGAACAGCGGCGTGACTTCACCACCGACGAAGCCGAAGCCGAGACACACCGCCGTCGCCAGCAACTTCGCGGCGAACGCGTACGACGCGACGTGATGTCCGGCGAGCGCGGTCGCGCTGAGGCCGATCGACAACCCGCTGTACTCGCGGCCCGCGAGCAAGATGAACGCCACGGCGATCACGCCGCCGACCGTCGCCCGCAGCGGCAGCCACGGGATGCGGTGCGCGGTGTGTTCCTTGAGCCACTCCGTCGTCCACGCGAACGTCGCGCCCGCGAGACCAAACGCGATGCCGGCAAGCGCGATCTTCAACACCAACGCCGCATCGACGTGCGGCGCGAGCGCGGCGAAGTGCGTGTGGTGGTAACCGAGGCTGCGCACGATCCCGTCGCCGATGAGCGACGCGGTGAGCGCGGGCACGAGCGCCTCGTACTGCACGCGGCCGACGGCCTGGACTTCCAACGCGAACACCGCGCCCGCGAGCGGCACACCGAAGACCGCGCCGAAGCCGCCCGCGAGCGCGGCGATGAGCACGAGCCGTCGGTCGTCGGGTCCGAACCGCAAGGCGCGTGCCGCGCCGTCGCTCAGCGAGCCGGCCATTTGCAGTGCGGTGCCCTCGCGCCCGACGGAACCGCCGAACAGGTGGGTCCAGAGCGTGCCCAGCAGGATGAGCGGCGCCATGCGGCGCGGCAACCACGACGTCGGTTCGTGGATCTCGTCGAGAAGCAACGCGTTGCCCTCGCCGCTGCGCCCACCGAGGTACAGGTACACGACGCCGATGGCGAAGCCGGCGGCGGGCAGACCGAACAGCAGCCAGTCGTGTGCGAACCGGAACGAGGTCACGCGCTGCAATGACCACAGGAACGCGTACGACGACAAGCCGGCGAGCACGCCCGCAAGCGCGCCGATGACGATGGCGCGCAGCAGCTGGCGGATGAAGGTGAGTTGTTCGCCTATGAAGGCAGTTTCGCACCCCAGCCGACGAGCTCCTCGACGGTGAGGTTCTCCTCGGCCAGCAGCGCGCGCAGCTCTTCTTGCGAACTCGCGCGCTCGGCGGCCTTCACGATGCCGGCGCGGTACTTGTCGCTCACGTTCCGCGCCACCACGACGACGTGCGGCTCCGGCAAGTCAGCGCGGCCACCCTCACTGAAGCCGAAGCGCTCGTAGAACGCGTGCAGCGGCTTGGGCGCCCACCAGTTCGCTTCACCGGCCAGGCGCATGAACGCCGGCACGAGGATGCCGCGGATGAGCGTCGCGTCCATCACGACCGCCATCGCCAGGCCGAGGCCGAACAGCTTGATGAAGCTCACCTCGCTCGTCACCGTCGCGAGGAACACGACGGCGAGCAGCGCCGCGGCGGCCGTCACGATGCGGCCGGTCTTTTCGAGACCGATGGCGACGGACCGCTGATTGTCGTGACTGCGGTCGTGTTCTTCTTTGATGCGCGAGAGCAAGAAGACCTCGTAGTCCATCGAGAGACCGAACGCGATGCAGAACATCAAGATGGGCGTTGTCGCGACGAGCGTGCCGGTGGCGGTGAAGTCACCGGTCAGGAATTTGGCGTGGCCTTCCTGGAAGATGAAGACCATCGCGCCGAACGTCGCGCTCAAGCTGAGCAGGTTGAGGACCACTGCCTTCAGGGGCACGAGCAGGCCGCCGAACATCATGAACAGTGCGACGAAGCTCACGATCGCGATGAGCCCACCGGCGATCGGCAGCAAACGGAACAGCGAGTCCTTGGCGTCGACGAGTTCGGCCGACGCGCCGCCGACCTTCACTGCGAACGGCGCGTCGACGTGGCGCACGTCCTTGACGAGCTGCTCACCTTGCAGCGATACGGGCTCGACCGCGGGCACGACCGACAGCCACGTGCCGTTCGCGTTCGGCGGCGCGAAGCGCGCCGAGATGAGCGAGGGGCCGAGCACGCGCTGGCCGGCGACGTAGGACCCGGTGGCGGCGTCGACGCGTGACACGCCCGACACCTGCGACAGGTCGGTGGCGTACGCCTCGATCTCGGACGCGTGTTGCGCGGCGGGGCCGGCCCCGGCCGCGACGACCTGCACGGCAAACGCTTCTTGCGACGAGAAGTTGCGACGGATGGCGTCGCTCGCCGTGCGCGTGGTGGCCGACGGCGGCAGCACGCGGTCGTCGGGCGTGCCGAGCTTGAGGCCGAGGAACGGTGCGCCGAGGCCGAGCAGGATCGCGACGACGACGATGCCGAATGGCCACGGCCGCCGCATCACGGTCGTGGCGAGGCGGTGCCAGAAGCCGTCGTGATCGGCGCGGTCGCGCAGCGGCCGGCGCAGCAGCTTCCGCCACGACAGCGCATCGATGCGCGTGCCGAGTCCGGCAAGCATCGCCGGCAGCACGACGATCGAGCCGAGGCAGGCGACGGCGACCACGGCGATGCCCGCGTAGGCGAACGAGCGCAAGAAGTAGAGCGGGAAGATCAGCAGCGCGCTCAACGAAACCGCGACCGTGAGCGCGGAGAAGATGACCGTGCGCCCGGCGGTCTTCATCGTGCGGGTGAGCGCGGCGGGAACGTCGTGTCCCTCGCCCATCTCTTCACGGAAGCGCGACAAGACGAACAGCGAGTAGTCGATGGCGAGGCCGAGCCCCATCACCGTCGTCATGTTCAGCGCGTACACCGACACATCGGTGAACGACGAGATGACGCGCAGCGACAGGAACGTGCCGACGATGGCGATGATGCCGATGCTCAACGGCAGCAGCGCGGCGACGACGCCGCCGAACACGAGGATGAGCAACACGATCGTGATGGCGAACGCGATCGCCTCGGCGCGTGCCAAGTCGTCCTTGATCGTGGTGCCCACTTCGCGGAACACCGGGCCCTGCCCGGTGATGTCGACGCGGAAGTCGCCTTGGTTGCCGCCGAACGCTTTCGTGATGCCGGGGACGAGCTTGTCGACTTGATCGTCGGTGCCCTTGATGCGCGCCAGCAACAGCGCTTGCCTACCGTCCTTCGACTTCAGCGGCGGCGCGCCGCCGAGGGTCCAGTACGACGCGGCGAACGAGATCGATGCCTCACTCGACAGACGTTGCGTGAACTGCGCGCCCGCGGCCTGATTGGCGGGGTCGCTCACGAGCCCGTGCTTCGCCGTGATCACCATGACGAGGTTCGGGTCTTGTTGACCGAAGTCGCTGCGCAGCAACTGCGCGGCCTTCGTCGACTCGGCGTTCGGGTCTTGGAACCCGCCACTCGACAACCGGTCGGCGACACCACCCCCGACGGTTCCGGCGACGACGACGAACACCACGGCGCCCACCCACACGAAGCGGCGGCGGCGGACGAGGAACTTGGACAATCGAGCAAGCACGGCGCACCTCCCAAAGGCGACAACCGCAGTCAACCGTCGGCGTCTTCCCACCTCCAACCTCACGGCCTGTGAAATCCGTCACACTGAACCGATCGGTTAACTATAAGCTAGGACCAATGCCCCTAAATGCGACCGTCGAAGACCGTGTGGGCGCGACGTTCGCCGCCCTGGCCGACCCGGGTCGGCGGCGTGTGCTCGACCTCGTGAGCGCGGCGCCGGTCTCGATCACCGAACTCGCCGACGCGCTGCGCGTCAGCGTGCCCGCGGCGCTCAAACAAGTCGCCGTTCTCGAAGCGGCGTCGCTCGTGCGCACGCGCAAGGAAGGACGCACCCGTTGGTGCGAACTGCACCCCGGCGCAGCGGCCGACGCCGAGACCTGGCTCCTCCAGCGCCGCGCGACGTGGCACCGCCGCCTCGATCGATTCGAACACCACCTCAAGGAGAAGAAGAAGTGAGCCTGGACATTCATTTGGAGCGAGTCGTCGATGCCGTCCCCGAGGAGGCGTTCGCTGCGTGGGTTGATCCCGCCGCACGGCTGCAGTGGTACGCGCCGCAGGAGGGATGGATCGTCGAGGCGACATCGGACTTGCGCGTCGGCGGTCAGTGGAAGGCCAGTTTCGGTCCAGCGGCCGACGAGATGTACACCGAAGCCGGCGAGTACACCGAAGTCGATCCGCCGCACCGCGTCGCGTACACCAACGTCTTCACGTTCCCCGACGGCCGCAGCTTCGCCACCGTGAACGTCGTCACTTTCGAAGCCGTCGGCGACAAGACGCGCCTCGTCGTCGAAGACAAGGGCTATCCGAACGAACAGCAGCGCGACGCGCACCAGAACGGTTGGCCCGCCTTCCTCGACGCGTACGAGCGGTACCTGACCCGCGCCTGACATGCTGGCCGCGTGGCCAGGCTGACTTCAGGAAATCGTTCGATCGCGGGACGCGTCGCGATCGTCACCGGCGCGGCGAGCGGCATGGGCCGCGCCACTGCGCACCTCTTCGCCGACGAAGGCGCGAAGGTCGCGGTGATCGACCTCGGCGAGGATCGCGTCAAGACCGTCGTCGAGGAGATCAACGGCGCCGGCGGCACCGCGCAGGGCTGGGTGCTCGACGTGTCGAACCGCGACGACGTCACGCGTGTCGTCGACGAAGTGCGCGCCGCGTTCGGGCCGATCGACATCCTCGTCAACAACGCGGGCATCTCACTGCCGGCGGTCTTCGGTCAGGACACAGAGGCGTTCCTCAGCGCGTGGCATCGCACGCTCGACGTCGACCTCACCGCGCACGTGCTGCTCGTCGAAGCGTGCCTGGCCGACCTGCAGCGCAACGCCGAGGGTCGCGTCGTGAACATCGCGTCGACCGAAGGGCTCGGCGCGCAGATGTACCAAGGTCCGTACACCGCGGCGAAGCACGGCGTCATCGGATTGACCCGCAGCCTCGCGGTGAACCTCGGCCGCACTGGCGTCACGTTCAACTGCATCTGCCCCGGCCCGATCCGCACCGGCATGACGCAGGGCATCCCCGAAGAGGACAAGGAAAAGTTCGCCAAGCGGCGCGTGCCGCTGCGGCGCTACGGCGAGCCTGAGGAAGTCGCGCAGATGACGCTGTCGTTGGTGCTACCGGCGTCGAGCTACGTGAACGGCGTCGTCATCCCCGTCGACGGCGGCATGTCGATTCAGAACTGATGCCCCACGTTCCGCTCGAGGGAATCTTCAACCTGCGCGACCTCGGCGGCTACGCCACGGCCGACGGCCACACGGTGAAGACCGGCTGCCTGTTCCGTTCCGACGAACTGCACACGCTCACCGAGGCAGACATCGACACCGTTTCCAAGCTCGGCGTGCGCGTGCTGTTCGACCTGCGCAACCAAGTCGAGCGCGACCTCCGCCCGAACCCGCCGCTCGCCGACGTCGTCGTGCACGAGCGTCAAGCCCCGCCGCAGGACAGCTCCGGCATGACGCTCGAAGAGAAAGTCGCTGCCGGCATCAAGCCGGTCCAAGCCGACGACGACGAATTCGCCGACGTCTACATCGCGTTGCTCACGTATCTCGGCACGGAACTTCGTCACATCGTCGAACTCGCGGCGGACGCCAACGACAAGCCGTTGCTGTTCCACTGCGTCGCGGGCAAGGACCGGACCGGCATCACCGCCGCGATCCTTCTCGGTCTGCTCGGCGTGCCCGACGAGACGATCCTCGATGACTACGAACTCACCACGACGTTGTGGACGCCCTACCGCATGGAACAACTCGCCGACCTGATCGCCGAACACGACCTCGACGCCGAAAACCTTCGCGTCATGGCGTCGGCGCGTCGCCCCGTCCTCGCCAAAGCCCTCGCGCACCTCCACGCGACCTGGGGCACCTTCGACACCTACGCACAAGAAGCGCTCGGCGTCGCCCCCGAACTCCTCGCCCGCCTCCGCGCCAACCTCCTCGCCTGACCGTGCGTCCTCCCTGCACGACTTTGTGAATCTGACGCGCGGATGGCGCGCGTCAGATTCACAAAGTCGGTCCCAGGCCGAATAGCGAGGGTTGCCTGTTACACCCTCTCGATGAAATAGGGGAGTGGAAGGTTTCGACGAACTCGTGCAGGCGCAGCGTGGCGTTCTGCTGTGGGGTCAAGGCGTGGAGATTCTCGGCAGGCGAGGCTTCGATCGTCTGGTCCGCGACGGCGCCTTGATCAAAGAACACCACGGCCTCTACAGGGTTTTCGGCGTCCCAATTACCGATCGGCTCGTGCTCTTCGCAGCGAGCCTGCTCTGCAACGGCGTTGGCTCCATTGGCGCCGCCGCATACTTCCATGGCTTCGACACGTTCGAAACCTTCCGGCCGGTCGTCACAACCACGGATTCGTGCGCGAGCCGCAAACTCACACTGTTTGGTCGAAGCGTCACCGTGCACCGCACCAACCTTCTGCCGCCGGAGCATCAAGGAGTGTTCTTTGGCGTTCCAATGACGACCCCGGCGCGGACGATCTGCGATCTGTCACGCAGATTCGACGCGAGCGCGCTCGGCAAGCTCCTCGACGACGCTTCCAGGCGCAAGTTGGTGACCCTTCCCGAGGTCGCGGAGTGCCGACAGGAGTTGCGCGCGAGAGGTCGCCGGCGGACAACCGTCCTCGACGAGGTGCTCGAAGCGAGAGGACTCGCCTACAACCCCGGAGAGTCGGCGCCCGAACTCAAGATCCGGACCTGGCTCGAGGACGCGGGACTCGCACCGGAGGTGCAGGTCGAGGTGGTCGTCGCTGGAAAGCGGCGTCGCCTCGATTTGGCTTACGTGCCCGAGCGGGTCGCCGTCGAGTACCAGGGTCTAGACACACACGGCAACCCAACTGCGGTCATCGAAGACAGTCAGCGGACCACCGAGCTGCAACTCGCGGGGTGGTTGATTGTCTTCGTGACGAAAGCGACCGGTCGGCAGAAGACGGTCGAGATGGTTCGTGAAGCGCTGGAGCAGCGCCGTCGGGGCACAGATCGATGACTTTGTGAATCTGGCGCGCGCCCCCCGCGCGTGAGACTCACAAAGTCGGTTTGGGATACACAAAGTCGAGGTGGTTACGCGGCGGGGGCCATGCGGGCGATGGCGGCGACGGCTTTGTAGGCGGCTTCGGCGGGGCCGAGTTCGTCGGGGCGGAGCAGGTTCGCCATGATGCGCAGCACCCACTCCATCAGCGTTTGCGAACGGATGCCGGTGCCGACGAGCAAGCGCATCAGCTCGGGGCGTCCGATGATGTGCACGAACGCGCGCGCCACCTTGTAATAGAGGCCGTACGTCTCTTGCAGCCGGCGGTCGTAGTCCGACAGCACCAACCCACTGTTGGTCGTCAACGCTTCGCCGAGGATCTCCGCCGCCAGTCGGCCGGTCTCGTACGCGTACGCGATGCCTTCGCCGTTGAACGGGTTGATCGCGCCGCCGGCGTCGCCGGTGATCAACCAGGTCGGTCCCGCCTGCGGACCGACGGAGAACGCCATCGGCAACCGACCACCCGTCGGCGGACCGCACGACGTCTCGGGTGACACGCCCCAGTCAGACGTGCGCTGCAAGTACGAGACGAACTCGTTCTGCAGATGCGTCGTGTTGATCGCCTTCCACTGATGGAACGTCGACAGCAGGCCGATGCCCACGTTGATGCGTCCGTCACCGACGGGGAAGATCCAGCCGTACCCCGGCAGCACGTTGCCCATGGAGTCACGGATGTCGAGGTGCGACTCGATCCAGGGCTCGTCGTGTTTGTCCGACGTGAAGTAGCCGCGGATCGCCATGCCCTGCGGATACGACTTGTTGCGCGACGCGCCGAGCGCGCGCCCGAACCGCGACAGCGATCCGTCGGCGACGATCACATACCGCGCCCGCAGCTCTTCGACCGCGCCCGTCTCCTTGCGCTTGATGACCGCGCCACGCACGAGACCGCTCTCGACGATCGGCGCCGTCGCCTCCGTCTGGTCCCAGACCGTCGCGCCCGCCTTCTCCGCGTTCTGCGCGACCAAGTAGTCAAGGTCGTGCCGCGTGACGACGTAGCCGTACGGCGGGTAGTCGGGGTGCTGGGGCCAACGCATCTCGAGCGTGTGACCGAACGCGACCGAACGCAATCCTTCGAAACGATGATGCTTCGTCAACGCGTCGGCCAGACCCATGTCGTTGAGCTGCTTGACCGACCGCGGCGTCAGTCCGTCGCCGCAGGTCTTCTCGCGCGGGTAGTGCTTGCGCTCGACGAGCGTGACGTCATGCCCGGCCTTCGCCAGCCAATAGGCGGCGGCTGCACCGGACGGCCCCCCACCGACGACCAAGACGTCGGTGTCGGCCATTACAACCCGGTTCGTTCGTAGTCGGCGACGGCTTGGATCTCGGCGTCGGACAACTTGCCCTGGAACGCCGGCATACCGCCGGACGTCGCGACGTGCTGGCCACCCGCACGATTCGGATCGCCGTAGGGCTGGCCCTTGTGCGGCGCCGAACCCGTCTTGATCCAGTCGAGGTGGTCGGCCTCGTCGGGGAAGGTCAGGGTCACCTCGCCGCCGGCGAGCTTGGGCCCGACCTTGCCTTCGCCGTTGGCGCCGTGGCAGCCCGCGCACTCGTTGGAGAAGATGGTCGCCCCGTTGGGCGCTTCGACCTCGGCCGCCCGCGTCCCGAACGCCCCGATATAGAGGAAGCCCCAGATCGGCAACAGCGCGAGCACGCCCATCGCCCACGCGGGCAAGCGGCGGCGCTTGACGGCCTGGAACTTCTCCTGCGCCGCCTTCGAAACGGGCTCGATGAAGGCCGGCGCGGTGGGCACGACTTTGGCCGGTGCGGCGGCCGGTGCAGCGGTTGTTGCGGGCGAACTTTCGCCACTCGCGACGGCCGGCGTGGCGGCTGCCGCGTCGCCACCTTCGCCGGTTAGCGCGGCACGTCGAGCGGCAGATCGAGCGAGAAGATGTTCGGGTACATCGGCCACGAGCGCAATGTAGGCGGAGCGTCGCCACAGCACCAACATGCTGCGAAAACGTCCCTCGGATGAACATGCGTTTTCGGGGAACACCGTGATAAACACGGCGCCTGCGCCAGGAGTGGCGTTTGTTCATGCGCGAGGTACACTTGTGAACGGATTCACGAAGTTGGCGAAGGAGGTAACGGCCTAGTGGTTGCGTTTGCCATCGCAGCGGGCGTCGATATCGCGCTCATCCTCATCGCCATGCGGACCGTGATGCGCCGCCCGAAGGGCACCCCGCTCACGTGGGGCGAAGCCTTCGTCGGCGCCGTCTTTATCTTCGCGATCTTCTACCTGAGCTACGCGATGGTCCCGCACCAATTCATCACGATGTGCGACAAGGACTTCGGCTGGCGCTCCGACGTGTTCGGCATCCCGATGGGTCCGTTCTGGAACCTGCCCGGCATCCGCCGCCACAACCTCTGGGCCGGCGGTGTCACCTTCATGGGACACGGCCGCGTGATGCTCAACGAGCAGTCGGTGCGCGACATCGCCGTCACGCAGATCTACGGCGTCTTCTTCTTCCTCCACTTCAAGCTGTTCGCGGTTGCGAACCAGCGCGGCGACAAGGGCGCGGAGGTTGTGCCCGTGTCGCCCTACGGCCGGCCCCTGGTGCGGAAGGCCTAACGACGCATGGCAAAGACCGACGCGAACCCGCCGCTTCCCGTCTTCACCGGCGACTACACCCTGCGTGAGATCACGCCGGATGAACTCTCCGCGTCCGTCAAGCCGAAGCAGTTCATTCACATCGACCAGTCCGAGTGCATCATGTGCGAAGGCTGCGTCGACATCTGCCCGTGGAAGTGCATCCACATGCTCACGCCGGAGACGGTCGAGGATGCGCTCAACACCGACCAGCCCGGCGAGGATCCGTCGGACCACGTCGTGTTCGTCATCGACGAGGACGTGTGCACGCGGTGCGCGCTCTGCGTCGACCGCTGCCCGACGGGCGTGATCATCCTCGGCAAGACCGGCGTCGCCCCCCGCGACGGCGACCCCCACCAGCGCGACTCCAACCATGGCTACGGCTATGGCATGAGGTTCTAGGAGACCCATGGCGACACGTATCAGTCCCGGTCAACGCATGACCGAGGCGATGGACAAGATGAAGGGCGGCGCGCTCTGGACGTCGATCTTCCGTCCGGGCTCGATCTTCCGGAAGGGCTACACCGACAGCCCCCGCAACCGGTCCTACGTGATCATGAACTCGGTGCTGTACCACCTGCACCCCGTCAAGGTGAAGCGCCACGCGGTGAAGGTCAGCTACACGCTGTGCCTCGGCGGCCTTTCGTTCTTCCTCTTCATCATGCTGACGGTGACGGGCATCTTCTTGATGTTCTTCTACCGGCCGACCGCGGTGTCGGCGTGGTCCGACATCAAGACGTTGCAGACGTCGATCGCGTTCGGTCTCTTGGTGAGAAACATGCACCGCTGGGCCGCGCACCTCATGGTGATCTCGGTCTTCTTGCACATGAGCCGCGTCTTCTACCACGGCGCGTACAAAGCGCCGCGTGAGTTCAACTGGGTCATCGGCGTTGTGCTGTTGCTTCTCACACTGCTGCTCTCCTTCACCGGCTACCTGCTGCCGTGGGACCAGCTGGCGCTGTGGGCCATCACCGTCGGTTCGAACATGGGTGGCTACTCACCGGTGCTCGGCGACCAAGTTCGCTTCGCGCTCTTGGGCTCGAAGGAGATCAGCACCGCGACGCTGCTGCGCTTCTATGTGCTGCACGTGCTCGCATTACCTTTCGTCATCGTGATCTTCATGGCGATCCACTTCTGGCGCGTCCGCAAGGACGGCGGCATCAGTGGACCGCTGTAGGGAGGAGTTGACAGCGCATGGCTGACATTCCCGATCATCTTTTGAAGCGAGCCCAGGAGCGACGGGCCGCGCTCGAATCCAACAAGCCCGCCGAGGGCGCGGGCGACGCGCCCGCCGCGGCGGAGACACCCGTCGACGACGGCAACAAGATCCCCGCGCACCTGCTGCAGCGCAGCGCGGCGGCACGCGCCAAGGGCACCGAAGAAGCGCCGGCCGGTGGCGGCGGCGTCGCTACCGCGGTTGCCGCAGCACCCGCGGCTGCGGGCATGCCGGTGCAAGGTGCGACCGGTCACACGCAGCGTCTGCTCACCGTCGTCAAGGCGGGTTCGATTCAAGACGTCAAGGCCACCCCCACCGACAAGGTGCACACGTGGCCGCACCTGCTCGTCGGCGAGTTCGTCGCGTCGCTGGCGTGCACCGCGTTCCTCTTGATCTTCTCGGCGTTCGTCAACGCGCCGCTGCTCGCACCGGCCAACGTCAACCGCACGCCCAACCCGTCGAAGGCGCCGTGGTACTTCCTCGGCCTCCAGGAGCTGCTCACCATGCTCCACCCGATGGTCGCCGGCGTGATGATCCCGACGGTGATCATCGTCGGACTCGGTGGTGCCGGCTACATCGACAAGAACCCGTCGAACAAGCCGGAAGACCGCAAGCTCGCAATCGCACTCATGACCCTGTTCCTCATGATGTGCGCGTCTCTCACCGTCATCGGATCGTTCTTCCGTGGTGAGGGCTTCAACTTCATCCTGCCGTGGCGCCAGGGCATCCACGACATCTTCGACCTATGAGCACTTCGACGATCGTCATCCTCGCGGCTGTCGGCCTCGGCATCCTCGCCATCGCGTTCATCGCGACCGCCGGTGCGCGCCGTGACCGCACCGCTGCCACCGGCCTGCGTCGCGAAGCGCGGCGCAAGGACCGCGCCAATCCCGCACTCGGTGACGACGCCCTGCGCGGTCGGGCCTACGAGAAGAACGCCATGCTCGAGCGCCGCGGCGGCGAAGTCGTGCCGGTCAGCGCGTCGCCCGCGCCCGTCGCCGAGTTCGTGCCGCCGGATCCCGAGACGATGGCGGTCACGCGCCGTCAGTTCCTCAACCGCGGCGCGGCGACGTTGATGGGCCTGAGCCTGGCGTCGTTCGGCGCGGCGGTCCTCGCCTTCATGTGGCCCCCGCCCATCAAGGGCGGCTTCGGCGGCAAGATCGCGGCCGGCAGCCTCGCGGATCTCAAACAGACGATGGCGAGCACGAAGGCGCCGGTGTACATCGCCGACGCGCGCACGTGGCTGTCGCCGTATCCCGAAGAGGCCGTGAAGAAGGCCAAGAAGGTCTACGCCGGCGCAGTGCTCACCGGTATGGAGTCTGGCGTGGTGGCGCTCTACCAAAAGTGCGTCCACCTCGGTTGCCGTGTGCCGTGGTGCCAGAGCTCGCAGTGGTTCGAGTGCCCGTGCCACGGTTCGAAGTACAACCGCGTCGGCGAGAAGAAGGGTGGTCCTGCGCCCCGCGGCCTCGACCGCTTCGGTGTTTCCGTCGAAGGCGGCAAGGTCACCATCGACACCGGCGTCATCAGCCAGGGCCCGCCCATCGGCACCAACACGACAGGTCAGGAACAGGAAGGCCCGCACTGCGCATGATCGCTACAACTCAGCAGCATCTTGCTGTCGCGTTCGTCGTCGCGCTCGTACTCGGCTGGGCGTTGTTCCTCCTGCTGTCGGTCAAGAAGGGTCCCGACCAGATTGGCGACGAGGCCTCGACCGCGCCGAACCGTCGGCCGTACCTCGACGACGACGGGTTGGAAGGCCCACGCCTGGAGAAGGCGCAGAAGGGTGCGATCGCGCTCCTGCTGATCGTCGTCTTCGGCTTGCCGATGTACTGGCTGCGTGAGCCGGGCCGGCAGTCCGACGCCGTCAAGGGCTTCGACCGCGACTCCGCGCACCGCGGCTTCCTGCTCTTCCAGCCGACGACGTCACAGATCCCCGAAGGCAACATCGGTCACTTCGGCTGCGGCAACTGCCACGGCACCAACGGCGAAGGCGGCGTGGCCAACTACACCGTCACGAATCCCGACGGCTCGACGACTGCACTGCACTGGACAGCGCCCGCGCTGAACACCGTGCTGAAGCGGTTCACCGAAGACGAGGTCGACACGATCATCACGTACGGCCGCGCCAACACGCCGATGCCGGCGTGGGGCGTCGAGGGCGGTGGCCCGATGAACAGCTACCAGATCCTCGACATCATCGAGTACCTCAAGTCGATTCAGTTGACGAAGAGCGAGATCCAAAAGCAGCTCACCGACAAGTTCGCGTCGGAGGGGCTCGATCCCACCAGCGGAGCCGATCTGTTCGACCAGTTCTGCGCGCGCTGTCACACCAAGGGCTGGTCGTACTCGTGGCAGGACGCCACCGGGCATCCGGTCGAGACACCGCCGCTGCCGGGCTCGGGCGCGTTCGGCCCCAACCTCACCGGCGGCGACACGCTGCGCCAGTTCTCCGAAGAGGACAAGCACATCGAGTTCATCAAGCTCGGCTCCGAGTTCGCGAAGCCGTATGGCATTCGCGGCGTCGGCACCGGTCGCATGCCGGGCTTCGGCCAGATGCTGACCGAGGCGCAGATCCGGGCGATCGTCGAATACGAACGGACCCTGTAGATGCCGCACTTGCACGCCGTGTCGCTGCTCGCCGCGCTGAGCTGGGATCCGCAGGTCCGCGGCTTTCTCATCGTCGTCGCCGCGATCGCGATCCTCCCGGGCACGATCTATCTACTGCTGTCGACCAACGTCGGCGCGCGCATCGGATTCCTGCTCGCCGTCGCCGGCATGAGCGGGTGGCTGATGCTGCTGTCGATCACGTGGACGCTCTACGGCTCGGGCATGAAGGGACGAGACCCGAGCTGGAAGGTCAAGGAAGTCGTGCATTCCGAGTCGGTCACCGACTTGTCGAGTGGTGCGCTCCCGAAGCTCGCCAACTTCCCGCAGCACTGGCACAAGGCGCCTCCGTCGGTGCTCGGCGACTCGACGGCCGCGGCCGACAACTTCATCACCAAGTCGGGCCGCAAGCCGAAGATCGGTCCCGAAGGTCCGATCATCACCGACCCGACGCCGGAACAGCTGCGCTACCCCGCCGAGTACTCGACGAGCGATCAGTACGTCGTGCTCGGCGGCTACGAACGCGGCGGCGACAACTGCTGGGGCCAGGCGAAGCTGTGCACGCACGCGATCCCCAAGAAGATCCTCTTCTGGGAGATCCACCACAACAAGATCCTGTTCTGGAAGATCCACCACAAGTTCTTCTTCGTGCACTCACCGCACTACGTCGCCGTGCAGCTCCAAGGAGCCAGCCCGGCGCCGAACGACCCGTTCGGAAACCCCGTGTATACGAAGACGCCCGATCCCACGAAGCCGATCGTGACTGTCGTCGTGGAACGCGATCTCGGATCGGTCCGCTTCCCGCAGGTCATGCTGTTCCTGTCGTCGGGCATCATCTTCTTCGTGACGTGCCACGCATTGCATCGCCGCGACAAGCGGATCATGGCCCGGCGCGCTGCGGGAACGCCCACACCGGCGACCGCGTAACCGAGAGAAAGGAGCGAACTAATGGCTGACTACCTGCCGCTGCTCCTCATGTTCGGCCTCGCGACGATCTTTGCGTTCGCGTCGTTCATCGCCTCGGGCCTGCTGGCGCCGAAGCGCCCGACGATCGCCAAGGAAGCGCCCTACGAGTGCGGCATCGTGCCGTCGCGTGAACCGGCCGAGCGCTTCCCGGTCCGCTTCTATCTCGTGGCGATGATCTTCATCGTCTTCGACATCGAAATCGTCTTCGTGTACCCGTGGGCCGTGATCTTCGACAAGCTCGGCACCTTCGGTCTCGTCGAGATGGTCGTGTTCGCGCTCGCGGTCGTCGTGAGCTTCGCCTACCTGATCGCCAACGGCGCGCTCGACTGGGGCCCCGCCAAGAACCTCAAGACGCTCAACCGCATTCAGACCGGCAGCACGCGTACGACCGAGTCGACCGTGCGCCGCATCGGGAACGCCGCGTAATGGGTCTCGAGTCGCTCAACCACAACTTCCTGACGGGCACCCTCGAGGACCTCGTCAAGTGGGCGCGCCGCAACAGCGTGTGGCCGGCAACGTTCGGTCTCGCGTGCTGCGCCATGGAGATGATGGCGACGGGCGCGGCCAACTTCGACCTCAGCCGCTTCGGCATGGAGGTGTTCCGCGCCTCGCCGCGCCAGGCCGACCTCATGATCGTGGCCGGCCGCGTGTCGCAGAAGATGGCGCCGGTGCTGCGTCAGGTCTACGACCAGATGATGGAGCCCAAGTGGGTCATCTCGATGGGCGTTTGCGCATCGACCGGCGGCATGTTCAACAACTACGCGATCGTGCAGGGCGTCGATCAGATCGTGCCCGTCGACGTCTACGCGCCGGGTTGCCCGCCAGGCCCCGAGACGCTCATCCACGCGATCCTCACGCTGCACGCCGGCATCAAGTCGGGCGAGATCACGCAGCGGCGCGAGTCGTCGGGCGCCGGCGCCGGCCTGCTGCTCGAAACGGTATGACCGAACTCCTGCACCTCACGCGCGAGGAGTACGCGGGCAAGGTCAAGGAACTGCACGACGCCGGCTACCTCATGTGCATCGACGTCACCGCCGTCGACTACCTCGAGCACATGGATCGCGCGTTGCCTGACGATGTTGCGCGCGAGCGTTTCGAAGTCGTCGTCGGCTTGCTCAACATGTCCGACGCCACCCGCGTGCGCATCCGTGTGCAGGTGCCCGAAGACGAGCCGCACATCGCGTCGATCACGGAGATCTATCCCGGTGCCGACGCGATGGAGCGTGAAGTGTTCGACATGTTCGGCGTCGTCTTCGACGACCACCCCGACCTCACGCGCATCCTGATGCCGGAGGACTGGGAAGGGCACCCGCTGCGCAAGGACTTCGAAAACCCGCGCGTGCCCGTGCAGTTCAAGCACCCGAGGGCGACCCGCTGATGGCTGACATCGATCTCGGCGCCGAAGTGGAAAACGTCGCGCTGACCTCCGAAGGCGCGCAGGAACTCGACCCGGTCAAGCAGACCGCGGCCGTCGAACTGCTGCGCGAAGAGGGTGCGGTGCTGCGCATGTCCGAGGGCGTGCAGTTGGATCCCAATGATCTGTCGATCGAGTCCGGTGAAGACCAGACGATGATCATCAACATGGGTCCGCAGCACCCGTCGACGCACGGCGTGCTGCGCCTCATGCTCGAACTCGACGGCGAAACGGTGCTGCGCACCAAGCCCGTCATCGGTTACCTCCACACCGGCATGGAGAAGACCGGCGAGATGCTGACCTACACGCAGGGCGGCACGAACGTCACGCGCATGGACTACCTCTCGCCGCTGCACAACGAGATGGTGTTCTCGATGGCGGTCGAGCAACTGCTCGGCATCGAAGTCCCCGAGCGCGCGGTGTGGATCCGCATGCTGCTCGCCGAGCTCAACCGCATCAGCTCGCACCTGCTGTTCATGGCCACCAACGGCATGGACGTCGGCGCGATCTCGATGATGATCTACGGCTGGCGCGAGCGCGAGCTCGTGCTCGCGTTCTTCGAGAAGGTCACCGGCCTGCGGATGAACCACAACTTCATTCGTCCCGGTGGTTCCGCCGCCGACTTGCCCGACGGATGGCGCGACGACGTGCTGTTCCTCCTCGACGCGTTGCCGCCGCGGCTCGACGAGTACGACACGCTGCTCACCGGACAGCCGATCTTCATGCAGCGCACGCAAGGCGTCGGCGTGATCACGCCCGAACAGGCGATCGCGCTCTCGGCGACCGGACCGACGCTGCGTTCCGCCGGCGTGGAGTGGGACCTGCGGCGCAACATGCCGTACTTCCACTACGACGAGGTCGACTTCGACGTCGTCGTCGGCACGTACGGCGACGCGTTCGACCGCTACGCGATTCGCCTCAACGAGATGCGCGAGTCACTGCGCATCGTGCGCCAGATCCTCGACAAGATGCCGAGCGGTCCGTACCGCACGCTCGACAAGAAGGTCACGCCTCCGCCGCGCGGCCGCATCGACGAGTCGATGGAGGCGTTGATCCACCACTTCAAGATCTTCACCGAGGGCTTCAAGGTCCCCGAGGGTGAGGTGTACGTCGCCGTCGAGTCGCCGCGCGGCGAGCTCGGTTGCTACCTCGTGAGCGACGGCTCCTCGAAGCCGTACCGCTTGCACATCCGCGGCCCGTCGTTCGTGAACTTGCAGTCGCTGCCGACGATGCTGCGCGGCGGCCTGATCGCCGACGCGGTCGCGGTGATCTCGAGCATCGACCCCGTGATGGGCGAAGTCGACCGCTAAACCGGAACATAGACAAAGCGATATACTCTGTCTCTGTGGAGGCGAGCGACGTCCTCAGGAAGGCCCGTACTCGGGCAGGCATGACGCAGGCGGAGCTGGCGCGCAACGCCGGGACATCGCAGCCGGTTGTGTCCGCGTATGAGCACGGACGCCGTGAGCCGTCGATCGAGACGTTGCGGCGGCTCGTCGCGGCGGCGGGTGCGGTGCTACGCATCGATGTCGGTGTGTCGGAAGGCGAGCTGCGGCCGGCCGCGGATGTGCACGAACACGCGGCGCGACTCGCCGACGTGCTGTCGCTCGCCGATGCGATCCCGCTTCGCCCCCAGCCGCGTGTGCTCGCCGCGCCGCGGCTCGTGTCGCGGTGACGCTTTCGCTCGCCGAGAAGGTCGTTGCCATTCACCGCGCGCTGGCGCGCGTGCCGCACGCGTTCGGTGGTGCCCTCGCGCTCGCGTATTACGCCGAGCCGCGCGCCACGATCGACATCGACCTCAATGTGTTCGTCGCGCCCGCGCGCGCGGCGCGCGTCGTCGCGCCGCTCCGGGAGCTTGGCGTCGAATTTGGCGCGGACGCCGACGACGTGATCGCGCGTGACGGCCAGCTCCGCGCCTTCTTCGACGCGAACCCCGTTGACCTTTTCTTCGCGTACGACGAGTTCCACGAGTCCGCGGCTCACGCGCGGCGCATTGTGCCGTTTGCCGACACGACTATCCCGATCCTCGACGCCGATCACCTCGCGGTGTGCAAGGCGGTGTTCAACCGCGCCAAGGACTGGGTCGACATCGATGCGATGTTGGCGGCGGGCACGAGCCTCGACGCGGCCACGATCTTGCGATGGGTTGGCCGCGTCGCCGGCGACGACGACCCACGCTACGAACGCATCGCTGCGGTTCTGACGACGCGTTAGTACCAGGCGGGTTGGATGGCGCCGGAGACGAGCGGCGTCGATGCGATGTCGGAGCCGTCGCTGTCCATGATGTAGATGCCTCCACTGCGGGCGATGACCATGCGCTTGGCATCGGGTGACCAGGCCGGGTCCTTCTCGTTGCCCGAGAGCTGCGTGATGCGGTGCGCATTGGTGCCGTCGGGGTTCATCACGCAGATGTCGAAGGCGACGCCGCCGTAACCGTTGCTCGAGAACGCGATGGTCTTGCCGTCGGGCGCCCACGCCGGTCCGTCGCTGGTGGTGTTGACCGGCGGATTGAACGGCGTGGCGACGCCACTGGCGACGTCCACGGCGTACAGCGAGTAGTTGCCGTGCGCGCAGTCGGCGTTGCTCGACCAGAACACGATCGTCTTGCCGTCCGGCGACCACGACGGATCGCGGTTGAACCCGTTCGGACACGTCAAGTGCGTCAGCTGCCGCAGGTTCTTGCCGTCGCGATCGATGATCCAGATCTCGCTCTTCTCCACCGTTTGCGTGTCGTCGATGCGACCGAACGCGATCTTCTTGCCGTCGGGCGACCACACCGGTTCGCTGTCGGCGGCGACGCCCGTGGTGAGGCCGGCGTCGCCGCTCGCGCTGACGACGTGCAAGCCGCCGCCCGCGCCGTCGGCGTCCGCGTACGCGATCGCGCTGTGGTCGGGGGACCACGCGGGGAAGAAGCCCGGCCCCGCGACGTTGCGCGCGCCGGTCCCGTCGGGGTTGATGGTCCAGATCGCACCGGCGAGCGAATACGCGATGCGCCCGGGCACGAACGCGTTGCCGCCGCCACCGCCGCCCGCACCCGTCGTGGTGTTCGTCGTCCCGCCGTCACCGTCGGCCGTCGTGCCCGTGGTGCCGTTGCCGCTACTGCCGTTGCCCCCGCTGCCCGTCGTCGTGTGGCCGCCCTTGCTCGACGCCGGCGCGTGGATCGGCCCACCGAGGCCGCCGATCGTCAAAGGCGTGTGGCCCGGTTCCGATCCGGCTGCGGGTGTGTGGCCCACGACGTCGGACGGAACGGTGATCGTCGGCGACGGCTCGAGCGACTGCTGATCGGCGCGCAGTTCGATGCCACCGCTGTGCTGGCCCGGGTCGTGGCGAGTCACGCCGACGACAATGCCGATCACCACCAAGATGACTGCAGTGACGACCGCGCTCGCGTGACGGCTGGTCCGGATGAAATGCACCGCCACAACGTTAAGGTGCGCGCGTGCACGGTCCGGTGGCGCTCCGGCTGGAAAAAGTGACAAAACGCTTCGCCGGCTCCTCCGTCGACGCCGTTGCGGACCTTTCGCTCGATTTGCCCGCAGGCACGCTGACGGCGCTGGTCGGCCCATCCGGGTGCGGCAAGACCACGACGCTGCGCATGATCAACCGCCTCGAGGAGCCCACGAGTGGTCGCATCGAGCTGTTCGGCACGGACGTGCGCTCCAAGCCGCTGCACGAACTGCGCCGCGGGATCGGCTACGTGATCCAGCACGCGGGCTTGTTCCCGCACCGCACCATCGCCGCCAATATCGCCACGGTGCCGAAGCTGCTCGGCTGGGACAAGGCGCGCATCCGGGCGCGCGTCGACGAACTCGTGGATCTCGTCGGTCTCGACCCGTCGATCCTCAAGCGCTATCCCGCGGCGCTGTCGGGCGGCCAGCAACAACGCGTCGGCGTCGCCCGCGCCCTCGCCGCCGACCCGCCCGTGCTGCTGATGGACGAGCCGTACTCCGCGGTCGACCCGATCGTGCGCGAGCGCCTGCAGGACGAACTCATCGCGCTGCAGCGACGCGTGCGCAAGACGATCGTGTTCGTCACGCACGACATCGACGAAGCGATCAAGCTCGCCGACAACGTCGCGCTCATGCGCGTCGGCGGCGAGCTCGCGCAGTTCGGTCCGCCCGACGAGTTGCTGCGCGCGCCGACGAGTCCCTTCGCCGAGTCGTTCCTCGGCAACGAGCGCGCGCTGCGCCGCCTCGCGTTGCGCAAAGTCGGCGACGCGCAACTCGCCGCCCTGCCCGACGCGCGGGACGGTCTGCCGACGGTCGCGTCGTCGGCGCCGTTGCGCGAGGCGCTCGACGCGCTGGTGGCGCAAGGCGTCGCCACTGTGATCGTGACCGACGACGGGGGAGGGCCCGTCGGCGCGCTCGACGTCATCGCCATCGCCGGCGCGTTGCACGACAAATGAACGGGCCGAACAGCTTCATCTGGTGGGACTGGGTCGGCCGCCACACGCACGAGATCTGGCTGGCGACCCTCGAACACCTCCGCCTCACGTTGCTGGCCGTCGTCATCGGCCTCGCGATCTCGCTGCTGCTCGCCGCGCTCTCGTTGCGGTGGCGGCCGCTGTACACGCCGCTCGCGGGCTTCGCCGGCCTGCTCTGCACGATCCCTTCGCTCGCGCTGTTCGCGTTGCTGCTCCCCATCACCGGTTTCAACACGCTCACCGCAGAGATCGGCCTCGTGTCCTACACGCTCGCGATCTTCCTGCGGAACATCGTCGAGGGCGTCGACGGTGTCGCGCCCGCGGTCACCGACGCGGCCGACGGCATGGGCTACGGGTTGATCCGCCGGCTGACCACCGTCGAGTTCCCGCTGGCGTTGCCGGCGATCATCGCGGGACTGCGCATCGCAACCGTCACGACGGTGGGTCTCGTCACGGTCACCGGACTCATCGGCCAAGGCGGCTACGGCTCGTTCATCAACGCCGGACTCGGCCGCACCTTCAGCACCGAGGTCGTCGTCGGCGGCGGGTTGTCGGTCGTCATGGCCGTCGCCCTCGATCTCATCCTCCTCGCGGTGCAACGCGTCGCCACACCGTGGACCCGCGCATGATCAGCGTCTTCTGGCATTACGTCACGACCGCAAACAACTGGTCGGGCGTCAACGGCATCAGCCATCGCGCCATCGAGCACCTGCGATTGTCGTTCGCCGCCACGCTGGCTGCGGTGGTGCTGGCGGTGCCGATCGCGGCGTGGCTGGGTCACGTGCAGCGCGGCGGGTTCGTCGGCCAATCGGTCGTCAACATCGGACGCGCCATCCCGTCGCTCGCCGTGCTGGCGTTGCTGTTCCCGCTGTCGCTGCGTTACGGCTTCGGCCTCGGCTTCTGGCCGACATTCGCCGCGCTCGTCATCCTCGCCGTCCCGCCGATGTTCGCCAACACGTACGCGGCGGTGCGCAACGTCGATCCCGCAGTGGTCGACGCGTCACGTGGGATGGGGATGACTCCCGCCGAGGTGTTGCTGCGCGTCGAGATTCCGGGCGGCGCGGGCCTGATCCTGACCGGCGTCCGGATCGCGGCATTGCAGGTAATTGCGACGGCCACCCTCGGCGCCTACGTTGGCTTCAACAGTCTTGGCTCGTTCATCAACGAAGGCTTCGGTCAGCGTGACGACGCAAAGCTGCTCACCGGTGCAGTCGCGGTGGCGCTGTGTGCCTTCACCGTCGACCTCGCCTTCGGGGTGATCGTCCGCCGTGCCACTCGGTGGCAGAGGAAAGGAACCCGCTTGTGAAGCGCTCGATGACCACGCTGCTCGCACTGCTGCTCGGCGTCACCCTGTTCGCCAGTGCGTGTGGCAAGGACGACAACAACAAGGAGTCGAGCCCCACGACGGCCGAATCGGCATGCAAGACCGTGGGCACGACCAAGGTGACCATCGGTGCGCAGGACTTCCAGGAGTCGAAGATTCTCGCCGAGGTGTACGCGCAGGGCCTGCGCTGCGCCGGTTTCGACACGAGCGTCAAGGCGCTCGGTGCCAACGCGTTCCGCCCGATCGAGATCGACGCGTTCAAGTCGAACACGATCAACTTCGCACCCGAGTACGCGGCGTCGATGCTCGAGTACGTCAACAACAAGAAGGGTGAGGCCACCGGCGACGCCGCGGCGACGACCGACAAGCTCAACACCTACCTACCGACGGTTGGCCCGGGCCTCGTTGCGCTCGAGCCGAGCACCGCGATCGACACCAACGCCTTCGTCATCACGAAGAAGACGTCGGACGCCAAGGGCATCAAGTCGCTCAGCGATCTCGCGTCCAAGGGCAAGGACCTCAAGCTCGGCGCGCCCGCCGACTGCGCCACCAACCCCAACTGCATCGCCGGCCTGAAGTCGGTGTACGGCCTCGACGTGTCGGGCCACACCACGACGCTCGGGGCCGGTCAGCCCATCGCGCAGGCGCTCGAAGCCGGCTCGATCGACGTCGGCGTGCTGTTCTCGACCGACTCGACCATCGCCGTGAAGAACTTCGTCCTCCTCGACGACGACAAGCACATGCTCGCCGCCGACGTCATCGTCCCGGTGCTCACGAAGGCCCTCAACGCGTCCGCCGGACTGTCGGCCGCCGTCGACAAGATCACGGCCAAACTCACCACCGCGAAGCTGATCTCCCTCAACAAGAAGTACGACGTCGACAAGGAAGATCCGGCCGTCATCGCGAAAGCCTTCTTGACCTCGGAGAAGCTCCTCTAGCAACTCACGGCTTCGTGAAGAGTTTCACTAGTGTCGGGTTCGTATGGCCCGACTGAGCGCGACCAGCCTCGCGACCGCCCAGGCGATCATCGCCCGGTACCCGAATCCGCGCTCCGCGCTCGTGCCGTTGTGCCACCTCGCGCAGGAGCAGGACGGGTATCTGTCGAACGACGCCATGGCCCACGTCGCCGAGTTGATCGGGTGCACGCCGGCCGAGGTGTACGGCACCGCGAGCTTCTACGAGATGTTCAAGCTGCACCCGTGCGGCAAGTACCTCGTGGGCGTGTGCACGAACATCTCGTGCATGCTCGCCGGCGCCTACGAGCTGCTCGAGCACTGCGAGCAGAGCCTCGGCGTCGAGGTCGGCGGCACGACGGCCGACGGGATGTTCACGCTCGAAGAAGTCGAATGCTCCGCCGCGTGCACCGTCGCGCCGGCGGTGCAGGTGAACTACCGCTACCAGGAGCAGGTGACGCCGCAGTCCTTCGACGCACTGGTCGCCGATCTGCGTGCCGGCAAGCGCGACGAGATCCCGGTGCACGGCTTGCTCGCCAAAGTCCGCCAGACGCCGACCGATCGCTGGGCCGACACCGGCAAGACCGGAGAGACGTCGTGACGGTCCGCACCGACATCCCGAAGATCGTCAGCCGCCGTTTCGACCAGGCCGACGCGCACACCCTCGACGGCTACCTCCGCACCGGTGGCTACGAGGGTCTGAAGAAGGCGCTCGCGATGACGCCCGACGAAGTCGTCGAGGTCGTCAGCGGCGCGACGCTGCAAGGCCGCGGCGGCGCCGGCTTCCCCGCGGGCAACAAGTGGAAGCTGCTCGCCGACAAGTACCCGCGCTGGATCGTCGTCAACGGCGACGAGTCCGAGCCCGGTACACACAAGGACCGCACGCTCATGGAGCGCGATCCGCACATGGTCATCGAAGGCGCGCTGATCACCGCGTACGCGTGCAAGGCGAGCCAGGTGTTCCTCTACGTGCGCGGCGAGATGGCGCACGCGCAGGAGCGCATCGCGCAGGCGTTGAACGACGCCTACGCCGCGGGCTACGTCGGCAAGAACATCATGGGCGGCGAGTGGTCGATGGACGTCACGCTGCACTGGGGTGCGGGCGCGTACATCGTCGGTGACGAGACGGCGCTGCTCGAATCGCTCGAGGGCAAGCGCGGCATGCCGCGCCCGAAGCCGCCGTTCTTCCCTGCCGCGATCGGTCTGTACATGAACCCGACGATCGTGAACAACGCCGAGACGCTCGCCACGATCCCGTGGATCATCGAGCACGGCTTCGAAGCCTTCGCCGCGCTCGGCAGCGAGAAGTCGAACGGCACCAAGCTCATCGCGCTGTCGGGTCACGTGAACCAGCCCGGCACGTACGAGATCGAGTGCGGCGTCGTGACCTTCCGCGAGGTCTTCTACGACCCCGCGCTCGGCGGTGGCATTCGCGACGGCAACGCGCTCAAGGCCTTCATCCCCGGTGGCGGTTCGTCGCCGTGGCTGTTCCCCGAGCACCTCGACATGCCGATGGAGGCATCGCTGGTCGGTCCCGCGGGCGCAATGCTCGGCTCCGGCGCGATCGTCGCCATGGACGAGACCACCGACATGGTGCGCGCCGCGTGGCGCCTCGTGCGCTTCTACGCCAAGGAAAGCTGCGGCAAGTGCACGCCGTGCCGCGAAGGCACGAACTGGCTCGAAACGATCCTCGCTCGGATCCTCGCCGGCCACGGCCGCCCGCAGGATCTCGACCTGTTGCTCGACGTGTCCGACAACATCAGCCCCGGGCCGTTCCCGGGGCCGAACGTGACACCGGGCGAACCGGCGTACGCGCCGTTCCCGTACAAGAAGACGACGATCTGCGACCTCGGTCCGTCCGTGGTGTCGCCGCTCATGAGCGCGCTGCGTCGTTTCCGTCCGGAGTTCGAGGCGTACATCGCGCAGAACCCGCGCAAGCTGATCGAGGTCGCCGGTGTCTGATGTAACCGAGACTGACGAAGCCGTCGCCGAAGAGCCGCCGCCACCGCCTCCCGGCGTGCCGGTGATGCTCAACGGCAAGCAGATCTACGCCGACAAGGGCGAGTTGCTGATCGAAGCCGCGCAGCGTCACGGCGTGCACATCCCGCGCTTCTGCTACCACGAGCGCCTGCGCTCGGTCGGCATGTGCCGCATGTGCCTCGTCGAAGTCGACAGCGGCCGCGGCGCGGCGCTGTCGCCGGCGTGTCTCGTCGAATGCACGCCCGACATGAAGGTCGAGACGGAGTCCGAGAAGTCGCGCAAGGCGCAGGACGGCGTCATCGAGTTCTTGCTCGTCAACCACCCGCTCGACTGCCCGGTCTGCGACAAGGGCGGCGAATGCCCGCTGCAGGACAACACGATCGCGTTCGGGCCGGGCGACACGCGCATGGTGGAAGAAAAGCGCCACCGCGAAAAGCCGATCCCGCTGTCGGATCTCGTGCTGCTCGACCGCGAACGCTGCATCCTGTGTGACCGCTGCACGCGCTTCGCCGGCGAAGTGGCGGGTGACCCGTTGATCTCGTTCATCCAGCGCGGCGTCGAGACCGAGGTCAACACGTTCCCGAACGATCCGTTTGCGTCGTACTTCAGCGGCAACACGGTGCAGCTGTGCCCGGTCGGCGCGCTCACCGCCAAGCCGTACCGGTTCGCGGCGCGGCCATGGGACCTCGACCAAGCCGAGTCCACGTGCATGACGTGTTCGGTCGGCTGCCGCGTCGCGGTGCAGAGCCAGGGCCGCGAGCTGACGCGCTACCTCGGCGTCGACAGCGATCCCGTCAACCACCAGTGGTTGTGCGACAAGGGCCGCTTCTCGTACGAAGCAGTGAACAACTCCGCCACGCGCGTGACAGCACCGCTGGTGCGCAAGCACGGCGAGCTCGTCGAGGTCGGTTGGGGCGAAGCGCTCGCGGCCGCCGCGAAGGGTTTGTCCGACGCCATCGGTCGCCACGGCGGCAGCGCCGTCGGCATCATCGGTGGCTCGCGCCTCACGAACGAAGACGCGTTCGCGTGGGCCAAGCTCGCCCGCGACGTGCTCAAGACGCCGAACGTCGACGCGCAGCTCGACGACGGCCTGCCCGCGCCGCTCGTGCTCGGCCTGCCGCGCGCCACGATCGACGAAGCGTGCGCCGCGCCGGTCGTCATCACGCTCGCGCCCGACATCAAGCAAGAACTGCCGGTGCTGTACCTGCGCCTGCGCGAAGCATTCCTCAGCGGTAAGACGAAGCTGATCGAACTGACGCCGACGGTGACGTCGCTCTCGCCGTATGCGAGCGCGACACATCTCTACAGCCCCGGCGCGGCGGCGGCCACGGCTGCGTCGATCGTCGAACAGGTCACGGAATCCGGTGCCGTCGTGATCCTCGGTCGCCCGTCGACCGCCGAGGCCGCGAACTTCGTGACCGAAGCCGCGATGGTGCTCGCGGCGAAGTTGCCTGGCGTGAAGTTCCTCTCGGCGTTGCGGCGCGGCAACGTGCACGGTGCCCTCGCCTACGGGATGTATCCCGGCGACGACGGGATGGACACGGGCGCGATGCTGCGTGCTGCGGCCAACGGCAAGCTCGCGGCGCTCGTGCTGCTGGGCGCCGATGTGGCGGGGGACGTACCCGACGCCAGCCTCGCCCAACGCGGCCTTGCCGGCGCGGGGTTCACCATCGCCGTCGACTCGGCGCAGTCGAGCGCGACCGCGCGCGCCGACGTTGTGCTGCCCGCCGCCGCCTTCGCCGAGAAGATGGGCACGGCCACCAACATCGAAGGACGCGTCACGCGCCTCGCGCAAAAGGTGACGCCGCCCGGTGTGGCGTGGGCCGACTGGATGATCGCCGCCGAACTCGCGTCCGCCATGGGCGGCGACCTCGGCTTCGAGACGGTCGAAGACGTGGCGAAGGCCGCGGGCACCGATGTCGACGCCGTCAACGGCGACGGCGAGGTCATCGCTCCGACCTGGACCGGGTCGCTGCCGGCGACGCCTGAGATCAACCTGCCGGCGCCCGACGCCTACTCGCTGCGTCTTGTCGCCGGCCGCATGCTCTACGACGAGGGCTGGTCGGTGAAGTGCTCGCCGTCGCTGGCGAATCTCGTCAAGCCCGTCGTCATGCGGGTCAACCCGCGCGACCTCGACCGCCTCGGCGTGTCGACCGGTGGGCAAGTGCGCGTCAGCGGTGCGCACGCCAGCTTCATCGTGAACGTCAGCGCGGATGTCGGCGTGCCCGCGGGCTCCGCGTGGTTGCCGGTCAACGTGGCCGTCGACGACGCCCGCGCGCTCATCGACGCCAGCGGTCCCGTGACCGAAGTGCGAATCGAGAACGTCAAATGAACTTCGTCGCGCTCGACCCGCTGTTCAATCACGGTCTCGACCTCGGCGTCGTGCTCATCGTGATCGTGAAGACGGTCGTGACCTTCGCCGTGCTGATGATCGCCGTGCTGTTCATGGTTTGGTACGAGCGCAAGCTCGTATCCGACCTGCAGAACCGCATCGGCCCGGCTCGCGCCGGCGGGCGGTTCGGCATCCTCCAGTCGTTGGCCGACGGCATCAAGCTGTTCTTCAAGGAAGACCTGCTGCCCGACCGCGCCGACAAGCGCGTGTTCCGCCTCGCGCCGTATCTCTCCGCCGTGCCGGCGTTCTTGAGCTTTGCCATCGTGCCCGTCGGTGGGTCGATCACGATCGCCCATCACACGACGTACTTGCAGCTGGCCGACCCACCCGTCGGCATCCTGTTCTTGCTCGCGATGAGCGGCATCTCGGTGTACGGCGTGATGCTCGCCGGCTGGTCGTCGGGTTCGAAGTACCCGCTGCTCGGTTCGGTGCGCGCATCGGCGCAGATGGTCAGTTACGAAGCCGCCCTCGGCCTGTCGATCGCGACGGTCGTGGTCCTCGCGGGGACGCTGTCGACGCGGGGGATCGCGCTCAACCAAGCGGGCGACGGCCCCGGGGGCATCATCGCGATCGGCGCGTTTCACATCGCTGTGCCGGCGTGGAACCTCGTGCGCCTCGGGGTCGTGCCGTTCGTCATCTTCCTCATCGCCGCGACCGCCGAGCTGAACCGCCCGCCGTTCGACCTCGTCGAGGCTGAGCAGGAACTCGTCGGCGGTTTCCACACCGAGTACTCGTCGATTCGCTTCGCGCTGTTCTTCCTCGCCGAGTTCATGAACACGGTGACGATGTCGGCCGTTGTCGTGACGCTGTTCCTCGGCGGCCCGAGCGGTCCGATCCTCGGCGTGCTGCCCGATTGGCTGTGGCCGATCATCTGGTTCGTCGCCAAGCTGATGGTGTTCCTGTCGGTGCAGGTGTGGTTCCGCGCCACGCTGCCGCGCCTGCGCTACGACCAGCTGATGGATATCGGCTGGAAGGTGCTGATCCCGCTCGCGCTGTTCTGGCTGCTCGTGATTGCCGCGGTGCGCAGTGAGTCGACGCGCGTCGCGATCCCCGCGGCGATCGGCGGCGGCGCGCTGCTGTTCGTGCTGTTGCAGCGTTCGATGGCGGTCGGTCGTGCGCGCATCGAGGAAAGGGTCGGTCAGTAATGGGACTCCTCGAAGGTTTCGGCGTCACCGCCAAGCAGATCGGCCACGTCGTCACCGTTCCGTATCCCGACGAGAAGCGGCCGAAGCCGGAGCGCTTCCACGGTCGCCACGTCCTCAACCGGTACGAGGACGGCATGGAGAAGTGCATCGGCTGCGAGCTGTGCGCCGGTGTCTGCCCCGCGAAGTGCATCTACGTGCGCGGCAAGGACAACCCGCCGGACGCGCCGGTGTCGCCGGGCGAGCGCTTCGGCTTCGTCTACGAGATCAACTACCTGCGCTGCATCCACTGCGACCTGTGCGTCGAGGCGTGCCCGACCGAAGCGATCACCGAGTCGAAGTTGTTCGAGTTCTCCTTCACCAACCGTGAGGACGCGATCTACACGCGCGAAGAGTTGATCGTCGGCGACGACGGCAAGCCCAAGCAGATGCCGTGGGAAGACTGGCGCGAGGGCGAAGACGAACACACCTCCGCGTGGATGCGCGCCACCGCGCCCGGCGGCGATCCGAACTATCAGAACACTGCGCTGTGGTCGGGCGAGCTCGGCTACGGCGTGCGCGCGCCCGAACGCGGCCAGCACGAACCGGTCGTCGCCGAAGTCGGCGACACGCACGAGGATCACGGGGGCGGCCACTGATGCTGCTCGCGGCGACGGCGTCCAACGTCGACAAGCTCGTTCTCATCGCCGGCGCGGTCATCGTGCTCGGCGGTGCGATCGGCGTCGTCGTCGCGCGCAACCCCGTGCACGCCGCGCTCATGCTCGTGCAGACGCTGTTCGGCGTCGCCATCCTGTTCGTGGCGCAGGGCGCGCACTTCCTCGCGGCGGTGCAGGTGATCGTCTACGCCGGCGCGATCGTCGTGCTGTTCCTGTTCGTCATCATGCTGCTCGGTGTCGACAAAGAAGAGTTGGTCGCGGCCGAACCGATGCAGAGCCAGGCGATCGTCGCCGGGATCGTCGTGGCCATCACGCTGGCGGAACTCCTGCTGCTCGGACACGGCCATTGGGCGACGGGCACCAAGAGCGTCGTCGGTGCGCTGGAGGGCCCTGGCGGCAACGTCGAGCAACTCGCCGAGGTCATCTTCACCCGTTACCTCTTCGCCTTCGAAGCGACGTCGGTGCTGCTCGTGATCGCGGTGGTCGCGGCGGTTGCGCTGTCGCGTCGTCCTGAGGGCGCGGACGTCGACGCCGAACTCGTCGCCGCGTCCGAGGCCGAGGACGCGCAGCGCGCGGCTGCAATCGAAGCCGTCGACGAGCTGGCGCTGGAAGAGGAAGCAGCCGAAGCGGAAGAGGTGTCGTCGTGAGCCTGCTCGCGTATACGAACCCGCTGACGCCGTGGTACCTCGCCGTGGGTGCCGCCCTGTTCAGCATCGGCGCCGTCGGCCTGCTGATCCGCCGCAACGTGCTCGTGATGTTCATGTGCGTCGAGCTGATGCTCAACGCGGTCAACCTGACCTTCGTGTCGTTCGCCAAAGAGCTGAACGACATCGGCGGTCAGGCGCTCGTGTTCTTCGTGATGGTTGTCGCCGCCGCCGAAGTCGTGGTGGGCCTGGGCGTGATCGTGGCCATCTTCCGTCGCCGCTCGGGGGCAACCGCCGACGACCTCCACATTCTCAAGGGCTGACGACTTGATCGACGCCGCCGTACTCATCCCTCTGTTTCCGCTGGCCGGATTCGCGACGCTGCTGCTGTTCGGCAAGCGGCTCGGCGACCCGCTGTCAGGCTGGATCGCGACCACCGCCATGGGCGGCGCGTTCCTCAGCGCGTGCGTCACCTTCGCCGGACTCCTCGACCTCCCCGGTGAAGAGCGTCACCACGTCCAGAAGCTGTTCGAGTGGATTCACGTCGGCTCGCTCAAAGTCGACGCCGCGCTCCTCGTCGATCCGCTGTCGATCACGATGGCGCTGTTCGTCACCGGCGTCGGCACGCTGATCCACCTGTATTCGATCGGCTACATGCACGGCGACGAGAAGTACCCCAAGTTCTTCGTGTACCTGAACCTGTTCGCCTTCTCGATGCTGATGCTCGTGCTCGGCTCGTCGATGCTCGTCGCGTTCCTGGGTTGGGAAGGCGTGGGCGCGTGCTCGTACTTCCTCATCTCGTTCTGGTTCGATCGGCCGACGGCCGCGGCCGCCGGCAAGAAGGCGTTCGTCACCAACCGCGTCGGCGACGTCGGATTCATGCTGGCGATGTCGCTGACGTTCGTCACGATCCACTCGCTCAACTTCGCCGACCTGAACCGCGCCGACCTGCCGAACTCGGTAGCCGTCGGGATCGGCCTGCTGTTGTTCCTCGGCGCTTGCGGAAAGTCGGCGCAGCTGCCGCTGTACGTGTGGCTGCCTGACGCCATGGAAGGCCCGACGCCGGTATCCGCGCTCATCCACGCCGCCACGATGGTGACCGCCGGCGTGTACCTCATGTGCCGCGTCGCCCCGGTGATCACCGCCGCGCCGGGCGTCGACTGGGTCATCGCCATCGTCGGCGCGGCCACGGCGTTGATCGCGGCCACGATCGCCGTTGCGCAGAACGACGTCAAGAAGGTCCTGGCGTACTCGACCATCAGCCAGCTCGGCTACATGTTCCTCGCCGTCGGCTCGGGCGCCTACGTCGCCGCCATCTTCCACATGGTCACGCACGCCTTCTTCAAGGCGCTCATGTTTCTCGGCGCCGGCTCGGTCATCCACGGCATGCACCACGAGCAAGACATGAAGAAGATGGGTGCGATCCGCAAGTTCATGCCGGTCACGTCGGTGACCTTCATCGTCGGCTGGCTCGCCATCGCCGGTGTGCCGCCCTTCGCCGGCTTCTGGTCGAAGGACGACATCCTCCTCGCGGCGTATCACAAGAGCCCGATCCTGTGGGCCGTTGGTCTGGTGACCGCGCTGCTCACCGCGTACTACATGACCCGCCAGGTGTATCTCGTCTTCTTCGGCGAGGCACGCTTCGACGAAGAGCACCATGCGCCGCACGAGTCGCCGTGGGTGATGACGCTGCCGCTCGTCGTGCTCGCCATCGCCGCAGTGTTCGGCGGTGGTCTCAACCTGCCGTTCAACGCGCACACCGAGTTCCTGCACCACTTCCTCCATCCGGTGTTCGGCGAGGCGCTGGCGGAGTACACGTCGTCGGGCGGCCTCAAGATCACGCTCGCGGCGGTCGCGACC
>JADMIO010823413.1_pt1 | contig 60806 bp, 48 predicted proteins | sample 8958161 | NCBI WGS metagenome assembly JADMIO01 (sample SAMN16585339, study PRJNA669376) | soil metagenome | isolation source: Crop rotation soil | place: USA: Cullars Rotation, Alabama | collected 2011
CCGCGACAACTTGTCCACGTGGAATTCTAAGCTTAGGATCCCAATGTGCTGGAAAGAATGAGGTTCATCGCGTTCCAATACTCCTGACCCGGTTCGCTATCGAGGTCAAGCCAGGCGAGTTGCGTGAGTTCGCGCGGCAGTTCCGGATGAAGAGACATCGCCAGCTTGCTGTAGTGGCTCGCGACGGCGGCGCCCGTGCCGCGGCTGCCGCTGTGGCTGAGCAGCGCGAGGTACGTGCCGGGCTGCATGCCGAGATCGGCCTTGGCAAACGTCAGCTCACCGAATTCCACGAAGTGATTGCCACTGCCGCTGGTTCCGAGCTGGCCCCAGGCCTTGTCTTTGTTTTCGCGCGTGATGGCCGTGACGCTCCAGTCGTCGTCCATCACGGCATGATTGCGGCGATCGCGAAACGCCGCGCCCATGCCGAAGCGCGTCTCGCGGTGGATCGCCGCCGTGAGCAATTCTTCGCGTTCGGTGAGCGCGGAAACAGGCAGATCGAGCACCGTCAGCTTCATGCGGCAGGCGATGTCCACGCCGACGGCATAAGGGATCACCGCATCGCGCGTTGCCAGCACGCCGCCGATCGGAAGGCCGTACCCTTGATGCGCGTCAGGCATCAATGCACCACGCACGGCCACGGGCAATTGACAGGAATTCCTCATCTGTTCCAGTGCGCCTTCTTCGAGGTCGGTGCCCCACTGACGCCACGCCGCCGGCTGCGCACGCGGGATGTAACGAAGCTGTGCGACCGCTGAATCGATCAACGCCTGCGCCAGCTTGCCGAAGTTTGCGTCGTTGACGTGGGCTTTGGGATCGGCTGTTACCTTTTCAACTTTCGCGCGCAGTTCGGCCTCACCCATGCCGCCCTGCACGGCTGCGCCGATGAGCTGCAGGGCGAGCCTCATCGCATCGCCGCGCGGAATGCCGAGTTTATTAAGTTCATGTCCCTTCATTGCAAAGCTCCGCTAGTTTCATCCGCGTTTGCCGTCAAATTGTAACGTATATGGGCGCGATTGTGTTAACTGAGGGATCAACCGACCATTTCGCGGGTGATCTTTTCGAGCTCTGGCATCGTGTGCGGGCCCATCAAGGGGCCGACCGTCCAGTGGAAGTTCGAGCCGCGCAGCCGCTGGCGAAAGAAGCCGAGGCCCAGACCGGGTAGCTTATTATCCATTTTCGGATCGCTGCAAACAAATGCGCCTCCCGGGCCCGAGCCTGACTCAAACTTGAAGAAATAACGGGCGGCCAGTGGATTGATATTGGCCTCGCGGCTGATAAACCACTCCACGGCGATGGCCACAGCCTCATCGTTATCCGCCGCGTTCCACGGACCTTTTTGCGCAACCATACGCCCGCAATTAAGGGCCTTTTCAAGCTCCGTCCGTTCCAGCGCGGGCAACGTGCGCTCGATTTTCCATTGTCCCTCGTCATCAATGACGCCGACGTAATGCTGATCTCCGTCGGTGGTCTTCGTTTCCGCTTTGACTTCCCAGTCGCGCTTCACTGTCCCGAGATTTGCCGCGGCAAGTTCCAAGGTCATCCCCGGGACAGCGATGCCCGCGATGGCCTCTGCCAGCGGAAAGAGCGCCCAGATGCTCGGATCGCAGCCGTCGCCGGGGATGCCGATGAGCGCGGCGCCGTCCGGCGTCAGCACGGCATGTGTGTGCTTGATTTTCGCAAAAGGCAGCTTGCGAAACGGCTGGCCCGGAATTGCCACACGCACCGCCCACTGCACGCACCCCTCGCAGAACCACGGCAGCAACGAAAGCCCCGCAAGATCCGACGGTGGAACGCAAAGCGCTCCCTCTCGCAATTGCACGGCAGGCGTGGCCGCCAATTTCTCAAAAACACGCGGCGCAATCTCGGACTGCTTCATCGCAGGCCTACTCCTTGACAATAGGCAACAACACCACGCTCGCCGTATTCCCACCACGATAAATGCTCTGCGTCGCCGCTTTGTAATCTCCCGCCTTTGCGTCAAAAATGTTTTCGACATACGTCTGCGGATTGCGATCGTAGAGCGGGAAAAGCGACGACTGTACTTGGATCATGAGTTTGTGGCCAGGGAGGAAGACATGATCGACGTGAGGGAGCTCCCATTTGTATTCCTCGACTTTGCCGGGCGTCAGGGCCGCGGGGGTGGCGAAGCCGTGGACGTAGCGGCCGCGGAAAATATCGATGCCGATGGGAATCTGTTCGCCGGGGGTTGTCTTTTCGGTCTGGCCGGGATCGACTTCAGGCGAAACATTGGGGTAGACGTCGATGAGCTTGACGACCCAGTCGGAATCAGTACCCGAAGTAGCAGCAAAGAGGTCGACCTGCGGCGCGCCCATGATGTGGATCGGCTTATCGAGTGGGGCTGATTCGTACGTCAGGACGTCGGTACGGCCATCGACAAAACGCTGATCCTGAACCAACCAACTCGTCCACTGCTTGCGATCGGCGAGCTTGACGGGGCGCGGCACGAAGGGGACGGGCTTCATGGGATCGGAGACGTAGTCGTCGTGGCCCGACGCGGCTGGCGTAGCAAAGCTGGCGCCAAATTTGTCATTTAAATAGAGCGGCGTGAGCGTGCCCATCGGCCATTTTTGCGACACCTGCCATTTGTTGAGGCCGGTGGTGTAGGTCAATATGGGCGGAGTTTTGGGATCGGGCGCGTCTTTCAGGTAGTGGTCAAAAAAGGGTTTCATGTGCTTAACGCGGAATTCCTTGGCGGTGTCGCCGGTAAACGTCAGGTCGCCCAGCGAATATCCATAGTGATTGACGCCGGAGTGCCGCCACGGACCGATGACAAGGCTGAGCATGTCGTTGTTCTTATCTTTGGGCTCGAGCACTTTATAGATGGCCGGCGCACCGTAGGAATCCTCCTGATCCCACTGGCCCACGACAAGCATCGTGGGAACGGTGAGTGGCAGCGGCGCCATCCATTTGTCCACCGCGACGTCGGACCACACTTTAGTGTATGCGGGATTTTGCAGAATCAGTTGATTGAACGGTGATTTGTCGAGGCTCCACTTTCGCGCATGATCACCTGCGGAACCGTCTTTTAGAAACAATTCATAATCATCGCCCACCCCATACGCGGCGCTCTCGCCATCGGCCTTTTCATTGCCCTGCTTCACTGCGTAGTCGAATGTGCCCTGGCGGAACGCGCCGTTGTGAAATGCATCATCGCCAATCCACGTATCGACCATCGGGCTTTGCGGCACCGCGGCCTTGAGCGCGGGGTGCGGATTGATCTCCGTCATCAGCGTGGTGAAGCCGGGATAACTGGAACCGATGGAGCCGACTTTGCCGTTGCTTTCCGGAACATTCTTCACCAGCCAGTCGATGGTGTCGTAGGCGTCAGTCGCTTCATCGATGCCCGTCGTATTGCCCGCCGTTCCGGCAAGCGGGCGCGTCATGATGAAATCGCCCTCGGAGTGGTGCTCGCCTCGGATGTCCTGATAGACGCGAATGTATCCGTCCTCGGCGAATTCGGCATCCATGGCCTGCAGGATTTCAGTGATCGAAGGACTTGGCACGCGCGCCGTGGCTTTCTTCGCATCGTAGGGCGTGCGCGTCAGCAGCATCGGCCCGCTCTTCGTCCCTTTTTTCATCACGATGACAGTGTAAAGATTTACACCGTCGCGCATCGGAATCATGGCGACGCGCTTGATGTAGTCGGCGTTCGGGGGCGTGGGGTCGAAGCCTTTGACGATGTCGGGGGACATGGGGGTGATGGCCGCCCCTGTGGTGGTTTGGCTAGTGGGTTGGCGCGTCGCCTGCGCGCACGAGGGCATCGGCGCCAGGGACAACAGGGCGGCTGCGCAGGCAATGCTAACGGCTGAGGCGAAATGGAATCGGTTCTTCATGTCTGGAGACCCCTGCATATTCGTGTCATGGGTTTGCGTATAACATCCACGATAATACCTGCTTGATCAAGAGATGCAATAGCTCTCGAATGTGACAAGACAGTAATGGTTTATAATGTTGATGGCGCAAAAATCGGTTTGGAAATTATCGGAGGTTCGACATCATTCGCGCGGCGTGCGTAGGAAGTGCGTGAAGTGGGGTAGACTAAGTTAAATGTTAATTGTGCGAGTCGTCCCTAGCACCAACGTTTCTCGCACCGACGCTACCTGGCTGGAATAAAGAAATTACAATCGACCGGCGGCAGATCTCCCTCCAGGATTGCTGCCGGCATTTTGTCGCGCACGTCGAAGCGGAAAAGCCTGCCGTTGGAATGATAGATGAGCGTTGTCTTGTCCCGCCACTTGGCCAGGGTATCGCGATCGCCCAGTTTTTCGCGAAGCAGCTCTTTGTTTTCGGTTGTATCACGCACGATCCGAAGTTCGGCCATTGAAAACGCCACATATCGCCCATCCGGACTCCACGACGGCAATAGGTCCATGTCCGCACCCGTCGTCCCCGGAACAACTGTCATCGACGCGTCCGACACGTGATGGACGTATAAGCTATCCTCACCTCCCACACCATTGCCCCGGTTTAAAAACCCCAGGCGATCCTCGGAAATCCAAACGGGCGTGTAAGGCCGCTCGGCATACGCACCACGTCGAGTCCCGATTACCCTACCACCTCCCTCCGGATAGGGGACGAGGGCAATTTTATCGATCCCGCTTCCCGAGAGGCGCTCGACTCGCACGGCCACCTGATCTCCACTGGGCGACCATCTGAAATCGCTGACGACTTCATTCCAGCGGCTTGCATGGTCCAGCGGACTGTCGTCGCGAACAAATAGTTTGCTTAGCGGCTTCCGTGCGCCCGTTTCGAGTGTGTATGTATGCACGTCGTAACCGCTGAGGAATGCCAACAGCTGTCCATTCGGCGACAACCGCACCTGGGGGATCTCGGAATGATGCCCAGTGCTCGCAGACAGTTCGATCTTCCGCCGCTTCCCTGTCGTCAAATCCAAAATACCCGTCTCCCCCTTGACGATGGGTTGGTTATAATTCGGATCTACAGCCCCCTTCCTGTTCATCACATACCAGGCCCGCGTCCCGTCCAGACACGCGTCGAAATAAACATATTTCCACGAGTCGCTCGTCCCGGGATCCGACACCAACGTAGTCACCCATGGACTCAAGCCCCCACGATCATGCGCCCGCCAAAGTTGCCCCGATGGATGGATATACAAAATATCTCGCATCGCGTCCGATGGAACACTTGGACCCTGGCCGTAACTCGGTTCAATAAATGCGAAAAAAAGAGTTAGACATGTTATGAGAGATCTTAAACTTTGCACGATGGTTCTCCTTTGTCGCGGGAAAAGGGAACGGTCTAATTCTCAAGTACGAAGGGACGTTCGATCAATTATGAATAGGTTGAACGTCCCTTCATTCCCCTTCATTCCGAACGTCCCTTCATTCCCGGTTCATCCGCGATAATACCCGCTTGGATGGGAGACGCAATAAATCCGTACGCGGAATCCGTCCTCCAAATTCACTGGTGAGCTACTTTGTAAAGACATAAACTTATCCAAGTCATGCGCATTGAAACCGAAATCTCGATCGCACGTTTTTGAGTCGCGTGGGTTTTCCGAAGTCCCGGTGTTAGGAGTGACTTTCATGCGTTTAAGTTGGTGCGTTGTTTCTGCGTTGATAATGGGCTTGGTATTTGGATCGTGCTGTTTCGGCGCGACGATCAACGTTCCGGGTGACGCGTCCACGATCAGCGCCGCCGTGGCGTTGGCAAATCCGGGAGACAGAATCCTCATCGCAAGCGGCGACTATAACGAAACCGTCACGCTCACCAAGAGCAATGTGAGCATCGAAGCCGCACCGTTGCAGCCCACGATGCCGGTCGTCAACGGCGGGCAAGGCGGTTCCGTATTCGCCGTGATTGGCGCGACGGGCATCCTGATCCACGGGCTGGAGATTACCGGCGGCCAGGCGGAGCAGGGCGGGGCGCTGCACATCGAGAACTCCCAAATCCATATCAGCGACTGCTTTGTTCATGACAATTACGCGAAAGGCCATGACGCGATTTTTTATATGAACGGCGAGTTTGTTGAAATATATCCCACCGAAGGAGACGGCGGCGCGATTTTCTTGAATAACACTACAACAATAATCACTTCTTCTCGCATCGTGAACAATTCCGCTCGAGGCGGGGCAATCTCCTACTCGTTTCCTCAGATTCCAGCGGACGGTAAGGGCGGGGCGATATTTGCATCCGATTCCACGGTCATCCTTCAGAGCAGCGATTTCGAAGGCAACACCGCGGTGGCGGGTGCTGGCGCGTCGGCTGGAAATCAGTGGAAACATGCTTCAGGCTGGGGGGGAGCTTACTACGCTGAGCGCTGCAATTCTTCCGTGACGGAAACCATGTTGCACAACAATTCGTCACAAGCTTCGTTCACCGGGCCCGGCGATTACGCTGGACCCGGATGGGGGGCCCTCGCATATGGGGGCGCCGTCGCTGGCATTGGTGGTCAAATGATTATGACGAACGTGGGTGTCTCCAGCAACTCGGCCTTGGGTGGTCGCTGCGGGAATCTATCCAATCGGTATCCGCCACCGTTCGGGAGCTCCATTGGCCGTAACGGAGACGGCCTTGGTGGAGGAATTTATCTCTCCAATTGCGACTCGACGATCAGGCAATCATCGATCTTTTCCAATCGCGCGCAGGGTTGGGACTACGTAAGCCCATTTGGGCAGGGTCACGGTGGCGCAATTTACGCGCGTACATCGCCGACGTTCCTGGAGAACGTCACGCTCTGTGCCAATATTACGAACACCGACTCCGGCGCCATCTTTAGTACCGGGTCGACGGTCGAGAGCATCAACAACACGATTGCCTTCAATGAGCAGGATAATGCCACTTCGGGCACGATCCACAGCGATGGCACTGGCCCGCTCACGCTCAAGAATACGATTGTGGCCAGCGCCGGCAATAATCTGGATGGAAATATGATTTCGCTGGGCCACAATTTGTTTGATCATAACCAGCCCGCGTACCAATTGCCTTCGGATATCGTTGCGGTTAATCCCATGTTGCTCCCGGCGGCCACGACACCAAGCGGACTTCAAGTCCTGCCCCTGGCTTCGGGAAGTCCGGCCATTGACGCGGGCGACAGTCTGGGCGCTCCGGCCTACGATGAGGCCGGAACCACGCGGCCGCTGGGTGCAGGGATCGATATCGGCGCCTATGAACACGCCGCACCTCCGGATCTAATCCTGGTTAGCCCGCAGGACATTACAACTTATCGCCCTGGCCAATCCATCGACTTGGTCTGGATATCCAACATCCCGACGGCGGGAACGGCGATCGCCGTGGAATTATGGCAGAATGGCGGGCAGGTCTGGCCGCTGGGCACCGCATGGGATGCCGCTGGTCAGGGGTCGAACGAATTTGCGCTTCCATCCAATTTTCAAGGAACGGGATTCCGATTGGTGATTCGCAGCATGTGGAACCCTGAGCTTTTCGTTCAGGGAAATACAACGTTCAACATCTTTGCATTGCCCTCCTCCACGCGAGGCTCATGGACAAGCTATGAGTAGCCAGTAGCCATTCAGTATACGTTCGACGCGCGTAGATACCTAATCCAGCAACGCCTGAAGCGCCTTTCCGAGCGCCGGTTGCTGCGCGTTGGCGTCGGTGTGCGCGCCGACGACGAATTTTCCGTAAACCAGAATCGTTCCGTCCTTCTCCGGGTCGGATTGCGTCCATTGCAGAAGCTTTTTGGCGGCCGTCTCGGCGTCGCTTTCGCTGGCGAATTCAAAGTAAATGAGCTCTGCCTCGATTCCCGAGATTTTCGCATCTTGCGAACCGGCATGCAGCACATGCACGTCGCCCAGGATGGTTTTCATCTGGGGCGAGTCCAGCATCTCTTTTTCGTCCATGCTGCTGTCGGTAATCTCGACGTTATCGCCGGGCTTCAGCACGATCTCTGTAAATGCTTGATAGACGCGCTTGGGTTTTCCAGCGTCGGAAATGGTTGCAGAGTTGGGCGTGGCGGCCGCGGTGGTTGCCGTGGGTTGGGCCGTAACGATCGCGGCACTGGAGTCGGTAGCCGTTGCCGTGGGGGCCGGCGTCGCGGATTCGACGGCCACTGCGGCACTTGCGCCGGAGGTCGTTGAAGCACCGGCACTGGCAGTTACGCTTTGCGGCGCAGTCGGCTGCGATTCACTGGCCGTCTTCGAATCGCAGGCCTGGCTCCCCAGCATCGCGATCAGCGCCAAAGTCATTAAATTTCCGAAACGCTTCATGTTTTTAAGCTCCAATTTCCGCTCGCTTCCCAATCGATCTAATCCAGCAGTTCCTGAACTGCCTTGGTAAAGCCATCCAGATCGGCGGTTTGTTCTGTATGCACGCCGACCACATACTTTCCATAGACCAGCATTGTTCCCTGATCGCTCGCGGGTTGCGATTTGACGAAGTCTTGCAGCAGTTTGGCTCCGTTTTCGGCATCCGATTCGTTCGTGAATTCCAGATAGACGATATCGCCTTTAAGCTGGCCCAAGGTCACCTGCTGCATCCTTCCTCCGGCAATTTGAAGGTCGCCAAGCGCTTTTTTTACGTCCGAACTATTCATCATCTCGGGCGGCATCGGCATGTCATTGCCAATCTGAACGTTGCCGCCGGCTTTCAACGTCAGATCGCCGAGCGAGGCATAGACCTTCTTACCGCCAGCCTGCGCCGCAACCGTGGCCTGAGCGGCGGGCGCCGGGGTCGCCGTCGCCTGCACGATTTGGTCGCTGGCCGCCGTCGGGACCGCCGTGGGCTGCGCGGCGTCGCTTTGTTCCGCCTCAGTCTGCGTTGCGGTGTTCGTGTCAGTCGAATGGGTGGCTGCCGTAGATGGTGCCGCGGAAACCGCCTCGGTGTTGCTTGCATTCTTTTCCTGCGATGACGGCGCCCCGCAGCCCAGCATGATGCTGATTATGGTTCCCGCCAGAGCACACAAATTACAAAGCCGCCGCATGGGTGTCGCCTTTATTTCATTCGAGACGTTCGACAGTATTCCGATCTTCCATACCGGAGGTTAATTGTCAAACAGACTGCCGCCGGGCGGGCACGCGATAAGATCAACTGTAAAGGGCGGCTATAACTCTTTAACCCAGCCGTTTCGGAACTCGATTTTCATTTTTACGCCGGGGTGAAGTTGCAATCCGAGCGGCGCAGCGTCGGGGTACTTCGTGATTGTCGTATCGAGGACTTGCGTGCCATTCACCCAAACTTTGAGACTTCCGCCATGGGCGATGAATCGAATTTTATTCCAGTCGCCGACCTTTAATAACTTATCGACTCCCGTGGCGTTGGCGACGTAACCGCCGCCGCGTCCTTCCTGAAAAAGCGAACCTGTTTTTTCGGTGTGAACACTACTGGAAACGCCGATTTGCACCTGAATAAGCGGGCTGCGCAGATAGACGCCGGAATCTGAGTTGTCCGCGTAGCGGAATTCGATTTCGAATTCGACATCCTTGTAGCTCTTCTCGGAATAGAGGTCGTAGCCATGCAGCGCGGGGTCGTTTTCGGCGACGAGTATGCCGTCGGGGGAGAATTTCCAATAAGGATTGTCGGCGCTGATTTTCCAACCGGTGAAAGACGCGCCGGCGAAGAGCGGGTGGGCCCCCGGAGGAATGGAGTTTGGCTCGGCTGTGGCTGTTTTGTGGATGATTGAGCTGCATCCGCTGCTCGCGAGAAGAAAGCAAAAAGCACCAACGGCGAATATGTTTTTCATGGATGTATCCTCAGTGCTGTGCGTGGAGAAACGTTGAAGATTTTGTAGCGCGACTCAAAAAAAACTCCCCGGCCAGAGCTGATCTGACCGGGGAATTTTGTCAATTGCTCACTTCAAGGTCCGCCGTGACGGCGCCTACTTCAGCGTGACGTTTTCGTAGACCGAGTACCGGCCATAAGAAAGAAAGAAGGGTTTGTAGTCGACGCCGTCGAGCTTGAACGTCAGCGTTGCGGGGTCGCCGGTGATGTTCTTGCCGAGGTCGGCGGCTTCCAGCGTGAGCGGGCGCCAGTCATTGCGCGCGGCGGGCTCTTGCGCGGCCAGAAGGATCGGGCCGTAGAAGATGCTGTTGATGTTCGGCTGATCCATCACGGGGTCGAGGTGAAACGTGAACGGCATCTTCACTTCAATCGTGTCGCCGTCTTTCCACGTGCGGTGCAGCGTGATGTAGGTGCCAGGCCTGGCTTCGATTTTTTCCGCAGCGCCATTGATCGTGACCGTGAAGCCCTTGGTGGCCCAGCTTGGCACGCGCAGTTTGACGTCCATTTCGCCGGCGCCCTTGAGCGTGAGCTGCGAGCTATCGGCATAGGGGAAGGCGGTCTTTTGCTCGACGCTCACGCTGCGCTCGGTCCAGTTGAGCGTCGAGGGAACGTAAAGATTGACGTAGAGCGTCTTGCCGTCGGTGGCGCGGAAGTAGATCGAATCCTGCAGCTTGGTGCTGCTTTCCAGCGCGGTGCCGTTGCAGCAGGTGAAGCCGCTCATGTTGGCGTTGCCGAACTGCTTGCGCGCGCCGGGGTTGAGCGGCACGTGATAGGTGTTCGCGGGGCTATCCTCAGCGACCGACGCAAGAATGTGGTTGTACATCCCCTGCTCGTAGTGATCCATATACTTGGCGTTTTGATCGAACATAAACATCTGGCGATCGAGCTTCAGCAGGTTGTAGGTGGCGCAGGTTTCGTTCTGCCCGCCGGGGTTGAAGCCATTTTCCCAAAGCGTGTTCGGCTGCGCCACGAAGCACTCGGAGTTGCTGGGATTAAGCGCCCCGGCCACGCCGCCGATGCTGTACATGTAGCCTTCGTTGCAGATGTTCCAGAAGTTGTCGGCGATGTGATAGTACGGCGCTTCGTTGGTGTCGCGGTAGGTTTCGAGCGCGCCGGTGATCTGCGGAAGGTGCTGATTGGCATGCTTGCCGCGTAGCGTATCGACGTTCAGGGCGAGGCCGCCCGCGCGCTGCACGCCGCCGTAGAAGAAATCGATGTTGTCGAACAGTTTGGCGGTCTCGATGAACTTCTGATCCTTGGTCAGTCGATAAAGGCGCGCCATGACTTCGTTCATGCCGCCATATTCACCGGCGATGTAGCGGTTCCACATCGCGATGCGCGTTTCGGTCGGTAGAGGCTTGAGCCGCGCGTTGACCCACAGGCCCATGTTTTGCGCGATCTCAAGGGCCTTCTTGTTGCCGCCCACTTCGTAGCAGTCGAGCAGGCCGGCGATGATCTTGTGCAGCGTGTAATAGGGCGCCCAAATCTGGTTGTTACGCGACCCATAGGTGGCGCCGTTCTCAAGCATGATGAACTGATCGGGGGGGTAGGCGCTGATGAAGCCCTTGCCCCAGTTCTGGTAATCGGTGCGCAGGCCGGCGGCGGTAAAGTCCGAATCGTAAGCCGTCTTGCCAGGTCCGAAAGGAACCTTGGCGGGGTCGGCGTTGGATTCGCCGCCTTCCTTGGCGGGCTTGCCGGATTTTTGTGACAGGTCATAAAGCGTGTCGATGAGGTAGTTCATCTTCTTCTCGAACTTGGCCTGCAGCTCCTTGTCGTAGCTGGTGCTGGCGTAGGCCTGGGCGACGGCCGAGAGGTAATGGCCCGTGGCATGGCCACGCAAGCGCGTCCCTTCGCTATCCCAGCCGCGCAGCGGCGTGGCGCCGGCCGGTTGAGGCTGGCCGAACGTGGCACGGAACATATACAGGAAGTTGTCGGGATTCGTGTCGGCAAGCGTCAGCACGAATTTATCGCGGTTCTTGATGAACTGCGTGTCGTTGCCCTTGGAGTCTTTGTTGAGCAGCACTTCGCCGAGCGGGAATGCCTCAAGTTTGCGGGTCGGCACGGGGCGCGTATCCGCGCCGGCCTTGACGGTGACGGTGGCCTTGGGCTCGAATTTCGTGCCCGGCACTTTGCCCATCACGACGTAGGTGCCGGCCTTCTGGACCTGAGCGTTGTCGGTCGGCGACGGCCAGATCACACGAACGTCCGGCCCTTTTTCGCCGGCAGGATAGGTAGCCGGAATCGTGATCGGCAGATGCGGCATGTTGCCAACAATGGTTTCAGCAGTGATGTCGGGGACAGCCGTGATTTTGGCCATCGGGCCGGTGAGCGGCGGGATGGTGATCGCGGTGCGCGACGTGTTGGCGTTGGCTCCGCGAGCGCCCCCTGCGCCGCCGCGACGTCCACGACGGCCCGTGGCGGGCGCTGCGTCATCGGCGGGGTTATGGTCGCGGATTTTGGCGATCTGCTCTTCGCTGAGCGCCACGCGATAGATGCGCAGGTCGCGCAGTTTGGCTTTCAGCAGCGGGTCGCTGGCGGTTTGCGATTTGCCGAAGTAAAGAAAATTATCGGCGTCCTCATCCTGAACAATAATTTGCTGTGCGCTGGGCTCGACATTGCGCGTCTGGCCAACCAGCACGCCATCGACGTAGGCGCTGAGCGTGTGCGTGGCGGCGTCGAGTACGGCCGCAAGGTGCACCCATTTGTCCACGGCGACCTTCGAGGCCGGCGGCCCCTGCGCCGAGAACGTGCCGCCGCCCGAAATCTGGGCGCGCAGCCCTGTCGCGGCGTCGACGCCGGTGGGCGCAAGGAAGAAGTGCGAATTGGCGTTTTTGCCGAAATCGAAGAAGCGCTGACCCGGCGCGGCGGAGCTAAGCATGACCCAGCCGGTGACACTGAGCGTATCTTCGCCGCCCAGCGAGCTCTTGTCGATCTGCAGGAAGCTGCCGTTATCGCCGGAGAGCGAAAGCGCGCGGCCAAATTTGGCGTCATCAACAAATGTTGCGCCCGCGCCGCCCAGCGTCGCCGTATGGTTGTTGCGCGAGGCGTCGGTGACGTTGCCGTTCAGCACATAACGCGCAATCAGCCCGGTTTCGCCGATCCCGTCCAGAATCTGATCGCCGCCTGCGTTGGTCTGCGATCGCACTTGCCTCGTCAACCCCAGCACTCCCAGGATAACCGCCACACAAAGCGTGACCCAGCGTCGCATGTTTTTCATGTTAAACCCCCGCGCCGAATAAAATTGTAGAGTAGAAAACCTGCTGTTCAATCTATCAGGCCGTCACCCGGCCGCACATGCGAGCGAGGGATGACCTGATACGTTGTATGCCCTATTGCTAACATATTGGGAAGGGGGATGCCAGTGGGAAAGGGAATTGGCGATGCTGACCGCGATTCGAATGATTGGAATCTCCAGATTGTTGCCTCTCAAGGCGCGATCGCCGTCTGGAAGGTTGAGGAACCACATGCCAAAAAGGCCCCCGACGGATCGGAGGCCTTTCATAAGTTAAGTATTCTTGGAGAGTGGCGGGGCCGACGAGACTTGAACTCGCGACCTCCGGAGTGACAGACCTAGACCGAATGGTTGTTAATGGTTATGTTTAGTAAAATCAATCACTTAACGATTCCTGAGACGCATTAAAAGCACAAAGGATCATCGAAAGTGGTGGAAGTAAGTGGTGGAAGAAGGCGGAGACCGGGCTCGCGACAAAAAAGCCATCGATTGCATTTGCTTCGACTTGCGGAGGCGAGTAGATTCGCGGCCAAGGTGCGGGAAGTGGTGCGCCGGATGGCGGAGAATGCCATATGCCAGAATGAGGTCGGATTAATGGAAAATTCAGATCAATTCTCGAACGGTAATGCAACTATTTACTTGGGTGACTGCGTTGGAGTATTAGAGGGCATCGAAGATGCTTCGGTAGACTTGATTTTCGCAGATCCTCCTTACAACATCGGTAAGCGATTCGGCACCTTCAAAGACTCGTGGCCCTCTGATGCGGATTACGCGAAGTGGTGTTACGGATGGCTTCAACTTTGCATTCGCAAACTAAAAAGCTCGGGAAGTTTATATGTGATGACAAGTACTCAGGCCATGCCGTATCTGGACTTGTGGCTTCGAGAACGCATGACAATTATGGGGCGGATCGTCTGGCACTATGATAGCTCAGGCGTTCAGGCCAAACGAATGTATGGTTCCATGTACGAGCCAATCCTTTTTTGCGTGAAGGACAGCAGCAAATATACTTTTAACGCGTCCGACATTGAAGTTGAAGCGAAGACCGGAGCAGTGCGGAAACTTATCGACTATAGGAAGAAAGTACCCACGACATACAAAACAACAAAGGTGCCGGGCAACGTGTGGTACTTTAACCGTGTCCGATATAGGATGACGGAGTACGAAGAACATCCGACTCAAAAACCCGAGGACCTACTTGATCGCATTATAAGAGCTAGCAGCAATCCCGGAGACCTGGTTCTTGATCCGTTCTCCGGAACATTCACTACGTGTGCTGTTGCGCAGCGCTTGAGACGCAAAACAATCGGGATTGAGCAGCATCTCGACTATGTAAAGATCGGCTTGCGTCGATTGAACATTGCCACAACATTTCAAGGCGAGGATCTGAGACCAAAGGTCAAATCTTTTCAGCGTAGGAATGTAAACGGGGTTCGGGCGAATTTGGAAGATGAAAGTGAGACGGTATTCTTCGATGGGAAGTTCTAATATTATACATCACGGATTCACGGACAAGATTCTTGAAATTCTTAAGGAACATTTTCATGAACACGCTGAATATGTTTTGGAGTTGAGTCCACTTTTGGGCTATCTCAATTACAAGACGCGCGCGGCGAATCGTGGTTCCAAGGCACGTGGCGCTTTTGCAAATCATTATGCTCTTTATGTGGTCGTCGAAGATTACGTTAATAAGGGTTTTTTGGACGGGAAGGCCGGGCAACCATATTCAAAATACGAAGGTGCAAGATTCTCGGATCTTTTTACGCGTCAAAGAGAACTTCCGTTCGGAGCCAAGCTTCAGAATCATGGCCTCAATTCGAGACTTAATGATGAGTTTAAGAAATTCTATCCGGCTGTGGGTAAACCCCCAATTGTACGCGACGTCCAGACTCAAAGATATTGGATCCAAGAGGACATGCTGGAAGTTAACGTTAGGGATAAAAAGGGTAAAGACCACAAATATAATATCGCTGAGGCTATTTTGGAAATCATTACAGCTTACTCCGAAACCAAGCGAGCTGCATTTGAAGTATTTATTAAGACATGCCAGGAAATAAATGCGCTCGGCCACGAAGCTCCAGCGAAAGCCATTGAGTTTGTGATTCAGCAACTCCAGCCAAATGTAGACGCTCGGGTGTTCGAGATTGTGAGCTATGCAGTATTGAAGGCAAAGTACGGCAAAGAGTCCGTATGGATTGGAGAATCGAAAGCTAGCGTGGAAGAAACCGCCTTGGTTCTCTTTAAAACGGGTCGAACTAACGCAAATGATGGCGGAATAGATTTCGTGATGAAACCGCTTGGACGATTCTTTCAGGTAACAGAAACAGTAGATGTGTCTAAATACTTCTTAGATATTGACAAGGTGCAACGTTTTCCAATCACTTTCGTTGTTAAATCAACAGCGAGCCCGGAAGATATATGTTCGGCAATCAGATTGCAAGCTGTGGCGAAGTACAAGATTGAAGCAGTCGTTGATTCTTATATGAATGCTCTCGAAGAGGTGATCAACGTTCAGACTTTGATCGATGCTTTCGGAAAAGTCGTAAAGTCTGGTATGTTAAAGGATGTAATGGACGAGATAATCGCCCAAAGCAAAGTGGAATTCAATTACACCGATATTGATTCGTCCGAAGTTGAAATTGAGGATCTTGTGGATGAATGATTCCAGAACCTCGACCAGCGCTGCCTCTTTTCCGAATAGGCCCTTTTTGAATTGAGCGATTCATTTCATTGGTGGCTTTCCGGCGTCAAGAAAAGAGGCGGCCTCGGTTTTCGTTCCCGGGCCGCCTTAACACATCTAAAGGAATTATTTGGGATTCCCGTTGGAGTAGACAATCATACGCCAGCGTATCGTTCCTTGAGAACCGCTGTGCTGATGATGATTCTGAGGCGGTAGCGGATTGCCCGAATTGGAAGCAACTTCTCGGGCACAACCTTCGCAGCGGTAAATGCCCGAATGCGGGGTGGCTGCTCCGGGATTATAAAGATTGTCGAAAGAAGCATCCTTCGAGGCTTCTATAAACTGGCTGTATTTGTAGAGTGCCATTTCAGCAACTTGTTCCTTTCATAAAAAGGGGGAAGGTCGCTAGATGGCACAAGATCAGGTGGATGCAGCGCTCCTGGACAGTACGCAAGAATGAAAATCTCTTGCTACATCACATGGGGGAAGTGCATAAATACAAACGGTTCTCTCGTTAAAAGGGGAATCCATTTCCTCACCTGCTCTGGTGCCGGGAATTGTATCGGGGTCGTCGGTGCTGTAACACTGGCGACCCTTCCGATTCTAAAACGGTAAATCGTCATGCTCTGCCGCTTTGGCGGCGGCCCCTTGTGTCTCCTTTCGTTTGGCTGGTATTGAGTCGATGGCAGTAAGCATAGCCGCTAGAGCTTGGATTTTGAGCCCCCAACGGCCGCCATCTTCCACAAAATCGTCTTTCCCTAATAAAAAAGTAAGCGAACCACGCGGAATGCTGGTGTCTCTCAGAATTTGTTTCCTTGTTCGAGGACCTTTTTCCGAAAGGTATTCCTTTAGTTGCTCCAAACGACTCGACCTTGTTTCCTCGTCTTGAGGCTCGTCATTCTCGACGACCTTGGGATCGAGAAGGTCCGCTGCTTTTAGAAGGGCTTCCGCCTTCCTTTGCAGCATTTTTGCCTCTATTCTTAAAGCCCGCGCTGTTTGTTTGTGATCCATGGCCAGATTTCGATCAACAGTATTCGCGATAGCCAGACTAATCGGCTATGGCTGATTACCATATCATATGCTAAAAAAAGTTCAATCCAATTCTTTTTGTGCTCTCTTATGAGCCAAGCTAGCCTTATATATCCAAGCATTACTAGCCAATGCAAATAATGTACTCAACGGTTCTTACAAACCGCCGAAAGGAAGGCCCGGGGAGATTCGGGTGGCGATCTTGGCGCTCGTCGGCAGTTTCTAAATACTACCTTGACGGGCTGGCCCGCCGCGCGATTCGGATTGCTGCCGGTTGGGTAAAAAGCGGCCCCCCCTGAAGCCGTTCATTCGCGATAGCTCCAAGCCCGTCTCGGCATGTTTAAGAGCAGCTTTTTTCCCAACCGGTCGAAACTGAATTGATTGCGCGGCGGGACTGGGTGCCAGTCAAGGTGGAGATTTTGAAACTTCTCGGGAGTCGAGCGCCAAGATCGCCGGGCCCTCCATCGTCTCTTGTTTTGTGCTTGACTTACTCCCTCGGTTGGAAGTAAAAGCCATTCAAGATTGCTGGGTTCCCCCTGCATCTGAGATTTTCGAGTGTCCAAGAAAACTAGGTTCGCCCAGAGGTTTGAAATCTAGGACCTGAGTGGAAAGCTAAAAAAAAGAAAAGTCGCAAAAAAGAGCTAGGGCAAAACAAAAGACCCACAAAAAAAAGAGCGCGGGACAAAAAAACAAAACACCGTAGCCATTGAGCGCGGAATAAAAAGAAACACCCCCGCAGCCAAAACATAGGGCAAAAATTCAAGACCCACAAATTCAGCAAGCGCAAAAAGAAAAAGCTCCCAGGAATCCAACAATTTAAAGCGACCATGGGCACCCTTCAACGCTCGGAAGAGACGTGAAAGGATACGACCATGGTCGTTTGCGCTTGTGGTGGGTTTGATAGTGATGGTGAAAATAGTGGAACCAACGAAAGCGGCGCGGCGCCGGCGCGGGAGGGTCGCGCCGGCGGCAGGGACCCGCGCGGCGACGCGCCGCTCGCTTTGGCGTCGTCTGTTACACGCCATGAGGATATTACAAGAGAGAAGGCCAACTCTGGTTGGAATTACCTTGTCCACGGCGTCGATACCCTCGACCTGGGTGTCTCGGTGGTGTGGGGTCTAAATTGGTCCACACTGCTTGAAAGGCTGATTACAGGCAAAGCTGCGGCGGCGGGGAAGAGCGCCGTTCAATGGGATAAGGTCGATGGAGAAGAGTCTTGGATCACTGCCAGTGGCAAACCTCCCATGTATCGGTTCCACCTTCGAACTCAAATTGGTGAAGTGTTCATTGCCAAATCTGGATCGCCGGGACGAAGCCCCAATGTTTATGTTTCGCTTTGGGCATTGGCAATATGGCAAATCGGAATTCATGGGTGCATCGCAAAACTGGGGAGAATGATTCGGAAGTTAGGCGGGCGGATATTAAAGCTCATTCCGAGTCGCTGTGACCTTTGCCTCGATCTTAGAATAGAAGGCGGTCTGTCGCTCGATTTTCTTAATAGTCACATTGTCGCGCATAGCCGCAAGACTCACTTGTATCGCGATGGTGATCGTCTCGAAACCTTCTACCTCGGCGATTCGCACAGCGCGGTTCAATTGCGTCTTTACAACAAAGGACTAAAGGTTCGGCAGGACCTCACTTGGATGGTCTTCCGAGAGGTGTGGAAAACCTCCGATTTGAATGATATTTGGCGGATTGAATTTCAACTCCGAAGACCGTTCCTTCATGAACGAGGGGTCAACTCGGTTGGCGATCTGTTTTCCAAACTCGGCTCCATTTGGGCATTTCTGACAGAAGACTGGTGTTCACTTCGTTTACCCGGCGACAGCAATACAACGCGGCGTCCGATTCAGGAAGATTGGAAACTTGTTCAGGCATGCGGGGCAAGATTTGGGCGCGTGGGGGAATTGCAGCGTTGCACCGGACCTTTTGAGCGCCCAACCCCGGAGTGGCATCAAGCGCATATCGGAGGGTGTGCGACAAGCTACGGTGCGGCTCGGGGGTTCGATACGTGGGAAGAAACCCTGCAGGACCTTTGCCGAGCTCTCAATCGTAGGCGCTCGGCGATAGAGTACGAGCAAGATATCAAGACGAAAAAAGTAAAGATGGGACGGATGGGCCTTCAACTAAAGGATACGTATCCAGAAGGCTGGGACGAAGTATGAAGTCCAATCCCTACCTTCCAGAGCTCTTGACCATTCGAGAAGTCGCGAGGAAACTTAGAATTAGCGAGTCTGGTCTCCGCAAACTCGTCCGCCAAGCCAAGATTCCTTGTATCAAGTTCGGCCCGAGGACCATTCGATTTGAAGCAAGGGCCTTCGCGGCTTGGATGGCCTCGTTCTTTGAAATAGCGAATGGAGACCGGAAAGATGGCTCTTATCAAGAAGCCGGGATGTCAATTCTGGCTTTACCAGTGCAGCGTGAACGGCAGGAAGTGGATACGGTCAACGGGCTGCGCGGATCGGCAAAAGGCCGAAGCGAAAGTTCCAAGGCTCGAGCGATTGGCAACGTTGCATCGCGAACAGCCGAAAGACTCCTTGAGATTGAAGAACGCAATCATCAAGGAAGTTGAGCGTATCGAACTCGATGTCTCGAAGTCGGAAGCGGAGAGAGTGTCCTGTGCGCTCCGCAACTTCTTCAAGTGGTCCGGAGATATCGACCTGGGCAAGCTCGATGACAAGATGCTCAAGGAATACCTGCGGCATCGTCTACCGAAAGCCTCACGTTCGACCCTGCATAAGGAATTATGCGCGGTCGGTCGCATGATGAAAGAAAACGGCCTGATGGTGAACAAGCCGCAGCTCAAGGGCGGCAAGCGAACGAAGCATCGTCCGTTCACTGAGGATGAAGTGAAAATGTTCTTCTCGAATTGTGAAGAAGGACATCGGGTTCTTTTCCTCATGATGCTTCTCACCGGGGCAAGACCTGCGGAGCTGATGCCTTCACCTCGATCCCGCCATATTGCTTTACTCAAGCAAGATGTGGATCAGGAAAAAGGAATCGTGCGCCTCCGCACGGCAAAGCTGAGAGTAGGCCAGGACGAAAAGGTTCGGAATATTCGGGTGCCTGAAAAGTTTATGGAGGACCTAGTAAGTCACGCGGGGGCGATTCCCGGGGCTTTCGTCTTTCTGCCGAATCAAAGCTTGCACAACCTGTTCGATCGGATCATCAAGCGGGCTGGAATCCTCAAGAAGGACCCTCTGGGCCGCAAGGTGACTGCTCACTCGTTCCGACATACTTACGCCACCTTGATGGCTGAACGCATTGGAAACAATCCGTTCATCCTGAAAGAACTGATGGGGCACAGTAAGATCAGCACGACGGAAATCTACTGCCAGCTCCAAGCGCCGGATTTGGTCATGGAAATGCCCGAATTTACGTTATCAGCTTAGGGTGGTGGAAAAAGGCTGGTGGAAGAGGCGAAGAAAAAGTTCGCGTCCAGCCTCGTAAGTTGTTTAGGGAGAGTGGCGGGGCCGACGAGACTTGAACTCGCGACCTCCGGAGTGACAGTCCGGCACTCTAACCAGCTGAGCTACGACCCCGCATTTTTGACGCGTTGGCGGGGGGCGAGCGAGCCTCGCAACCCTTCCGAACGCTGACCGAACCCATAGCTTGCAAAAATTGGGCGAAACTTGTCAAGCCGCAAAAAAATGAATGAGAGCATGCAAGGCCGTCCGCGCATCAGAATTGTGCCACATGAATTTGCCGCGGATTTGTTACGCCGTGATCGTGGACTCGTCTTCGAGGTTAGGCGGGGTCTCTTCTTTTTCGGGCGCTAAACCTTTATAAACATTCTCGAATTGCGTGATCGTGTCTTCGATTTCGTGTTTGGCGATTTGGCTCAGGCTTTGCTGCGCCATTTGTTTGCGGCGGGCTTCGCTTTCGAAAACTTTGTTGATCGCCTGGGCGGCGTGATCAACGTTGCCTTCCGCGAAGAGCATGCCGTTGATGTCGGGATGGATAAGCTCCGGGAGTGCTTTGGCGTCGACGCCGATGGCCGGCAGGGCGCTGGCCATCGCTTCCATCGTGACGAGACTTTGCAGTTCGTCGGCGCCGGCGGTGATGAAGCAATCGGCCGAGGCATAAAGTGTGCTCAGATCGTCGTCGGGAACGCCACCGGTGAACGTAACGCGCTTTTCGATGCCGAGTTCGCAGGCCAGACGGCGAAGATTCATTTCTTCGGGGCCGGTGCCGGCGATGGCGAAGTGAACGGCGAGGCGCTCCGGAACCTGCTGCATGGCGCGGATGAGCAGGTCGATGTTTTTTTCGCGATCGAGTCGGCCAACGGTCAGCAACAGGCGTTCGTCGAGCGGCAGGCGATAGCGGTGATGCAGGTACGTCTCGCGGTGCTTGGGGCTGAAGCGGCGGCGGTCGACGCCGTTGGATATCGTGAACACTTCTCTTTGCAGGCCGATCGTTTTAAGCAGCGATGCGGCATGGGCAGTCGGAGCGGTGACAACGTCGATGCTTTCGAACACATCGCGGAATTTTTTCCAAGCCCAGTCGCGCAGCGCGGATTGCGGGCGCGTCGGCAGATGAAAATAGGGAATCAGGCTTTCGGGCGTGAAGTGATTCGTGCCGACGGTGGGGATGCCGCGACGGCGTGCGGCAGCCAGCACCGCCTTGCCGATGACGAAGTGGCTTTGCACATGCACCACGGCGGGCTTGCACTCATCGAACGCGAGATTGATGAGCTCGCCCATGCCGATCGAGGGCGTGACGCGGAAATTGCCCTGCGCGGCAGGGACGGGAAGGCTGCGCGCGCCCCAGATAATTGAACCGGCCAGCTCATATTTTTCGCGGCGCAGGCCGCGCGAGGGCGCGATGACATGAACCGTGTGGCCGCGGCGCTGCAGGTAATAGGCCAGCCGCTGCGCGAAGTATCCGGCGCCGCCGGTGTGCGGAAAAAACGTATCGGCGGCGATCAGGATATTCATGGGCTTGGAAACGGTCATGGGCAAGGGCCTGGCGCGGGAATCGTGGAGGCTATTCTCGCGAAACCGGGACGGAACGCAAAGAAAAGCGCGCGCGCTGGCGGGTGAGAGGCTTGTGGGTTCAGCTCTGCATCGAGAGCGGTTTTGCGGTTTGCGGGAGGCGGGTTTGGTGGTGGATGGCCACTTCGCGGATTTCGGGGAACTCGCGCTGCAGCGCTTCGCGCACGCTCATTTCGATGGACTGCGCCTCCTGCGCGCTGAGGTCAGGGGCGACGACGATGTGCAGGTCGAGGTGAACTTCATCAGGCATGCCGTGCGTGCGAATGGCGTGGCAGTCCTGCACGCGGTGGACGGACTGCACCACCTGGCGAATCGGCTCGGGGTCGAGGCGCGCGGCGTCGGTGAGCAGCAGCGCGTTTTCGCGGATCACGGAGTATCCCGTCTTCAGGATGATGCCGACGATAAGAAATGAAAGCAGCGCATCGAAGGCCGGCCAGCGCGTGGCCAGCAGCAGCGAGGAGATGGAGCAGATGGAAACGAAAACGTCGGTCATGGTGTGCGCGGCGTCGGCGACAAGGAACTGGCTGTTCAGCGCGCGTCCGCGGCGTCGTTCGTAGATGGAAATTGTCAGATTGATCACGAGGCCAATCAGAACCATCGCGATCCAAGGGCCGCGCACCTCGGCCAGCGCGGGCGCGTTGCGCCCCATGCGTCCCAAAGCCGCTTTAAAAATTTCCCACGACGTGAGCGTCATCAGACCGCCGATGGCCAGCGAGGCCAGGGCCTCGTATTTGCGGTGGCCGTAGGGGTGGTTGTGGTCGGGCGGGCGCCACGAGGCCTTGAGCGCGGCAATGCCGACGACGTTATTGATGGCGTCCAAAAAGCCATGCACGGCATCGGCGATGACGGTCAAATTGTGACTGAACAGGCCAACCGTCAGCTTGAGCAGCGCGTTGACGAAATTGAGCGCCATCGTGATCCACACGACGCGCAGCACAGCGGCGGTGTTCTGATTGCGGTGCGAACCAGGGCTGTGAATTGCGGCGTCACTCAAGGCGGAACTCCGGCCGGGGGACTGACTCATCCGCAGCGATTCCGAAAAGATTGTGAGCGCCGCAGCGAGGTGAGCGCAACGGCTTTCGCGGCGGTTTTAGCCAAGGCTGCAAATGATAGCCGGTGCCCGCGGGTGAGCTGAGGAGGGACCGGGGGCGCGATTCATTTGGCCAATAGTGGCCAATGGCCGCGGGTTATGGTAGACTCTGTGATTGACTGTGGAGGAGCGCCGCGTTGCTGAGACATACCAGAAAATCGCATGGGTTAAGGCCGTTCTTTTGCCCGTTTGTCTGTGCCGTGGCGCTGGCGACGGGCGTGGCTTGCGGGGGGAAACATGGTGAGACCGCGTCGGACGGCGCAGATAACCGCATGACCTCGACCACAGCCCCGGCGAAACCCGCGGCCAAAGAAGGACGCCTGCGCGTCTACGTCAGCATCCCGCCCGAAATGGAATTTGTGCAGCGCGTGGGTGGCGAGCGAATTGTCGTGCAGTCGCTGATTGGGCGCGGGCAAAACCCGCATACGTTTCAAATCACGCCGCGCGAGATGGATAATCTGGCCGGGACGATCGTGTATTTTGCAATCGGCGTTCCGTTTGAAGCGGTGTGGCACGAGCGCCTGGCCGAAGCGAACCCCGGCATGAAGATTATTGATCTCTCTGATGGGCTGAAAAAGATTTCGATGCTCCCCCCCTCGCGCCGCGCGGCCGTTGCGGCTTCACCGACGCCAGCGCCGCAAACGCCGGCGCCGACCCGGAGTATGCAAAGTCACGCAGAGCATGGCGATGAAGGCGAAGCCGATCCGCACACATGGATGAATCCCAACAACGCGATGCAGATGATCGCGAAGGTGCGTGACGTGCTGAGCGAGGCTGACCCGGCGGGGCGCGCAACATATGAAGCGAACTTTCAACAGTACCGCGACGAGCTCATGATGGCCGATCGCAGAATCCGCATGATGCTGGAGAATCTGCCGACGCGCAAATTCCTCATTTATCATCCGGCGCTGGGCTATTTTGCCCAGGCCTATGATCTGGAACAATTGCCGGTGGAGATCGAAGGCAAATCGCCGACGGCGCGCGAACTGACGGAGACGATTCAAGAGGCTAAAAGCTCCGGCGTGCGCGTGCTGTTTGTCGAGCCGCAGTTTAACCCGCGCAGCGCGCAAACGATCGCCGACGCGCTGAACGTGAAGCCGCAGATGGTGAACGATCTGGCGCCGGACTACCTTGTCAACCTGACGAAAATCGCGCAGGCGCTGGCGGACGCGTATAAGAACGAAGGGCGTTCGCGCGGCGCACGTTAAGCGAGACGCAAATTCAGGAAGCGTGATATACCTGATTCACAGGCCGCAACGATGATCGACGAAAACCGCGAAGTCTGCCTTTGCTTCCATGTGCCGCTCGGCAAGCTGCTGAAATTTTATCGCATCCGGCGGCTGAACGTGCCCTCGGATTTTGCGCGCTGCCATGGCGCGGGGACGGGCTGCGGCTGGTGCGTGCCGCATCTCGAACGCCTCTTCGAGCAACTGCAGCGCGGCGAAGCCCCGGAACCGGAAATGACTTTCGAAGAATACCGCGCGCGCCGCGCGATTTATCATCGCGAGAAAAAACCGATGCTCCCCCCCAGCGCCGACGCCGATGGCGCGCTCGATATCGACCTCGATGAAATTATCGACCGCGTTCCGGACGATATGAAATTGGATTGAGTTTTGAATTTCGAGGGCCGCTTACGCGAAAAAAACACTACACGCTTTCGTCATTCCATTCGCACAATTGTCACTTCACCCGCCGTCAAGTGATGCAGCCGCCCCTCGGCGTCGCGCAGCAGTAGTCCGCCGTCTTCTTCCAGCGCGGCAGCGGTGCCTTCCAGGCGCTCCTGGCCGCGATGAACCAAGATCCAGCGTCCGATTGTTGTGCAGCGCGCCTGCCACGCCTCAATGACCCCTCGCCACGCGGTTTCTCCGGGTGCGGTGAGCGACTCGATGAGTTGCGCCGCGATTTCGCCAATGGCTTGCTCGCGCGAAAAGACGCGGCGCGCAGCCAAGCGCAGCGAAGTGATTTGGCGCGTGAGGTCTTTGGGAATTTGATCGGCGGTAAGATTTACGTTGAGCCCGATGCCGATCACCATGCCGATGCGGCCTTCGGAGCCCGCGGCTTCGCACAAGATGCCGGCAAGTTTTGCTCCGCCGATTTCCACGTCGTTGGGCCATTTAATACCCGGGCGCAGACCAGCCTCGCGCTCGACAAATCGGCTGACGGCCACCGCGGCGGCAAGGTTCATCGCGCCAACGCGCGCCCCGCGGCAAAAACCCGGAGGGAGCGCCAGCGAGAAAAGCGCATTGGCGCCGGGCGGCGAAAACCATGAACGCCCATGCCGCCCGCGGCCGGCAATTTGGTGATCAGCGGCGACAAGAAGTGGAGTCGCGCCATCGGTTGCAGCGGTGAGGTACTCGCGGGCGCGGTCATTGGTCGAGCCGATGGCGTCATGGATTTCAACCTTGATCGCGGGGATCGAGGCCGTCAGTTGCGTCGCGCCGGCGTAAGACGTAGCGATACGCGCGGATTCCAGTGTGGCGCTTTGCACTGTATTGCCGGCGATTTTTTCGGAGTGGCTCACTAGAAATTCTTTCGTTCAAACACGCGCTGCCTCGCTGCAAGAGGCGCATCAAGGTTACGCACTCACTTCCCGTTATCCTCCTCCGAAGGGAGCGGATCAACCGGGATCTGGCGCTCGAGGCTAAGCCGCGAGAGTTCATCGGCCACCAGCGCGCGCATTTGCGCGACTTCGCCGCGTGTAGGTTCGGCGGGGCCGTAGTGCGCATTTTCGAGGAGACGCGTGATTGCGGATACAGGCGATTTATCATCGGATTGTAGTAGCGAGCGCGATGAAACATGAAACGGTGGCGCAGTTTCGGCAAGCGAAACGCGCGAAGCGAATTGCGACGCCGTTTCGCCGAGCGTGCGCGGCGGCGTGGCCACGCCGAGTTTGTCAAGCGCCGCCGACCAGCGCCCCCACAGCGCAGCGATCTGTCCGCGCGTGCCGGAGAGATGCGGCTCGGGAGCAGGCGGCTCGAGGGCTTCATATTCCAGTTGCGCGGTCTGCCCGGGGAGCATCTCAGGGACGCCCGTCGCGCGCAGCCGCAACCAGCGGCGGCGCAGGTAGAGCAAAATGGCAAAGCCGATGATCACGACCACCAGCGCCACACCCCCGCGCCATATGAGTTCCAGAACCGTGTAACTATCAAGCATGTCGATGAGGCGATGCTGCGCGGCAAGAGGATCGATGGGCGCGCCCTTGGGTTGACGCGGACCCAAATGCCGCGCGCCGGCGCCGCTGAAATTCCAAAGCCACAGCGTCGCGCCCCCTGCAAGCGCCGCAGGGATCGAGATAGCAGCGACCGCGCGCACCAGCCGCTGCGCCGCCCAGCCTCCGCCCAGGCCATAGGCTTCGCCGGTGAACGCGAAGTGCGATGCGCCCAGCGCGGCGAGCCAGCTTATTCCGAAAAGCGTCGCGAGCACCACGCCATGCAAGCCCGGCGCATTGTATGCGGCAAACCATGCGCCGAGCAATGTCCAGGCCAGCAATCGCCGCGAGGCCGCGGGATCGACCGCGAGGATCGCAAGCAGCGGCGCGGCCCACATGAATCCGTCGGGCATGACATGCGCGCGCGGCACGATGGCGGGCGCATAAAACAGACAACCGACGAGAAACGTGAGCCCAATTTTTTCGCGCGGCTGCAGTGCGATGAGCGTATCGTGAATCAGATTGCGCGTCCCCGCTGCGAATAGTCCGACGATGCCCAGCGACAGCACCCACCCCGCAACGTGCAGCCATGAATTCGCCCCCGCGCCCCCCGGTAAATTAATAAACACGGCCAGCACTGAAAGATTAAGCCACTGCGTGAAGTAGTAAACGCCCGCCAGCGCGCCATTGGCCGGCCCATTATCGCCATGACGCAGCGCGGCGGCTTCCGGTGCGGGTTCGTTCTCAGGCGCACCCAGCGCTGACTCCGCCGAGCGTATGGTCCCTGAAAAGTGCTTGCTGTTTTTTTGCGCCATGAAGGGGCAATCGTGCGGTGACCGCTAATGTAGTGATCGGGAAAATTAACGGTATAAAATGCGGATCATGACGCCCTGATAGTAGTGCGCGAGGATCTGGCGGTAGTTGTAGCCCTGCACCGCCATCATGAACGCGCCCATCTGGCACATGCCGACGCCATGCCCAAAGCCCGCGCCGTGAATCGTGATCTGGCCAAGCCGCCCCGCGTCATTTTTCGTTTTGCTCATCGTGAAGAACGTGGAATTGAGTTCGCCGAACGTGTCGCGGATTTCCATTTCGCGCGTCAGCGTGACGGATTTGTCTGCGCCCACGATGCGAATCTTGCGCACGCGGCCGCTGCTCACGCGCTCGTCGATGATCACGTCCTGCACCCGCCCCGTGTTGTAGCCGCGATCGAAAACTGCCGTGAGGCGATCCGCCGTCAGCGTCTTGCTCCAGCGATACGTCTCGCGCATGTAATGAGGAAAACCCGGCTGATTGGGATTGCACAGCGAGTCCATCGGCTCGCTGGTGATGCGCAGCGCCGTGTCGAAGTCGCGCATGTTGGGGAGCGAATTGTTGGTCAGCTTGTCCACTTCGGTCACTTCGTAGGGGTCGTCGTCGCCGTTCCACATCTCCTTGCTGCTGGCGATGATTCCGCCGCAGGAGTGACTATAAACAGCGTCCACAGGCTCGCCGTTATACACCAGCAACTGCCCGCGCGTGGAGTCCACCGCCTGCCGCACGAGCGCATTCTCCGCGCCGCTCCCCTTGTAAACCTGCGCCATCGCGGTGTCGTAAAAGTCGAAAAACGAACTGGGCGTAATGCCGCGCGTGATCTTGGCGACCGCTTCGCTGCGCGAAGCCACGGCCTGCGCGCGCAGCGCTTCCACTGGCGCGTCGTCGCCAATTTCGCTCGGCACGACGCTATATAAGTAGTACTCCACCCAAAGGTCATTGACGGCGGTTAATGTTCCTTCTTCATTGATGTCCAGTTCCATGTCGCCGCGATAGGTGCGGGCTTTGGCCAGTGTCTGCGGCGACCACGAAGCGCCCGTCAGCGGCATCACGCCGATCACGCTGGAGGTGATCTCCAGCGGCACAAGGCGCAGAAATTTTCCGTCCTGCGCCAGCTTGACGCCCTCACCATCCAGCACGCGCACTTCGCCCTGCGCCGCGCGGGCGCGCTCTTCATAGATGTGCTGCACGGTCTCGCCCTTAAGCGTCTTGGCATAATTGCGCGCCGCGTCGGCGGAATTAAACTCGCCCATCGTGACGAGGATGCGCTCTTCCTCATTGGCGCGCGCCGGGTAGCGGATCACCTTCACGGGTTGGTTGTACTTGTCCTTGGCCTTCTTGGCCATTTCGATCGCCGAGTTGACCTGATGCGGATCCATTTCGGCGATCACAAGCCGCCAGACCAAGCCCGCCGGCCGCCCCCGCGTAATCTGAACAAAATACGGCTTGCCCGGTTTGATCTGGCCGATCGGTTTCTGATTGGAATCCAGAATCTGATATCCGCCCGAAGGCTGCAACACGAGCCCCGTCACCTCATGCTGCACCGCCACGCGCACGCGGAAATTGCGCGCCTTGAATTTCTCCTGCGAAGGCAGCGGCGCAACAAGCAGCAGCGCCAGCGCAATCAGCATGAAATAGCGGCGGCCATGGCCGGGGCGACTGGGCGCCGGGCAACCGCAGACTTGCAAGCTCGCACGTTTGCGACGCAGAACTGTACGCACCTGCCCCATGCCCCATCCCAATCCGTCACAATGACCGTTCAAACAAAACGCCGCACAACAAGGCGCGGCGGCTTGCTTAAAGTATGGTTAGGGCGGGGCTGGGTGTCAAATTTTGAATGCGGCTGAGGGACTTTTCATAGGATTGATTGGAATTTTCTAGCCCCGTTCCAATTCGTCCACAATTCCCTTCGCCCGCGCCAGTTCCTCATCCTCATCGTAGACCAAGTAAATATCCACGCGAATCCAGCCATCGATATTCAGCTCCTTGGTATAAACGCTCAACCCCTCCTCGCGCAGCGCACCCAAATATAGATCGGTATAAGCCGGATTAAGATTCGTGGCGACCGTGGTTTCCATGATTTACGATCCTTTGATCTGCAACTATTGATGCCGATCACGTACATTTACTTTTCCGGCGCCAGTCCCTGCAAATACGGCACAATCACCGGCATCATATTTTCAACAAAACGCGCACAGCCCTCGGTCGATAAGTGACATATGTCGTTGAAGTATCGCCCCTCATGCGGGATCTGACCGGCCTGATCAACGAACAGCGTATCGTCCTTATGCGTTTCCACGAGCGTGCGTATCGCCGCATTGTGAATCTCAAGCCCCTTCACAATATTGGCGGGCGTTCCCCACAGTTCCGTCGGAAACCAGTGCACAGTGTAATCAAGCTGCCGGTTTTGAAATTTCTCCTTGGTGTACCCTGGCGCGGAATATCCGGCAAACGACATCAATACTACTTTTTCGCCGCGCTCGCGGCCCAGCTCGACAATGCGCTCCAGATTTTTGCTGTAGGGCTTGACACTTCTGACATCCGAGCCGTACTTCGACCAATCGCCCACCGTCGCGTTTTCAGGCATCGTCTGGATTAAGTTCAACTCTTTCTCCAGGCGAATCGCCCAAATGCGCAGCGTGATCGGCAGCGCGAAAATGCGCCCCTCGCGTCCGCGCTCGGCGGCATTCACTTCGCGATAAAACTGAAAATGCGAATAATCCTCGCGAAACACTTCCTGCGGACAATTGTTGGCGCGCAGATCGTTGATCGAATCGTAGACCACAACAAGATCAAACGATTTACCGCCCAATTCCAAATATTTGTAATAGCTGTCGAGCGTAGTATGCGCCGGGATCGCCAGGTCGACGACCTCCACCTTGCGCTTCAGCTTGAGCGTAAGCTGCTCCATCAGCATCGTCGAGATCGGCCCGACGTTGGGGTAGAGCGTCGACGCGCCCAGCAGCAGGACCTCGACGCTTTCCTTTTTCGCGCCGCGCGGCCGCATGAAAGCATCGAACGTTACCACGCCCGGATAATAAATGTGCTGGATATTGCGCTGGCACGCCCAAAACGGCAGCCCCTGTAAATTCCAATAAACGCGCACCAAGAATTCCGACGCACCGAGCAGCATCAGCATCAGCACGGCAAAGTAGGCGAGCTTGCGGTGTAGCGGGATCTGTCCGCGCCGGCGAGGACGCGGAGCCACGGGTTGCGCCGAATAGTCTACGGCCGTCACAGAAGTTTCCGCATCGGATGTAGCTGGCAGGGGTTTGTTCATGAATGATTCAGGCCGCGCTGAGGGATAAAGCCCGCGGTTCAAGGCGCAAGACGCAAGGCTGCCGGGTTTCATCCCGCCGCGAATCACAAGAATCGCAGTAAGGCGCTGTCCGCGCATCAATATCGCAACTCACCATGGTCCTTTCAAGCCCGAACGGGCCTCCCTTTTTCCGTCCCCGGTTCGCTCTCATTATGTTAACATATGGCACATCTGCGCAGCGCGCGATGATGTCAACACGTTGGATTTCGCTCATGCCCCAACCCGTGCCCATCCAAACCCTCCTTTTCGACCTCGACGGCGTGCTGATCGACAGCGAGCCGGTCCACGCGCGCCATTGGGGCGAGATTTTTCGCGAGGCGGGCTACGACCACACGGCCGAGGAAATGGGCAAATTTGTCGGACTGAAAAGCGAGTCGCTGGTCCACTGGGTGCGTGAGCGCAATCCCGATTCCGCGCAGTCAATCCAACTTGAGACGCTGATGGACGAGAAACGGACACGCTTCATCAAGGCGTTGCAGGATGGCACCGGTGCGGTTGCCATTGCGGGCGTCGATGCCTTTCTCAGCGCACAGCGTGGCCGCCGCCGCATGGGGCTCGTCACCTCCACGCGCCTGAAAACGGTCGGCCTTATCCTCATGCATTTCAACTGGCGCAATACGTTTGAAGTTGTCGTCGGTGGCGATCACGTCTCCAACGCCAAGCCCCATCCGGAGCCTTATTTAATGGCCATGCAGCGCCTGCGCGGCGCGCCGGAAAGCTGTCTCGTGTTTGAGGATTCTCTCCCCGGCATCGCCTCGGCGCGGGCGGCGGGCTTGCAGGTCTGCGCGCTATCAACAACCCACAGCAAGCCGGACTTGTTAAACGCGGGAGCAAAGTGGGTGATCCCTGATTTTACCGACCAAGCAACGTTGCGTCTGGCGCTCGGCGAGTAAACAACCCATGAAATCGACGATCAGCGACACCTACGAAGCCCTCGGCGGCCTCGCCATGCCGGAGGATTTGATTAAGGAAGCAAGTGACGGCGTAACCGTACATCCGCGCCCCGCAGCGAACGCGCACATCCATCTTCCGCCCAATTTTTCGGCTTTTACCAGTGCTCAGGATGCCGTCGATCGCGCGGCGCGCGAAGGCGTCGGCGTACTGGGCGTCAGCAACTTTTACGACACGTGGGTTTACGGCGAGTTCGGCGCCGCGGCGCGCAAAGCCGGCGTCTTTCCACTCCTGGGCATCGAAATCATTTTGATGGATGCGATGCTGGCCGAAAGCGGCGTGCGTGTGAACGATCCGCAAAACGCGGGACGCATTTATTTGTGCGGTCGCGGTGCCGCGCGGCTCGATAAACCAAGCGACGCGGCTCGAAAAGTATTGGACGGCATGAGGCGAGACGACGCCGAGCGCATGACATGGATGTGCGCGCTGCTTAATGACGCCTTTGAAGACGCCGGGATCGCCACGCGGCTTAACTACACCTCGGTGATCGACGCCGTGATGCGGAAATACGATGTGCCGCGCGAAGCCGTTTATTTGCAGGAGCGTCACGCGGCGCAGGCATTTCAGGAAACGTTTTTCGAAATTGTGCCACTCGCGGAACGTCGTGCAAGGCTGGCAGGCGTGCTGGGCACGGATGCAGACAATGCCCCCGACGATGCCGTCAGCGTGCAGTCGCTGATTCGCTCGCGATTGATAAAGGCCGGCGGAAAGGCCTACGTTGAGGAAGTCTTCCCCAAGTTTGAAGAGGGTTACACGCTGCTGCTCGAATTAGGCGCCATCCCTTGTTATCCGATCTTTGCCGGCACCGGCGCGCAGACATGTGAGTTCGAGGCCGACCCCGCGCAACTAATCGAAAGCCTGCGCCAGCGCAACATCCACATGGTGGAGCTGATCACGATTCGCAATTCGGCATGCGTCGCCACGAATTACGCGCGGGCGTTGCGGGGCGCGGGATTTGTCGTGACCGCCGGCACGGAACACAACACGCTCGATATGCTGCCGCTGGAGCTGGCCTTTCTCGGTGGCGAACCCATCCCCGAAGACCTGCGCGAGATCTTTTGGGAAGGCGCCTGTGTCGCAGCGGCGCATCAGTTTCTGACGCGCGCCGGTGCACCTGGGTTCGTCGATGCCGAGGGCGTGCCCAATGCGCAATTTAGCGACGCCGCGACGCGCATCGGCACGTTCAGGCGCATGGGTGAAGCGTTGCTGGTGAGATTTTTTGAAGAGACCAATCGGCCAAAAAAATAATCTCGAATTTCGCATCACAACGATTGTTCGTGAAGATTCGTGAGATTCGTGGTTGTTTTTGAGGCGCAGGATTAAACAGGACCCATCCGCATGACAAACGTCCCCTTTAACATTTTCGAGAGTGCCCGGCGCGTCATCGAACTCGAAGCCGACGCCGTGCTCGGGCTGCGCAGCGTCCTCACGCCCAGCTTCACGCGCGCCGTGGAACTGATGCAGAACTGCAAGGGGCGCGTCATTGCCACGGGCATGGGCAAGGCGGGGCACATCGCGCGCAAGATCGCCGCCACGCTCGCCTCCACCGGCACGCCTTCGTTTTATCTGCATCCCGCCGAGGCCATCCACGGCGACCTCGGCATGATCACCGCCGATGACGTGGCGCTGGCGTTCAGTCATAAGGGCCAAACCGAAGAAGTGCTGCGCATGGTACCGTTTTTAAAACATATCGGCGTGCCGTTGATCACCGTGACAAGCAACGAAGCCAGCGAACTGGCGCGGCTCTCGGACGTCGCACTGACCATTGAAATCAAGCAGGAGGCTTGCCCACTGGGTCTCGCACCGACGGCCAGCACGACGGCGATGCTGGCGCTCGGCGATACGCTGGCGCTGGTGCTGCTCGAAGCGCGCGGCTTCCGGCACGAGGATTTCGCGATGTTTCATCCCGGCGGCACGCTGGGCCGCCGGCTGCTGACCAAGGTTTCGGACCTGATGCACAGCGGCGACGATAATCCCGTGGTGACCCTCGTGCGGCCGCTTCAGGAAACCATCATCGTGATGACGAACAAAAAACTCGCCTCAACCAGCGTCGTCGATGAAGACGGGAGGCTGGTCGGTTTTTTTTCCGATGGCGATCTGCGGCGCTGCATGGCGCGCGGCGAGTTCGATCTCGCGGCCCCCGTGGGAAGATTCATGACCACGTCGCCAAAATTCGTAAAGCCCGACATGATGGCCGTCAAAGCGCTGGAAATCCTGCGCGAGTTCAAGATCATCGAGCTCCCGGTATGCGACGACGAGCATCGCCCCATCGGCATGATCCACCTGCACGACATCACGCGCGTGGGGATTACTTGAGATTTCAATTCGCCGCGCAAGTCGAATCAACCCCCAGAATCGCTCCAGTTTGATTTATATTTCATGGTAATCACTCTTCATCGCGTCTAAATTGAGGCCCCGCGGAGCAGGTTTTCAGGTGTTGCCGCGCGAATTACCGATGTACTAACGGATCGTTTCAGGTAAATAAATTCGAATGCTGAGCGGATGGCAAAAGATTAGCGCCGCGGATCGCGCCCGTGTGCAACAGGGGATCGTGCAGGGGCGCGTGCTGGGCGGTCCGTGGCACCTTGAAGTGCAGCCTACGAACCTTTGCAACGTGGACTGCTTTTTTTGCATCAGCAAACCCGGTCGGCATGGCGAATCGCTCGACTGGCCGTTTTTTCGCGACTTTCTCATTCACAATCGGCAGCGCGATTTGCGATTTCTGCGCCTTACCGGCGGTGGAGATCCGCTCGTTTATCCGCACATTCGCCCGCTCATCGAAACTTGCGACGAGCACGGCATTCAGCTCGAGAATATCACCACCAACGGAACGCGCCTCGCCCCGCTCGCCAATCGGCTTATCGAGGTGGGAACCGATTGTGTTCTCATTAGTCTGAACGAATCCGATCCCCAGCGTTACGCCAAAACGATGAAGGCGGCTCCGCAGGATTTTCATCGCGCGCTGGAGGGCGTCAAAGCCATGATCGCCGCGCGCAATTCGGCCCCGTCAGGGCGGCGCCCAAAAGTATGGCTGCAACTTTTTATCTGGAAGGAATCGTTCGAACACATCACGCAGATGTATGAACTCGCCCGCGGGCTGGACGTGGATACCATTTTCTTCCGCACGATTTTCGGCAAAATGGGTCAGGTGAAAATGTGCGAGTCCGACCGGCCGTGCATCGAGGCTCAGTTGCACGAGATTATCGCCGATGATAGTAAATCAGGACGCTACCGCTTGCATTTCGACGTCGACCAGGAACTCGATCTCCATCTCACGACCTATGCCGAGCAGGACAAGTGTTACCCACAGGGCGCCGAAAACTTTTCGCGCTTTGCCCCCGCTCATCCGCGCACCGAGTACTGTTATGTGGGTTGGTACACGACAAGCATTAACGCCCGCGGCGATGTCTACCCCTGTTTTCAATACCACGAAATGGAAGACAAGATTGTCGGCAACATTTATCAATCTTCGCTCGACGAAATCTGGCGCGGCGAGCGTTACGAACTATTTCGCAATCAGTTCCGCGAGCTTGCCGGCCTCAACGGCCGCATGGAACCCAGCCGCCGCTATAACCGTTTTATCGAGCGCAAATGCGTCGATTGTTCGCACTGCCAATATACGTTTCGCCTCATGGACCCCGAGTTCTATGCCGAAGTCACGCCACAACTGCGCCGCGCCATCCCGCTGACGCAAAAACTGCGTTCATTCAGCCGAAACGTCGCTATTTACGGCGCGCATCGTGTCATGCGTCGCCCGAAGTAATGAATCCATCAAGATTAGGCAGGTGGGCCAATGCACCGTCTCGTCGTCGCCACCAATAATTCGCACAAGCTCGATGAGCTCCGCGCCATGCTTGCAAAGCTATTGCCCGATATGCCGCTTGAGCTTTGCTGCGGCGCAGATTTTCCCGAAATCGCCGCTCCCGAAGAAACCGGTGCTGCATTTGAAGAAAACGCGCTGATAAAGGCTCAGGCCTACGCCAATTCCACTGGCCTGATGGCCCTTGCCGATGACTCGGGTCTTGTCGTCGACGCGCTGGATGGGCGGCCCGGAGTCCAATCCGCGCGTTACGATGCAACAGCGGAACTGCGCAACGCGAAATTGCTGCGGGAATTGCACGGCGTGCCCGAAGCCCAACGTACGGCGCGCTTTGTTTGTGTCGTGGCGCTGGTCAAACCCGGTTCGCCGCCCATCCTGCGACGCGGAACAGTCGAGGGCCGCATCACGCAAGCTCCGCGCGGCGACGCTGGATTTGGCTACGATCCAGTATTTGAATTATTGGAAGCGCCGCACGCCGGCCAAACCACCGCCGAACTCACCCCCGCCGAAAAAAACGCCATCAGCCACCGCGCCCGCGCCCTCGCCGCAATCATCCCGGACTTACGATGGTTGGCAGTTGGGAAGTGAATACTAAAAAATGTTTTTGAAATCGCATAAGCAGAAGATTTGCGAAGTAGCGGAGGAAGTTCAAAAAAGTGTAGATTTGGAATTCGCCAAAGTTAACGAGAAGCCAGAGCCGGGAATTGCATTGGACCAAGCCGGATTGAAAGATGGCAAAGAAATCATAACGAGTTTTCTGGAGAGTGGAGAGACTCAGTTGGCGATTGACCATCTGCTCTACATGATCAAAGAAACCAATGTCCGCATTTCGACTGAGAGTTACCGGAAGATTTTAGAAACCCGCAACTGGAAGCCTGAGCAAGTTCCTGATTTTCTACGTAACGCGTGCAGCCATTAGCTGAGCGTTTCCGAGTTTGCGGCGGCCAAAAACTATAAGTGAACATCTCATTCGAATCGACTACGCCACAACTCTCAACGACTCAGTGGCAATCCCGACCCCTTCGCCATCGCTTCCCACGAAGGATAAATCAGGTACTCGTGCCGATCGGAGAAATCTTTGTCATCCGCTTTGGCCGCCACCTTGTCGTCGTGATCGGTTAAAGCGTAGCTCTTCTTGATAAGCCGCCCCTGCGGATCGAAACAGTCAAGCGATAGTTCCTTCAAAGGTGGATTAAAGAATCCCGAAAACCTGCGAAACGCAATCGTGCGTCCTGCCTCGTCAAAATAGTGTGTGTACTCCAAATGCCAATCGCCGCTCTCGCTATAGGGGATCTCCACCGCCATATCTACCCGACCCGAAGCATTCCGCCAAATGGCAAAAAGCCACACATCGGGCACATGATCTGAATCTCCAAGGCGAACCGGTTTAGCAGCCATTGATGATTTCTTGAAATATTCGGGTGGGTGACGTGAATCGTTCTTCAGCGCATCCAGCGCTACTCGCCGCGCCTCTATCGTTGCCGCCCGCGCCGCCTCCTTCCTCGTCGTCGGCTCAACAACGACATCTTCGCGCACTCCCAGCGCCGAAATAGTCATCGCCTTTCGCTGCTCTGCACAGGCGCAGCAAAGTAAGGTCAGCGCCAGCGCGGCATATAGACCGTGCCCGCCCCGCAACTTTTCAAGGGTTGTCATAGAACGATTTATCAATTTCTCCACTCATTTCACGCATGGCCAGTCAGTTCACTTATTTCTCTCTCGATCTAATTTCACACTATTCATCCCACCCGCGCCTCGATCAATCCTAAATCGCAACTGGCGCGCCATTAAGTCGCAGAGTATCTTCAAACCCATCCAAAGGGTTTGTCGCTCAGCTTATAGTTGTGCCGCACCCCAACTCCAAACACGCGTGAATGCCATGACTTCACCCATGCCCCCACCCATCCCCACCGCCCTCGCCCAACTTTCCCGCGCATACGGCGTTCAAACGTCGTACCTCGACATGCGCAACGAAACGCAGCACGCCACACCCGAAGCCCTCCTCGCCATCCTGCGCTCCATGGGTGCCACGTCCGCGGGCGGCAAGCTTGATACCCCCGCCGACGCCCCCGCGGCCCTGCGCGCTTACAAGGAACGCGACTGGCAGCAAATCGTCGAGCCCGTCACGGTCATCTGGGAAGGCGACCCGCTCCTCGTCGAACTAAAACTCCCCGCCAAATCCGCCGCCGCCAGCATCGAATTCCAACTCACGCTGGAAACCGAAAAAAAGCCTCTCAGCGACAGCGCCCAGCCCGGCGCGCCCGAAGCCAAACCTCAAAAAATCGGCGCCATCGAATACGTCCGCGTCCCGCTAGCCATCCCCCTCGCCACCGCGCTCCCTCTCGGCTACCACACGCTCAAACTCACCACCCCCGCCGGAGCCGCCGAAACGCTCATCATCCACGCCCCGCGCAAGGCCTATCAGTCCAAGCGCAAAGTCGACCGCCGCGCCTGGGGCGGATTCCTTCCGCTCTACGCCCTGCGCAGCAAACGCGACGCCGGCGTCGGCGACTTCACCGACCTGCAAGTCATGATGGAGTGGCTCCGCGCTCACGGCGGCACTGCCGCCTCGACGCTCCCGCTCCTCGCCGCCTTCCTCGGCGAAACCTCCGAGCAGCCCTTCGAATACAGCCCCTACACCCCCGCCAGCCGCCTCTTCTGGAACGAACTCTACATCGACCCCGAGCGCGCCCCCGAAATGGCCGACTGCCCCGAAGCGCAAGCGATCCTGCATTCCGAAGACTACACGCAAGCCCGCCGCACCCTCGCCGGCGAATCCTTCGTCGATTACCGCCGCGCCATGGCCCTGCGCCGCCAAATCCTCGAGCCCCTCGCCCGCGCCTTCACCGCCAACGTCAAAATGGAAAACTCGCGTCAGGCCGCCTTCGAGGCCTTCGCCGCCACCAGCCCGCAGTACCTCGACTACGCCCGCTTCCGCGCCACCTGCGAGCGCCGCGCCGCCTCATGGCAAACCTGGCCCGAGCCGCAGCGCAGCGGCAAACTCACCGCCGCCGATTACGATCAGTCCGCCGTCGACTACCACGTCTACGTCCAGTTCCTCGCCCACGAGCAACTCACGCGCCTCACCACCGAAGCCCGCAAACACGGCCCCGGCCTCTACCTCGATATGCCTCTCGGCGTCCACAGCGATAGCTACGACGTCTGGCGCGAGCGCGCCATTTTCGCCCAGGGCGTCAGCGGCGGCGCGCCCCCCGATTCCTTTTTCGCCGGCGGCCAGGATTGGGGTTTCCAGCCCCTCGACCCCCACGCCATCCGCCGTCAGGGCTATCGCCACCTCATCCAGGTCTACCGCCAGCAGATGCGCCAGGCCGGCATCCTGCGTATCGACCACGCCATGGGCCTGCACCGACTCTTCTGGATCCCGCAAGGTCAGGGCGCGCGCGCCGGCGTTTACGTGCACTACAATTCCAACGACATCTTCGCCATCCTCTGCCTCGAGTCCCAGCGCCACCAAACAATGCTCGTCGGCGAGGATCTCGGCACCGTCCCCCCCGTCGTCCGCACGCTCATGACGCGCCACGAGCTCAGCCGCCTCTACGTCGGTCAGTTCGAAATGCGCCCCAACCACGAAAACGCGCTCACCGACCTCACGCGCCGCTTCGTCGCCAGCATGAACACCCACGACATCGCGTCCTTCGCCGCCTTCTGGCTCGGCAAGGATCTCGACCTCATCGCCACCATGGGCATCTTGGGCCCCGACCTCGTCGAGTCCGAACGCCGCCAGCGCTGGGCCTGTCAGGACGCCGTCGTCGCCTACCTCCAGCGCCTCGGCCTCATCGGCCCCAATCCGCCCACCGAGACAATCCTCGCTGGCTGCCTCAAACTCATGGCCGCCAGCCCCTCCCCGCTCCTGCTCATCAACCTCGAAGACCTCTGGCTCGAAACCGAACCGCAAAACATCCCCGGCACATGGCGCGAGGTCCCCAACTGGCGCCGTAAATCCGCCAAAACTCTCGAAGAATTCACCCACGACCCGCAAATCAACTCCCTGCTGCGCGAAATCGACCGCCGCCGCCGCGCCCCCGCCGCCCTAAGCAGCGAAGCCTCCCGCAGCGCCGGCGACCCCGAGTAATCTGGGAGCGCGGGCATCTTGCCCGCACCGGACGAGAGTCCCAGCGGGACGATTGACATTAGCCCAGCGTTTCAACGCTGGGAATCAGTTCAAAGTGAAATTGAAGTCCCAGCGGGACGGCTGATCGCGATTCACGATCCACCCATCCAGAATGCCACCTACGCACAATTTCATATCGCTTCCCCATGATTTCCAATAACAATAGCCCATGCCCGCGATTCATTCGTAGAACGCCGACACCTTTAGGACCCTCACGCTCATGGCCAAAACCTCCCCGCAAAAAACCATCGCCCCCATTTCTCCGGCCGATAAACCCCGCGGCGTGCTCAACAGCATGATCGACTTCACCCTGCTCGGCGACGACGACCTCTATCTCTTCAACGAAGGTTCACATGTAAACCTTCACGATAAACTCGGCGCGCACCTCGTCGACGCCCACGGCACCCCCTCCACCTACTTCGCCGTCTGGGCCCCCTCCGCCGAAACCGTCAGCGTCATGGGCGACTTCAACGGCTGGGACGCTCATCGCCACCCGCTGCGCGCCCGCGGCAACTCCGGCATCTGGGAAGGCTGCATCGCCGGCGCGCACAAGGGCCAGGCCTACAAATTCCGCATCGTCGCGCGCGGCACCGGCCAGCAGCTCGATAAAACCGACCCTTTCGCCTTCTACAACGAGGTCCCCCCCAAAACCGCCTCCGTCATCTGGGACCTCCACTACCACTGGAACGACGCCGACTGGATGGCCACGCGCAAGAAGAACAACGCGTTAAACGCGCCCACGTCGATCTACGAACTTCACATGGGCTCCTGGCGCCGCGTCCCCGAAGACGAAAACCGCCCCCTCAACTACCGCGAAATGGCCCCCATGCTCGGCCAGTATATCCGCGACCTCGGCTTCACCCACGTCGAGTTCATGCCCATCATGGAGCACCCCTTCGGCGGCTCATGGGGCTACCAGTGCACCGGCTTCTTCGCACCCACCGCGCGCTTCGGCACGCCGCAGGATTTCATGTATCTCGTAGATTACCTGCACCAACTCGGCATCGGCGTCATCCTCGATTGGGTCCCTTCGCACTTCCCCACCGACGCCCACGGCCTCGCGCAGTTCGATGGCACGCACCTCTACGAGCACGCCGACCCGCGTCAGGGCTTCCACCCCGATTGGGGCAGCGCCATCTTCAACTACGGCCGCCACGAGGTCCGCAGCTTCCTCATCAGCAGCGCCATGTACTGGCTCGAGAAGTACCACATCGACGGCCTGCGCGTCGACGCCGTCGCCTCCATGCTCTACCTCGACTACTCCCGCAAACATGGCGAGTGGATCCCCAACGAGTTCGGCGGCAACGAAAACCTCGGCGCCGTCACCTTCCTGCGCCGCTTCAACGAAGAGGTCTACAAAAAATTCCCCGACACGCAAACCTTCGCCGAGGAGTCCACCTCCTGGCCCATGGTTTCGCGCCCCGCCTACATCGGCGGCCTCGGCTTCGGCCTCAAGTGGGACATGGGCTGGATGCACGATACCCTGCAATACGTCCATCAGGACCCCGTCCACCGCAAATACCACCACAACCAGCTAACCTTCCGTCAACTCTACGCCTACCATGAGAATTTCGTCCTCCCGCTAAGCCACGATGAAGTCGTCCACGGCAAAGGTTCACTACTAAACAAAATGCCCGGCGACCTCTGGCAAAAATTCGCCAACCTTCGCCTTCTCCTAGCCGACATGTATGCCCAGCAAGGCAAAAAACTCCTCTTCATGGGAGCCGAAATTGGCCAATGGAGCGAGTGGGACAACGACGGCAGCCTCGAGTGGCACCTCTTGCAGTGGCCCGAGCACCAGGGCATCCAGCAGTGGCTGCGCGACCTAAACAGAGTCCTAAAAGAAGAACCCGCCTTACACGAACTCGACAACGACCCCGCCGGCTTCGAGTGGATCGACGCCAACGACAGCGATACGAGCGTGCTAAGCTTCGTGCGTCACAGCGCCCCGCAACCAAACGGCGCCCCACGCCAAATGATCCTGATCGTCATAAACTTCACCCCCGTCCCCAGACTGCACTACCGCCTCGGCGTCCCCAAAGGCGGCTGGTGGCGCGAGCTCCTAAACAGCGACGCCCAAATCTACTGCGGCAGCGGCCTCGGCAACGGCGGCGGCGTCCAAGCCGACATCATAGAAGCCCACGGCCGCACCTGCTCCCTGGACCTCGTAGTCCCCCCGCTAAGCGCCGTGTTCCTAAAATGTGAAGGTTAATTCAAAAGAAACTACGCCCACACAAAGTGCGTCCCAAAATGGAGATTAGCTCATGTGGAGTGCGGTGGCTTGCCGCCGCTTTTCCTGCGTTCGGAGTCCCGCGTTTACGCGGTCTTACTGATATCACCGCCAGAAATGTTTTCCTTCATCACCCCGCCCGCTTAAAATACTGCACTTCCCGCTCATGCTTCTCCGCCGCCGCCCGCGATTTAAACGTCCCCAGATTCCGACGCTTCCACGTCCTCGCATCCACCTTGCGCGAGTAAAGCCGATACTCCCCCGATTTCAGTTTGCGTATCATCTGCATTTTTTCCTTTCCACACTATTGTGATTTTCATGCTAACTCATACAATAGATTCTATGAATCAGGCCATCCCCCAATACTTGCATGGATATCTCTTAACAGTCTTTTGAAGATGGATAAAAATACTTGATTCGCAACCGTAATTAGGATATTTATAGTCTCGATAGAGAAGTGAGTAACATGACGAAACAAACCCCTAATTCCCAACAGCAAGTGCTCCGGCGATCCTCGTCGTCAACGATGAGTCATGCCTCGCACTACGGATCGGGATAAAGGGACGCGTCTACTAGTATATGCGTTTTCGAGCCCCCGATCCGGATTTACCGGATTGGGGGTTTTTCTTTTGTGGCGCGGCGGCGCGCCGCAGTGCGGAGGGCTAAGCCGAAAGAGTACTGGGTAGCGGCAGCTGTCTTGAAAACAGTCAGTCCTTCAACGGGCGTCAGGGTTCGAATCCCTGGCCCTCCGCACTGCGGCGCGTCCCAATAAATATTCGGAGGGGAGCCGACTATCGCTTCGTCGGGCCCGGCTGCTACCCGGGTGAGGTGCAAGCCTCTGAGGGTTGAACTCCCTCTCCCTCCGCCATGACAGTTAGCCATCGAACAAAATTCGGTTGGTTGGCTATAGGGAGAGTTGTATCCATGTTTACTGTAGTTTAGTGGCAGAACACCGCGCTGTGGCCGCGGTCGCACCGGTTCGATTCCGGTCGGTCAACCCAGATTTATTTTGCAAAAGGGGGCGTCGCTCAGTGGCAGAGCACCTGACTTTTGGAGCCGTTCTCGAAAGTAGCGGCCGATTAGGCGCCGAGTGAGAGCAAGGATCAAGGATTGAGTAAACGCAGGCATAGCAGCGCTATTCCGAGTATTACGCAATCCTTCAGCCGCCGCTCGCAACCGGCGCATAACGGTCAATGATTTCGAGAACGGCACTAGTCAGGACATCGTCGGTTCGATTCCGACCGCCCCCACCAATGCCTCGGCGTAGCTCAGCGGATTCAGAGCGCCGGATTACGAACCCGGAGGTCGCAGGTTCAATTCCTGCCGCCGAGGCCAAAGTATTTGCACAATTTAATTGCCGCTCCAAAACAGGACCGGCATTTCGCCCTTTTCTATGCCTCGGCGTAGCTCAGCGGATCAGAGCAACGGATTCCGAATCCGGAGGTCGCAGGTTCAATTCCTGCCGCCGAGCCCACATTTATTTTAAATCAAAACCGCAGCGAATACTTGGATCGTCGCTCATCGGCAAATCGAAAAACAACATCTACTCACAGTCCCTCAATGCGCTTGATCGCACCCTCAACCATTTTGCGCGTGGCTGTCTTGGTGCTCGGCAAAACTTTTCTTAGCGCCCCAAGCTGGCGTTTCATCTGAGCCACCGCGTCTTTGTATTCTTTCTTCAGTTCCGGTTCATCCTCGAAATCCATTGAGAATTCTCCCAACAATTTCGCCATGTCGCGCAGCGCCTTGGCCGCGGCAAGCTGCAAATTCTTTTCCGTGCTCTTTAAAAACTCCGCAATCCTTGGCGAGACCGCCGCCCCCATGAAACCATCACTCCCCGCCGTGGCAATGGCCGTCTCGACGACGTTCGGCCGTTTGTCTTCCAGCCATTCGCCCAGCAGTTGAGCCGCGAATTCCCTCTCCAGCGTAAACAGGATCATCTCACTAGTGACGGCATTTTCGAAATCCACAAGTTCATTCAAATAACGCCGGATTTGATCGGGCTCGATCATGCACAACGTCTCAGTGACACTAACTCTAACTTTCGCAGGCGATGAACATTGATCCGGCGACGGTGGCGATCGCCTCAGCTCCAGTAATGCCGGGATGGCCGAACGTGCACGCGCACGCTGCGCGCCGATCATTTTAAAAGTGGCGCTAAAGTCCCCAAAGGGATCGTCGTCCCAGTTGAGATTCTGAATGACACGCCCGAAATCGACCTTCACATTTTCCGGCGCGCGGCTCAGTCCCAGCGTCGCCGCGCCTCTCACCCGGCTTTCGGCATCGCTTTGCAATTGATACAGTATTTCCACCATCTCCTGACTGGCCAGCTCGGGCCGCCCCACAAATACTTCATCGATGATCGAAGCAGTCTTGTCTCGGAAATCCTTGCTTCGCGACTTGCTCCCGATGTGTATAAGTTCCATCAGCTCCTGTTTGCCGGCCTGCCGCGCAATAGTTTCGCATAACCTATCGGGCACATCTGTTGACTTCTTTTGGACAAGTTCCACCATCCACTGCACCGCTTCGGGAGCAAGGTTCGCAATAGTTTCCATAGCCGCATTGGCCAGCATCGGGTGGCCTTCTTCGACGCAATAAGCGATCGCTTTAAAGGTCGACGATACGTCAAACTTTTGCTCATGCAGCGATTCAATGGCTTTCAACGCCGCCAATTGGTTCGAGGATTTCCCGTCATTTTTCAGTGCCTTCAGCACCCCCTTTAATCCCCTTTCCCCTTGGGTCGCCAAATTCAACGTCGCCCGAATTTCAGCCTCTGTCGTTTCATCCTCCAGCAGCCATTGCACTTCCCCAATCTCAAATTCAATAGGCCGCCCCGCCGTCTCAATCCGAATCGTCGTCATTTGCACACTCCTCCCGCGCCTTCCATCACTATAAAAACTCAATGACCAATGATAACTACTTCTTTGCCAGACTTCTTAATGGCAACGTGAATTCGATCGAATTCCACGCATCGTCATTTGTAAGTCTAATCGAAAACGCTTAGGCAAGATCACTCATTTGAAGTGATCGCCGATGATCGACCGTTATCCTTTGTCCAGTTCGGCTTTCATAATCTGTCCACGTGTCTGAACTTCTAATGAGCGTGTATTCCGAATTGGAAAAATTGACTTCCCATCCGTCTGGACAATAGATGTTCACAATAGTGGTTTTTCCCGTACTTGCGTGAACACTGATTGGAGCCAAAGCCTGCACGATCAGCACCAATGGATTCTGAATTATGCCGCCTCTCCTCGGAAAGACGACCAAACCATTCTTGTCGCTTATCCCATCATCTTCTCCCCGCAGTTCCATCCCATAATGCTCCCAAGAGCGATCGACATGAATTTGCGGTATCGGCCGATTTTCATCATCGACAACACGAATCGTCGTTTTCGGCGAAAGTTTAGGGCTGTAGACGCACGAACATAGGAGCATGGCCAGTAAGCAAAGGCCGTATGACATCATTGTTCGACTACTCATGGTTCTGTCGTCACGTTCTTTCCAATTCTAATCGCGCAACATCGACGTGCGCGAAAATAAACGGCCTGTATCGTTGCTGGTCAACTCCAGACCATGATTGCCCATTCCATCCTCACCGCCACAAAAAAAATCGCACATCACCCAAAGATTAAGGGTCTCTAAGGGAATTAGAGGTCTGTAAGGGAATTCACAACATCCAAAACTCATGAGATAATCTACTTCATGATCGCGCGCCGCATTCCCAGCGCGCCTCAAAACTCAAACTCCCAAGGCCATCGCAAATCCCCCATTTCGTCCTTCGTCCTTCGTCCTTAAATAACCAAACACCAAAACACCACCATGCCACACCCATCACCATCAAAGTCACAACCCACCGCTTCCCCCGACCCCGTCCTCGCGCGCGCCGTCAACCAAATCCTCTCCAGCGCCGCCGCGCCCTACTCCCTTGACCTCTCCCCCGCCGCCTCGCTCGAACGCAAACTCCGAGCTCTCGGCGTCGCCGAACTCGTCCTCACCGCCTGGTTCGAACACGCCTCGATGCTCCCCGCCGGCCAAATCCAGATCCGGCAAATCGATCGTTCCATCCGCCTTCTCTGCCGCCTCACGGCCGTCCAGACCGCGCTGCAAAACCTACAGTCCGCGCTCAAACTAAACCCGCGCGCCAAACTCGACACCACAACCTGCGACGCCGAAATCATGCAAGCCCTCGCCGATGCCATCGACCTGCAATCCGAAACCGAAACACATTCCGAAACCGATTCCGAATCCAAATCCGCCATCGAAAAAGTCTCTCCCGCACCCACTACTGCTTCCGGGCGCAAAACAACCGCAATTTCGTCCCCCTTCGATCTTCTGCGCAGACTCGATGTCTGCATTGCCCAAGTCCCAGACTCCGCCACCAATCAATCCGACACCAATCAACCCGAAATCCAAACCAACTCGGAATCCAAACGCTACTACCCCCCAAATCGCCTGACCCCCGTCTCGCTCACCAAACTCGACGCCGTCTTAAACCGCACCAACGACGACCTGACATACCTGACCGGCATCCTCGATCCTCTCCGTCCACTGGTCTCGCTCCGCGCACCAAAGCGCCGCGCAAAATGTTCGCCATATTCCGCTCCCGCGGCGCAGCAGATTCAATCAAGCTCCAAATCACAAGCGCAGCCGGAATCGCAAGACGCATCGAAGCCGCGCAACTCTTCGCCTTCTCCAAAATCCAACCCGCCGCACCCCAACTCCACCATGCCCGCGCCACCCATGGAGTCCCTGGAATCGGACGAGTTCATCTTCTCACTAGTCTCGACGCTCCCCGTTTCGTCAGCACTTCTAGTAAACGCCACACTCCCCACGCGCCTTCCGAGTTCACCAATCACCAAACCCCCTCACCCCGCGAAGCCCAAACCCCCCAACACATCCTAAAACCAATTTCACCTCCCAATCCCACAACCATTTTTCTTCCCCGCCGTTTTCACTCCCCCATTTCCCAAGCGCGCCCGCATCGCGCCAATCCCGCATGTACAACACCCACACTCATTCCCCATATTCTTTTCACTCTTCGCTCTTCACTCTTTCGCTTTCATCTTTGCCTTGATAATCCAGCCATATTCGAGACAATAAACCCCACACTCCTTTTATCTATCGGGCATGATCGATAAATGAATTTCTGTTCGACAATCTCCTGGGTCAGACCGCGGACTCCCGAACCCCATCAAATATGGCCCCGCTTCTCACTACTATTGTTTTCGTTTTTCGGTGTTAACGCCATCATGCCGCAAGGACTTCTGCCTTGGGGCATTGTTGGTTTTCCCCCCGACATCATGACGAACATTATTTTATTCATTATGGGATGCCTCTTGCCGCTAACTTTTCTTTGCAATGCAAAAGATCCACTCCATGGAACCGATCCCCGGGATTTTCCTCCGCTCCTCAAGGCGATCAATGGATTCGTCTTTTGGGGCTACTATGCATTGTATGCGGCGCTCATCTCATTTCTTACATGCGATGGCCACTCCTATCACGGCTACCTTCTTATTTTGTGCGATGCCCTGATTCTCTGGTCTCCTCGCGTCAAGACCCGAGTAGTGCTCAGGCTATCTTTGTTCAGCGGCCTTACATTCGCCTTCGCATCATTCCGGAACCTCAGCAAGCCCAACTCCGCGCAGCTCTATGCACTCACGGCGCTTGCCATTTCCATCGTCATTGTGGGATTTTGGTCACGTCGTCAACAAATCATCGAGAATCAAATGGTCTTGAAATTACGAACCGGAGAGAGGGCACATTCATGAATAGGTCAATCGTCAACGTCGCCGCCGGTCTCTGCCTCGCCGCGCACATCACCATCCCCGCGCCCGCCGCCCGCGCCGCCGACCCGCCAACTCCTAATGAAACCCCGCTCCCCTCCCCCGTCTTCTCGCTCGCCGATCTCGATCGCACCGCCGATCCCTCCAAGGACTTCAATCAGTACGTCAACGGCGGCTGGATGAAAGCCAACCCCATCCCCGACGAGTATTCCCGTTGGGGCTCGTTCTCAATCCTCGGCAAGCGCAACCAGCAAATCGTGCGCGGCATCCTTGAAAGTGCGGCGCACAACGTAGCCCCCGGTTTCATTGGGGGGCGCGTGGATCTTTCGCCAGAAATGATAAAAATCGGCAACTTCTACGCCACCGCCATGGACGAAACAAAAATCCACGCCGAAGGCATCGAGCCCCTGCAACCCGAACTCGACCGCATCGCCGCGATCAAGGACCACGCCGGCCTGCTGGAAGCCGTCGCGCACTTGCAGTCCATCGGCGCCGGCACGATGTTCGGCTTCGGCCAGATGCAGGACATGATGGATAGCACGCAGGTTATCGGTTCCGCGCGCCAGGGCGGCCTCGGCCTCCCCGACCGCGACTACTACCTCAAGACCGACGACAAAGCCAAGGCCATCCGCGAAGCCTACGTCGCGCACGTCGAGGCCCTTCTCAAGCTGCTCGGCGACGACGCCGCCAAGGCCAAAGATTCCGCCGCCAAGATCATGAAGCTTGAGACGATCCTCGCCCAGGCCTCCATGTCGCGCATCGATCAGCGCAACCCGCACAACATCTATCACCCCATGGACCGCAAGGCCCTCGCCGAACTCAACCCCACGCTCAACTGGCCGCAGTACTTCAAGCTCGTCGGCGTCCCCGATCTCGACCACATCAACATCGGCCAGCCCGAGTTCTTCAAGGAACTCGACAAGCAACTCAAGGGCGTCGCCATCGACGACTGGAAAATCTATCTTCGCGCCCACCTCATCGACGCCATGGCCCCCTACCTCAGCGAGCCCTACGTCAACGAGGACTTCAAGTTCGCGCAGGTCATGAGCGGCGCCAAAAAACTTCAGCCCCGCTGGCAGCGCGTCGGCGCTGCCACCGACCGCGCGCTGGGCTTCGCCGTCGGCAAGATTTTCGTGCAGCAAAACTTCCCCCCCGAGTCCAAGGCCGCCGTCACCGAAATCCTCCACAACATCAAGGCCGCGCTGAAAGATGACATCGAGCACCTCGAGTGGATGAGCCCCGCCACACGCACCCAGGCCCTCGCCAAGCTCGCGCTCATCGAGGAAAAAATCGGCTATCCCGACCAGTGGCGCGACTACAGCAAGCTGGAAATCAAAACTGACTCTTACGTGCAGAATGTGATGCGTGCCAACGCCTTCGAACGCGACCGCCAGATCGCCAAAATCGGCAAGCCCGTCGACCGCACCGAGTGGGGCATGACACCGCAAACCGTCAACGCCTACTACAACCCCTCGCTCAACGAAATCGTCTTTCCCGCCGGCATCCTGATGCCCCCCTTCTTCGATCCCAGCGCCCCAATCGCCATTAACTACGGCGCGATCGGCGTCGTCATCGGCCACGAGATCACGCACGGCTTCGACGACCAGGGCGCGCAATACGACGGCCACGGCAACCTGAAAAACTGGTGGACCGAGGAAGACCTGAAGAAATTCAAAGCCGCAACAAACGCCGTATCCGATCTCTTCGGCACCTACAGCGTAGCCGGCGGCGACACACCGGTGCAGGGCAAGCTCGTCACGGGTGAAGCGGTTGCGGATTTAGGCGGAACCAAACTCGCGTGGAGAGCATACAAAGCCAAGAGCGATAAACTCGGTTCGGAACTTTCTGATATGCAAAAAAACACGTCGCTCGGCAGCGCCGCACTCACCACGGCTAAAGGCAGCGGAGCCGAAACGGTTGCCGACCTCGCCAAGGTCGCCAAATTCCCCGGCTTCACCTCCGACCAGCTCTTCTTCTTCGGCTTCGGCCACGTCTGGGCCACCAACATCCGCGACGAAGAAGCCCGCCGCCTCGCCAACACCGACACTCACCCCCCCGCCGAGTTCCGCGTCAAAGGCACGCTAGTCAACATCCCCGAATTCCAAAAAGCCTTCCAAATCCCCGACAACAGCCCCATGGTCAACCCCAACCGCGCCGTGATCTGGTAGAAGAAAAGTGAGAATGGGGCGCAAAGACGCAAAGGAACAAAGGCGCAAAGGCATTTCAGGTAAATCGTAAGCCCAAGCGCCGCCGGCTTGTCTTTTTCCTACTTCGTTCCTTTGCTTCTTTGCGCCTTTGCGCTGCATTTATCTCTGTATTTTTCCCTACACGTTCCGATGCGACCCATCGCAGTACGGCATGTTCTTGGAGTGCTTGCACCCGCACCACGCCACGGTCCCCGCTTCCTCGATCGTCACGCGCAGCGGCGCCATCCCCGTCCCGCGATGCGACCCATCGCAAAACGGCTGTGTCGCCGACAGCCCGCAAGCGCACCACTTTTTCTCCCCCGGCTGCTCTTCAAGAACGTACGGCGAACGCTGCGCGATTGTTGGTTCAGTCATGGATTTGCTCCCTGAAACGTATGTGAGATTCTGATTGATGTTGTCATGTTATGATGCCGCATCACAAGGTCAATAGGTGAAAAGGAGATGAAAGATGGCGTCCATTTTCTTTCGCATATCAATCTTTAGGATTCTACGAGTCGCTACTGTTGCAGCCCAATTGATTGCGGTCTTCAGTCTACGCTGCTTTGCTCAAGACTCAGCAATCAATTCTGAGCTTGGAAAACTGTCGGTGCTCAAGAACGCTTCGTTTATTGATCACAGTAATGGACAGGGCTTTCCCTCTTTTCAATTGTCCATCCGATACACAGAGCCGGCTTCCGGCGAACCTCCAGAATCGCACGTGGATCTGAACTATGATGTCTCGGGAATTGTCACATCGGAGGACATCACGTCCAACAGCGAGCGCACAATCATGGCCTTCGATTATCGAACGGCGACTCATACGTCTTTCATTTGTCTTATCGCCGTTCAGGCCGATGGCGAAATTCTCAGCATCCGGAATCTGAATCCGAGAATCCAAACAGCGCTCGGCAGTCTTGGATCCAAGGCGGGAGGTTTTTTTAGCATCCAAAAGATTGAAGGCCGAGTACTCTCGATCAGTTCCGACCCCAGTTCCGCTACACCGGAGCGCAATTTTAAAATGAAATTGACGGATTCCGACCAGCTCACTCTCGTCTCAGGTAGCTTCCAGGTAGACTAGCTCCCCGCCCGCCGCTGCACCGACATATGCCGGTCGCTATCGATCACAACCTCCACGCCCGGCATGCCGACTTCTTCGACCATGGCGCGCATTTCGTCGGGCGTCAGTGCCGCACAGAGGCTGGCGCGGAACAGTTCGCGCTGGATGGCGTTACAATCGGCGGCGTGTAGCTTGACGAGCTCGCGGGTCTCGAGTTCGTTGGCCGGGCGAAACAGATCGCGGATCAGCAGCGCGCCCCCCGGCTTTAAGACGCGCATCGCCTCGCGCAGCACCAGCCGCGGGTCCGCAATGTGATGGATGATCGTGTTGCTCAGAACCGTATCAAACGATGCGTCCTCAAACGGCAGCCCCTTGGCGTCGCACTTGCGGAATTCCAGCCGCTCGCGATGCGGCGAAGCCTCACGCCGCTTCTGCGCCAGATCGATCATCGTCTGCGCCAGATCGATCCCCAGCACGCGCGCCGAGGGGATCGCCTCGCACACCAGCTCCGGGATCTGCCCCGGCCCCGTCCCGATGTCCAGCATCCGCCCCGTCGCGCCCAGCTCGACCAGCCGAGCGACAAACGCCGCATTCGGCACGCGATGGTCCATCGCCTCATAGTCCAGCGACTCCTGCGGGTCATCCATAATCTCGGGTTCAAGTACGCGTTTCATAAGTTAATGCCAATCTTTAGGTTCACTGGAGTGGAAGATATGGCCCATGAATTTTGAGACACAAATCTGCCAACATTACTTTCAGAAGCAATGATTGATCCGAGTTTCTATTGTTATAAGTCAGATCAAGAATAAGAGCATGGCCCTCATCCGCGGGCAGTGCATCGGGCACAACGCGAATCCCAGCCTCTCGCAAGCCTATGGCCTGAAGCTCCGCGACATAATATCCCTTTTTGCTCATTCCCTTTGCCGCTAGCTCCGGAGCCGAAACGAACGCCGCACGATTTACAGATAGCCCATCCGTGTCGTCCTTATTCGGATCGAACGCTTGGGGTGAAACTTTTCCGTTAACAAACCATCCTCTGGAAACCGGTATTCGGCGATAAATGATTTCATCATCGCCAATTTGCTCGGTAGTTCCAGTAGGAGCCACTTGTTCACTATTCTGTCATCGTGAAGGTCTTACGAAATACCATTTTTCCGCTATGGATGAAGCAGTGTTCGGGCTCTTTGCCTTCGTCAATTTCGATGGATTCGTACGTCGCCCCTTGATGGCGCTCAAATACAATCCCTCCATTTGCATTCGAAACAATGTTCGTCGGAGGCCGCTGACGAGTCGTAAGAAGATTACTCGCCAGCAGGATGGCTCTATCAATGGTATCCCTTGACGGATTTTCCATCCCCTCTTCGTCCAAAAGTGATGGATCCTGCTTCCATCGGAGAAGCGTGCTCTCCACAATAGACCACCATACCTCTCCGGCGGTATTCATCGGAGTTTCGTGGGCGACGGAAGTTGTCACCGGCGAATGTATGTTGGGAGATAAGGAGGTTGATTTTTCAAGCAAGATCATGAGTGATTCCCCAAAAGCTATTGGCTTTATCGGTCATGGCACGCTCGAATGACCGGACGATTGTATCGTGACCCAAATCCAGTCCGGCCAAAATTGATTCGAGATTATTGTTTGAATTTTGAACCGGGCCCCTAGCGGTAAACGTCAGACGGACGACCTGATTCTCCCCTTCGACGTCAAAGCTTCCATGTTGCCAGTCGACATGGAGGCGGCCCCGCTTTTCAGGTATTACGAAGTGCCATTCACCGGAGAAGTTTTCTAAGGGCATTTCTTTTTCTAGAAAACTTGTCGAACCCATCAATTGAAAGAAAGACCAATCGTCAGGTGAACTCCAAACACTTCCCACGGGGATATGATTGACGTATGTCACCTCCCATTGATTCGGCTTCATTTCTCCGATTTCTTCTTGCATCAAGAACTTCTCGGTTTGATGAAATAAATCCTCGAACGCCCCTCGCACTAGTTTGTAACGGGGATATGGATTCGCATGCTCGCCCGCAAGCCAGTTGTAGTGCAGGCGCCCATTTTGAATTTGTATCATTCTGTCCGCCGATTCGTTCTTGATCTGCAATCGGGTTGATATGTTCTTTGAAATCCGAAATCGCAATCCGCTTTCCCATTTGGCGGATTCCGAAAATACCTCAAACTGGGGATCCAAGAGGGGCGCGTCAATCAATATAGGCCACAAGCGCGCATCCAAAGTTTTCCAGAACGCACCCAGATGGGCATTACGAAACTTGGGCAACGGCTCGAACTGTACTCCCAAGATGCGTTCAACTACAGGCGGATTCGAATAGTCCGGCACGTGATTCATTTCTTGATCTATTTGAAACAAGTCGCTGGGAGGATTCTCACCCATCAATTCTTGATTCTAAAGAGTTTTAGGCCCATTCTCAAGCTACAATCGCACAAAAAGGCACCCCTAAAAAGGAAGGGGGCCTCCGATTGCTCGGAGGCCCTTAAGGTGAGATTTAGAAGTGGTGCAAAACAATGGTCAGGTGAGCCATTGGTGCCGGAGAAGGGGGTCGAACCCTTACGAGGTTGCCCTCGCGGGATTTTGAGTCCCGTGCGTCTGCCAATTCCGCCACTCCGGCTCTACACAATTGGGCAGGAACCCAATACGATACGCACCTGTTTCGCAACCGTCAAGAGACTATTTTAACTATCTGCAAAAACCCAGCAAAATAAAGGAGTTTTCGCGTATCCGCTGACAAATCCGCAAAAAATTTCTTGTCGGACCAAACCAAAACCAGGGATTTCGAGTAAGTTTACGGCAAATTTTTGGTCAGGCTTCTTTTAGCCCCTACTTCTCGGCCCGCAGCATCAGTTTCATCAATTTGTCGTATTCCTTCGCCGAGCGCGTCCAGCTAAAATCCTGCGCCATGCCGTTGTCCATCAGCTTTTCCCATGCCTTGCGGTCGCCGCGGAAAAGCGCGATGGCTTTATTGATGCTGTCGGCCAGCGGCTTGGGTTTGTAAGGACCAAAGACGTAGCCGGTGGCCTTTCCGCTGGAGATGCTATCCGCCGCTCCGATGTTGACGATGCTGTCGGCCAGCCCGCCCACCTTTCGCACGATCGGCACGGTGCCGTAGCGCAGGCTGTAAAACTGGTTGAGGCCGCAGGGCTCGAAGCGGCTGGGCATCAGGAACACGTCGGCGCCGGCTTCGATCTGATGCGCCAGTGCATTATTGAAGCCCAGCTCAATCCCCACCCGCGTGGGGTAGCGCTCGGCGAGCAGCGTAAAGAACTCGTGATACTCCGGCTGCCCCGTCCCAAGCAGCACAAACTGCACATGTTCGTCGCTGAGTAATCCCGGCAGCACGTCGACCAGCAGGTCAAGGCCCTTCTGATTGGCGAGGCGCGAGATGACCGCCAGCAGCACCGGCTTGGGGTCCACCGGCAGGCCGAAGTGCTTTTGCACGGCGGCTTTGCTGAGCGCTTTGTTCTTCTTGTCGGCGCGGCTGAACTTGGCAGGCAAATTCTTGTCGGTTTCGGGGTTCCACTCCACGTTGTCGATGCCGTTGAGGATGCCTGTAAGCCGGTCCGCGCGCTGACGCAAAACCCCCTCCAGACCGCAGCCGAACTCGGCCGTCTGGATCTCTTTGGCATACTGCTTACTAACCGTCGTCAGATGGTGGCTGAAGACCAGCGCCCCCTTCAACAGGTTCAAGTTATCGAAGAACTCCAGTTGCTCGGAGTTAAACAGCAGCGGCGGCAGACCCAGCAGGTCGAGCGTTTGCTTTGGAAACAGCCCCTGGTAGCTGAGGTTGTGGATTGTAAACAGAATGCGGATGGCCGTCAGGTCGGGGTCGTTTTGCATGTCGGGGCGATTGGCCAGGTAGATCGGAATCAGCGCCGTCTGCCAGTCGTTGCAATGGATGATGTCCGGCTTCCAGACGAGCCCCTTGATCATCCAGAGCGCCGCCATGCAGAAGTACGCGAAGCGCAGCGCGTTGTCGGGGTAATCGCGGCCATCCTCGCCGTAGAGCTGCGGGCGGTTAAACAGGCCATCGTCTTCGATCAGGTAAACCGTGACAGGTGCACCCGCAGGGGTCCCGGGAAGCGGCGCGGTCCAGACAGCCAGCGAGCGGCCGCCGGTGGGCAGATCGACCCGCACTTCGGGGAAAAGGAGCGTCGCGCCCAGCGCTGCGCGATCGATGCTGCCATAAAGCGGCATCACCACCGCAACCTCGTGGCCCAGAGCGGCGAGGGCCTTGGGCAGCGCCCCGGCCACGTCGGCAAGGCCGCCGGTTTTGGCAAAGGGAGCCATCTCGGACGTGGCGAGCAGGATTTTCATGGGGAGTCCTCCGGAGGCGCCGCTCGGGGGCGACGAGTTCGGCAGGGGTATTGTTTCGGGGCGGCGGGGCGGCGTCAAGTGAGATTGCGGTGATGCAGGCGTGGGGAAGGCGCGGGGAGATTGTCCGTGCTGCAAAGATTGCACTTAGGTCAAGAATCTGGGCGCTTAAGTCGATAGGAGAAAGACATTTTTCGTCGGGAAGTGAAAGCGGGCTTATGAGAACAGGACGCAAAAGGCGCCGGGGGTATTATTTCGCGTGGACCGGGGCGCTCTGGCTGGCCGCGGGCGCCATGTCAGGCAAGGGACAGGAAGATCCCAGCTCGAACGATGAGCGCGCCACGGCGGCGCAAGTCGAGATGTTCCTCATGAAGACCTATTTTGAGAACATCCTTTCGGACACGGGATATTTGGTTTCGCTGGAGACGCTGAACGATACGCTTAGTTCCTCGGCCAAACCGGCCTATGACTATGTGAGTAATGGCGGAGGAACACGAGTCATCAATCCATCCACCGGAAGATTTATGACCTCGCGGGTGAACCTGGCGTCGAGCAAAAAGTGGCAGGGTCCCTATATGACCTACAACGCGACGCGCACGCAAAGCAGCACGCAACCTTATGACCAGGGGACGCCGCTCGACCCCTGGGGGCGGCCTTACTATTTGTTTACGCCACTGGGACTGGTGCGCGGCGATCCGGGGATCGTGACTCCGGAGCTTTATGCCGACGCCTTCGATAAGTACACGATCGTCTGCGTCGGCGCCGATGGGATGCTCAATCAGAATGGCAAGGGCGACGATATTATCGTCACGTTTGGGCCTTCGGTCACAACGCTGGGTATCTCCAGCATTTCGGGCGCCAACGTCCGGCGCGTGGGTGTCGATTATGTCGTTCCGGAGGGCGGACTGCTTGCGATCCGCGGGATCGCGATGGGTGACTCGCGCAGCGACGGCCGGGTATTGTTTGGCGGCAATGAACTCAAGAATGTGCGCTCATGGGGAAGCCGGGAAGTCCGGGTGCAGCTTCCCATGGGGCTGGGCGGCAGGAATACAGTGACCGTGACGCGCGGCGGCGTGACCAGCAACCCGATCACCTTGACGATTACGGTTGCGGCGCGGTCGGCGGCGGAAGACTGGGAATTCTACCGTTGAGGCGGATTTTTTAAGGCGTCGCGATCTGGGGCGGAACCTGAAAAACCCGAGAAAACAGATAAAAACTTGACATTCGTGCGACGCGAAGGAAGCATGGGGCGCAAATCCCGTTCTCGCACGCCGAGGCCGGGGGAGTTTGAGTTGTATTCCGATTTTTAGTGCACTGAAATCGCTTGGTTTTTGAGAATTTTTTGAGGCAGGCGCCGCAGCTAACGCGCCGGAAACGGAATTCAAATGATGAGGATTGCGAATATGGCAAAAGGGCAGCCTTTAAAATCCGGCCGCAACGGCACAGCTCGCTGGCGCACATTGCTGAGCGCTGCGGCGCTGATGGCCATGGGGCTGGGTACGGCGCGCGGCGCGGATAACAACATTATCGGCGGCAATGCCATCATTCCGATCAATCCGAAATTCAGCCCGGATACGCAGCTTTATCTGCCGCAGAATGTTAAGCCCCGCGATGGGGGCGTGGACTTCCTGACGAATCCCGTGGCGCAGCTTCTGGGATTGAACCAGGCGCTGCAGGTGCAGATTTCAGTTCCCGTGACGCTGGGCGCGGCCCTTTCGCAGGCCATCAGCGCCGGCAATCGCCCGAGCGTGCTTACGCCCTACGGCGGCATCCTGAAGGGTGAAGGCGCGAACGCAAAGTATGACACCTTCGGCTCGCTGGTGACCAACAAGGCCACGACGATCGGCAAGGGCAAGTTTGGTTTGGGCCTCAGCTACCAGCATTCGGAATTCGATGCCTTCGATGGCCGCGACATCGGGACTTCGGTGAACACCGACTCGGTGCAAAAGACGAATTTGAACGTGGACCAGGGGGGCTTCCAGTCAACAACGGTTGTGCCGTTCACGACGAAGACCAGCCTGCGCGTGAAGGACGTGGAGTTTAAGGCCGACGTCGTGACGCTGGCGCTGACCTACGGTTTGCTCGAGAACGTCGACGTGGGCGCGCTGATCCCGTACATCTGGCTGAACACGAGCGGCAAGGTGGACATGAAGGTCACGCAGTTCACGCAAGTGAACACGAAAAACCCGTCGATCCCGCTGGACGTGACGTTCCCGAAGGTCGGGAGCGTGCGGCACTTCCGGGGGAGTTGGGATCGCGATTTTGACGGCATTGGCGACATCATTCTGTTTACGAAGTGGCAGATCCTGTCGCAGGACGGCCTGCCCAAGCGCATCAAGTCGGCGATCGACTTGGCGCTGGAATTGGAAGTCAAGCTGCCCACGGGCGATGAAGACAAGTTTTTGGGAACGGACAAGACCGACGTGGCGATGCGCATCCTAGCGCAGCGTCACATGACGGATCGCCTGATTCTGCGCGGCGAAGTCGGCTACAACCGCTCGGGGCTGGGCAATGAGTTCAACACCTACGAATATAAGGTCGGCACGGAATTCCAGATCAGCGACAACCTGGCGGCGAGCGCGGAGTTGATCGGCAGCTATTCCGAGGAATTCCACGGGATTATCGACGTTGCGGGCGGCTTGAAATATGGCGTGTCGCGCGACTTCAAGGTTTTTGCCGGCGTGCGCGCTCCGCTGAATGACAACGGCCTACGCTATCCCTGGAGCCCGATCCTTGGCGTGGAATATACGTTCAGTCCGGCGCCGAAGGCCGACATGAACGGCCTGCAAGCCCCGGGCAAGAACCCAACAAGCCCGGCCCCGGCGAGTGCGGGCAGTGCTGCGCCTCGTCCGGCGCAGACAAATGCGCCTGGCGTCGTGCCTGTGCCCAGCGCCGCGCCTGCACCCGGTGTTGCGCCAGTTCCTCCGGCGGCCAACGTGCAGGGCACGCCTGGGGCGGGTATATCGCTGCTGCCGACGCAGTCCAAGGCTGTTACCGTCACGGCTCCTCCTCCGGCGGGCGCGGTCAAGCCGGCCGCGGCGGTCCCGGCGGCGGGAGTTGGGGCGGCAGCGCCGGCCCCGGCGCCGATGCAATTGCCGCGCGGCGTGAATCGTTAATAAATATCGGGTCGGACGTGCGATTGGGGTAGGCGATCGCGGCGGCGCGACATAGATTTTTTCCATCGGTAGATCACATGCGGGCGGCGCGCAATGCGTCCCACTCTATTTGACCGTAGGCAGAGGTGAAACATGCGGAATGTCGTGTTGACGATCCATAGCAAACAAGTTTATCGGGCGCTGGGCATGCTGCTGCTGCTGGCCTCGGGGGCGGCGGCGTTCGCGCAGGCCGGCAAGCCGACGATTGTCGCCCCGGCGTCGAACGGCGAAATTCGCGGCGACGGCAGCGATGGAAAAAACATCATACGCTTCACGACTTCGCAGCCTTCGGACTTTCTCTATTACGTGGACATCACGGAAGTGGATCAGGTTTCTCCGACGCATCCGGCGCTGGGTTCCACGGTAACGATTGCCATTTCGTCAGGCGTCCCGACGAGCGAAGGAAACAACACGTATTCGTTTGCCTTTAACTTTAACCGCTCGGAACTGGCGTCGATGGGGTCGGGGCGGTTTCAGATGGTTCTGCGCGCCGTGGGCTTTACGGTGAATGCGGCCTCGGATCCGGTGCAGTATTTCAAAGGCCGTCCGCTGCCTTCGCTGACGATGAATGCCGATCGGCCCAACGCCGTTATCTTTAATGCGGCGGCTAACGATCCGGATTCGACGCCCGACTTTGCATACGTCATCCACTTCGTGCGGCGCAGCGACCATGCGGAAGTTTTCACGATCAACAGGACGGCCTCGGCCGCGACGCAGACGCAGGCCAACATCACGCCTCCGGCGCTGGTGCCGGGCGTGGATTACGACGTAACGCTGGATGTGACGGATACGCTCAATCAATCGTCGGCGGCAGGTCAGGGTTTGAAGGCCAGCACCACGATACAAGTGCATGCCAACGCGCCACCGACCGTGGCGATCAACGGACCCAGCGAGGGGCAGGTTTTCCAGGCGCCATCGCTGCCGCATTCAGTGGACTTTACGGTCACGCCGACCGACGACGCGCCGGGTGTCGAGAGCCTGCAAGTTGACACGAATGGCGACGACACAGCTGAAGCCACGGGTTCTGCGGCCAACGGCGCGTCGACGGTGATCAGCGTGCCGATCAACTCATCGGCGCCGGTGGCGGTGCGCGTGCGCGGCACGGACGACAAGGATCAGGTCGGCCCTTACACGACGCGCACGATACGCGTGAACACGCCGCCGACGGTGACGATCAACGCGCCGCCCGCCGGTCAGGTTTACCAATTTGAAGAGGGCACGCAATTGCTGGTGCCGGTGAATGTAACGGCCACGGACACTTTCAGCACGCAAGTCCGCGTGGATATCGACCTCAACTTTGACGGCGTGGCCGAAGCCACGCAGATGGTCGACGTGAATGTGCCGACGACAATCAATGTGCCGATTCCCGCAGCAGGGAGCTACACCCTGACGGTCAAGGCGATCGATGGCGACGGGGCGCTTAGCGCCGTTTTGCCAACTCGCGAGATCCGGGCGAACTCGCCGCCCACGGTAACGGTCAACACGCCAAATGACGGTCAGGTTTTCCAGTTTGTGAGTGGATCGCAGTTGCTTGTGCCGGTGAACGTGACGGCCACGGATACATTCAGCACGCAAGTGCAGGTGGATATTGACCTTAACTTTGACGGTACGGCCGAAGCGTCGCAAATGGTCGACGTGAACGTGCCGACGACGATCAATGTGCCGATTCCCGCGGCGGGGGGCTACATTTTGACCGTTAAAGCGATCGATGGCGACGGGCGGCTGAGCGCTGTCTTCCCGACCCGCGAGATCCGGGCAAACGCGGCGCCGACGCTGGCAATTCAAGCGCCTGCGAACGACAGCGTGTTTACGCTCAATACCAATCCCAAGGGCGTGCAATACACCGTCCTGCCGCAGGACGACTTCAGCGACACCGTGACGGTGAATTTCGATACGAACAATGACGGCACGCCGGATCAGACGTTCGTGGTTCCGCGGAATAACGTTTCGCAGGTGACGGTGAACTTTACGGCGGTTGGGCCAACCTCATTCGCCGTGTGGGTGACGGACAGCGACGGAGCGGAAAGCGCACACGAGACGCGCAATCTGCTGATCAACGATGTGCCGAGCGTGGCGATCACTTCGCCGGAGCAGGGGACGCTTTACAATATTGACGGCGCGGAAAGCAATCAGCTTGTGACGTTCACAAGCGAGGTCACGGATACCTACGGCACGCCTGATACGCTGCACTGGACATTCTTTGACGGCGGCACACAGGACGTGACGACCTCCACCGTTTCGCACTTCTACACGTCGCTGGGCGTGCATCAGGCGGGAGTGACTGCCACTGACACGTATGGCGCGAGCTCGGCGCAAACGACCGTCAGTCTGCGCATTAACGACATTCCGCAAGCCTGGCTGCGCACCATCTCGCTGTCGGTCTACGATTCGACTTCGAACACGTATCTCGTGCAGCAGAACGCCGTGACGAGCTTCACGCTGCGCGGTTACAATCGGGAACGCGACAATAACCCGCTACGGCTGAAGTTCAGCTCGGGGACGGGCGACGATCCGCAGTACACGCTGGACGATCCGCCGGCCGACGCGAGCATGCCGCATGAGAAGGACATCATCGCGCTGCACACGTATGACACGCCGGGCGATTACGTCGTGCGGTTTGACGTTGGCGAGACGATCAATGGACAGGATACGACCGGGACGCTGACGTTGAACGTTCGCGTGGTGGAGGCGCTGCCGACCGTCAATGCGGTGAGAAACTGGAACCGCTACCGCTAGCAAAGCGTAAACGAGGACTCACAAAAGGCGCGAGCACCCAAGGTGTTCGCGCCTTTTTTTTACTCAATGGGAATCTTAATCTGATTATTAGGTTGTCTCCCACGCTTGTTAGATATAAATATTCCAGCAAGAAGCTTTCATGGATCCCGGTTGGTATAATCGAAGTTTGCCTTTTGGCGGAGCGAAACCATGCAACGGCGCAACCGGGTTCACCTCGCTTGTGAACGACTGGGCTATTTGGCGTGGATGGTGCTCACCGGCCTTGTCTTGGCCATGCAACCGGCGGGTGCTCAAGCTTCAACGCTGACGATTTTGAGCCCGGCGGCGGGCGACGAAATTCGCGGCGATGGCACGGACCTAAAAAACGTTGTCAGATTCTCCACGCTTCAGCCTTCAGACTTCGGTTATTACGTCG
>JADMIO011851733.1_pt1 | contig 60792 bp, 51 predicted proteins | sample 8958161 | NCBI WGS metagenome assembly JADMIO01 (sample SAMN16585339, study PRJNA669376) | soil metagenome | isolation source: Crop rotation soil | place: USA: Cullars Rotation, Alabama | collected 2011
CCGCGACTTCAAGTCACGTGAATTCCAAGCTTCGGATCCCACTGTGCTGGAAAGGGCGCCTTCGCCCAATGGAGCAAGGAAGGCTCGAACGATTCGGTGCGCCGCGGACTATGGCTGGACTATCGTGCTGATCCGCTGCTGCCGGATGTCGCTTATCCCGACACGAGCCAGGGGACGAAGGCCTATGCCGCATTCGCGCAAGGCACCTTCCACCTCGCACCCCAGCTCTCCCTGGTCGGCGGCTTGCGATATTCGACCGAGACCAAGACGGCCAAGGGCAATCTGGTCGTCGCCGGCCGGCTCGCGGATACCAACAATCAGCGCAAGACCTTCGATGGCGTGAGCTATCGTTTCGGTGTGAACTACGAACCCAATGAACAGACCTTGCTCTACGCGTCGGCCAGTAGGGGTTTCAAATCAGGGCTGTTCACGCCGCTCTCCTTCCGGGGCAACCCGATCAAGCCGGAGAAGCTCGACGATTTCGAAGTCGGTGCGAAGGTCGATCTCAGCCGCAATCTGCGCTTCAATCTCAATGGCTTCCATTACATCTATAAAAATCAGCAGGTTAACGCCATCCTACCGAACGGCCTGTCTTCTCTTCTCAACGCCGCGTCATCGAAGCTGACCGGCGGGGAACTGGAGATAGAGGCGGCTCCCGTGTCGAATCTGACCCTTGGCCTGTCCGGCTCCTACATTCACGCCCGCTACAAGAGTTTCGCCAATGCGCAGGCGTTCATCCCGTCGGCCAGCGCCGGTTATTACCAGGACATCATCAATGCGTCCGGCAATCCGGTCATCCAGACGCCGACCTGGACCGGAAAAGGCAGCGCCAATTATCGCATCGATCTCGCCAACGGCAGCGCCGTCAATCTTGGCGCGAACTATTATCGTTCGGGATCCTTCTCGTGGGATTATTCGAACCTCACGCGAAACCGCGCCTATGGCATCCTCGATCTGTCGCTCGAATGGGCGTCGGCGGATCAGCGCTATTCCGTCCTGATCTACGGCAACAACGTGACGAACACGAAATATGCGGCAGGCCTCACTCAGTCGGTCCAGGGGTCGTTGACCTTCCCCGGCCGGCCGGCCGTCATCGGTGGGCGCTTCCGCATTAAGTTCGACTGATCTTGGCAATGCCGCCCCGCAAGGGGCGGCAGGCCTGCATGGTGATTGGGGTACCGGTCATCCAGATATCGCACATGTTATCGAAGAAGGATTTGCCGAGTGAAGGCGTTGGTAGTTGGTGGCACCGGACCCACGGGGCCGTACATCGTGAACGGATTGCTCAAGCGCGGCTATGAGGTCGCGATCCTTCATCGGGGAACGCACGAGATCGACGAGATCCCACCCGAAGTCGAGCATATCCATACGGACCCCCATTTCGTGGAAACGCTGGAAGCAGCGCTGGCCGGGCGGCAATTCGATGTCTGCGTCGCAACCTATGGGCGTCTCCGGCATGTCGCTGCGGTCATGCGCGACAAGACCGAGCATTTCATCTCGGTGGGCGGCACGCCCTATCAATCCTTCTTCGATCCGGACAAGCTCTTCCCCTTCGGCGGCGTCGTCCCGTTTCCCGAGACGAGCCCCTATGTCGACGAGCACACGGCCGACCGGTTGGCGCCGCTTATCGTCGCCGCCGAACGCACCGTGTTCGAATATCATCCGAACGCCACGCATTTCCGCTATCCCTATATCTATGGCGCATATCAGCTTGTGCCGCGCGAATGGTCCATCGTGCGCCGCCTGCTCGACGAACGCCCCTATATCGTCCTGCCCGACGGCGGCTGGTATCTGTATCAGCATGGCTATGCGGAGAATGTGGCCCATGCCCTGTTGCTCAGCGTCGACAAGCGGGCGATCGCCGCGGGCAAAAGCTATAACTGCACCGATGAGCGGCAGATGACCTTGCGTCAGATGGTGGAGGTGATCGCTTCTGAAATGGGGCGGGAGATCGAGGTGGTCTCGGTTCCCAAGGAGATCGCGTCGGTCTCGAGGCCGTTCATCTTCCAGGACCATCTGGACCACAGCATCCTCGATATCTTCAAGCTCAAGTCGGAGCTCGGTTACAGCGACGTCGTGTCACCGGCGGAGGGCTTCGCCCGTACTGCTCGATGGCTCGTCGAAAATGCGCCGGAACGCAGGGCGCAGTTCGAAAGCAACCTGCACGATCCGTTCGACTATGCAGCGGAGGATCGTCTTGTGAGCAAGTTCCGCGAGAGCATGGCGGGCTTGCAGGAATTCGCCTGGCCGACGCTGGTCCGGCCGCACGCTTATGCACATCCCAAGACGCCGGGTGGCGTCGACCATCGCGGTCGCTGAGAGAGGAGCCGCCGTGACGAACCAGGCCAACATGCTTCCGCTTCAGGGATATCGGATCGCGGATTTCACCCAATATGTCGCCGGGCCTTCGGGAACCCTCCAGCTCGCCGAAATGGGTGCCGAGGTCATCAAGGTCGAATTTGCCCCGGGCGGCGATCCGACGCGCAGGATGCCCTTCGCAAGGGAAGGGCGCAGCACGCAATATGTGCAGCATAACCGCGGCAAGAAGAGCATCTGCCTCGATCTCAGGACGGTTGAGGGGCGCAAGATCCTGGCCAATCTGGCCGCGAGCTGCGACGTTTTCGTCCAGAATTCCACGCCGGGCGTGGTGGAGCGCATGGGCCTGAGCTACGAGAATCTGAGGGCGATTAATCCGCGGATCATCATGTGCTCGATTTCGGCCTTTGGTCCGGAAGGCTCTCTGGCCACCGCGCCTGGCTTCGATTGGTGTGGCGGCGCCTATGCCGGGGCGATGAGCCTGATCGGGAACCGCGATGGCGCGCCAACGCCGCCCCAGATGGGGCTGGGTGATGTCGCGACGGGCTCGCACGCCTTCTCGGCGATCGTCTGCGCGCTGCTGCATCGGGAGCGAACCGGGGAAGGACAGCATATTGATGTCTCGTTGCTGGATACCTGGTGTCATATGCTCGAGAGCGCGATCGGTATCGCGAGCGTCGCGGGCAGCGATTACGAGCCCAGCCGCAACAGCGGGCACGATCCGCGTCTGGCGGCCTGCGGGACGTTCAAGGGCGTGGACAAATATTTCATCATATTAGCGCCGATGGACGCGCAGTTCGCGCGCGTCTGCGAGGCTTTTGGGCATCCGGAGATCATGGAGGATGTCCGGTTCAACTCGATGGAGGCGCGATCGGAGAATCTGCAGGCGGTCGACGCCCTGATAAGACAATGGATGCAGAGCGCGTCGAGCGACGACGAGATCGAGGCACTTCTTACCCGCCATCGCGTGCCGGCCGCGCCGATCCTCTCCATCCGCGAAGCCATCGCCCACCCCCATCTGCGCGAGCGGGGAACGATCCGCCGGGTGCATGATCGGCTTCTTGGCGACTTCGATGTTCCCGGCATGCCGATCCGATCGACGGCGCTCGGCGCACCGCGTGATCTCGAAGCGCCGACGCTTGGCGAGCATAATCTTGAAGTACTGACGGAAGTGCTCGGATATGCGCCGGAAGAGGCCCGCAGCTTGGAAGAGGCAGGCATCCTCCAGCGTGGCGACGCCTAGCCGTTTCCGCCGAACGGCGGCCCCCATATCATATGTTTGACAGGGTCGCCGTGGCGGCCCTGTCCATTTCAGCCCCTGGTGGGATCGATCAGGAATTTCTCGCCAGTGGCCTTGCGTTCATAGGCGCGCAGTACGTCCGGCTCCAACGCTTCGGCCAAGCCGATCACGCGCGTATAGCGGCTGGCGAACGTCGTCTTCAGTTCCCGCACCACGCGGTCGCGCATCGCCTGCCTCACCTCGGGGCCGAACCTTTCCAGAAATGGGATTAGCAGCCAGCCCGACACGCTCCATTCGAAGCCAAATGCTAGCCGGTTCAGTGTCGTGGGCGACAAGTCCAGCACGCCGTAGATATACAGTTGCTTGAACACAGTGGAGCCATAGCGGTCATATTCTGAAGCCCGCCGGACAGCGGCCCGCTCCATGGCCTGCAATATGTCGCTTGCGAGCGTCCCGCCGCCAACCGCGTCGAAGGCGATCGTCGCGCCGGTTTCTTCTATGGCATCGGTCAATCGGGCCGCGAAATCCGCCTCCCTGGTGTCGATCACGTGCGCCGCGCCTATGCGGTGTAGGATATCGGCCTGCTCCTGTGATCGGACGAGGTTGATCAGCGGGATGCCGTCGGTGAGGCAGATTTTCTGCAGCATCTGGCCAAGATTCGATGCTGCCGCGGTATGGACGATCGCCTTATGGCCTTCCCGCCGCGCGGTCTCGACGAAGCCCAGTGCCGTCATGGGATTCACGAAGATGGAGGCGCCATCGGCGGCCGTCGCATCGGGCGGCAGCGGGATCGCCTCCTGTGCTTTGATGCGCCGATAATCGGCATACATGGCGCCACCGATCATTCCGACGCGGCTGCCGATGGCAAGGGATACGTTCTTTCCCGCCGCGACGATGATGCCGGCGCCTTCGTTGCCGGCCGGCATCGGCTGGCCGAGCCTGCCTCTGACGCTCGCGAGCCGCCGATGGGGGACGTCGAAGCGCAGCCCGGTCCGATGGTCGTCGACAGGTTGCATCGTGGTCAGGTCCGCCGGCCCGAACATCAGGCCCAGGTCGCTGGGATTGATCGGGGCGGCCTCGACCCGGACGATGATCTCGTCATCTTCAGGCTCGCCGGTTTCGACCTGTTCTAGGAACAGCGTCAGCCTGCCATCGTCATCGATCTGCGATCGCAATTGACGTCCGCTGAGGCTCATATCGGTGCCCGATCCATATAGTGTGGTTTCGGTGATGCGTCGGGCGATGTCGCGCCGCTGTCGGGGCGTCTCGCGCTGGCCTGTCGCCGCGCGCTGGAAGGGATGGACAGGCCCGCCCGAAAGCGGGCCAGTCCATCGATATCAGGCGGCAGACTTCTCGAGATAGCGGCCGGTCACCAGCGGACCTGCCAAGGTGGTGCGATAGCCGGTGCGCATATATTTCGGGTGATAGCCCAAGGTAGAATGCAGGCAGCGGCGATTGTCCCAGGTGATGATGTCACCGGCTCGCCAGACATGGGTGTAGCAGAACCTGTCCTGCGTCATGTGCTCGACGAGCTGCTGGAGAAGCGCCCGGCTTTCTTCCGCATCCATGCCGATAATGTAATCGGCGGCGTTCGGGCAAACATAGATGGACTTCCGGCCCGTTTCCGGGTGCGTGATCGTCACCGGATGGACGACTGGCGGAAAGCGGTCGCGCATATTGCTGTCCACCAGGTCTGTTCCCGGATGCTCTTCTTTCGTTGCGACGCGAATGTCCTTCCAGAAACGGCCGAACGTCGCTTCCAGATTGGAGGGATGCACGCTGGCGACATATTCGAGGCCTTCGATCCGCTGCTTGAGCTCGTCTGGCAGGGCATCATAGGCTTTCGCGGTGTCTGCGAAACGGGTCTCGCCATTTTCTGGCGGAATCTCGTTCATGCGGAGAACGGCGCCTTTGCAGATCGCCGGAGTGAAAGATGTGTCGCGGTGCCAAGGGAACCGGCCGAGACGCAGTTCGTCGCCGTTATACACATAGGCCTGACCGAAATTGCGTCGGCCGATCTCGATGAGATCGGGTTCCTCCGCAAGGCGGAGCTCCTTGATCGGATGCTGTTCCAGCTCGCCAAGGCAGCGGCTGAGCGCCGCATGTTCGGTATGCCCGCCATGCATGTCACGGAACACGAGCACGCCATTTTCCAACCACGCTTCGCGAATTGCCTGCGCGGTTTCCACATCGACCTCGCCGGAGATGCTCAGGCCGGTGATCTCGGCGCCGACCTCCATCGGGTGGATGTTGAACTTCGCTGCCATTTGTTGCTCCTCAAAATTGCTTTCCGCCCGCTTCGGCCAAGCCGGCGCATCCTCATTCATACTGCCGCCGGGGGCGGCACCGAGAATTCGGGTTCGACTCCCGGCTTATATGAGAACGTGGATTGACCACGCATCCTGCCGAAAATGCCCGCCGCTCGCATCTGACAGTTGGCATCAGATGGGCTGAGCAGCTATTATCATTTCTGCTAAACGCCTTCACGACAGCGGGATGATCAGGCGAAACCCTGGTTTTTCGCAGCAAGTTCTTCCAGCAGTTTCGCGGGCTTGAAGGTGTCGCCATGCCGTGCCTGGAGCTCGCGCAGTCCGGACACAACGCGATCGAGCCCGATCGTGCCGGCCCAGAACATAGGCCCGCCCGTGTAGACCGGCCAGCCATAGCCCAATATCGCTGCCTGATCGATGTCGGACGCGCGCAGGGCGATGCCCTCCTCCAGGATATGGGCGCCTTCATTCACCACGGGATATAGTAGCCTTGCCAGGATCTGATCATCGGATTGCGTTGCCCGATCGACGATGCCTTCGTCGCGAGCGAAGGTCTCGATGACCTCCCGCGCGACGGGGGAGGGGGACGGTTTCCGCTTCTCGTCATAGTCGTAGAAGCCGCCATTCTTCTTCTGGCCCAGGCGATCGAGCGCCACGAGATCGCTGCGCAGACTGCGGGCGTTGCTGTCGCGATCGATCACGTCCAAGCCCACGAGGTCGATCATCTGGAACGGGCCCATTGCAAAGCCATAGTCGCGGATGACCCGGTCGATCTCGCTTGGCGTCGGCCCTTCGAGCGTCAGCGCCTCGGCTTGCCGCAGGCGGGGATCCATCAGACGATTGGCGATGAAGCCGTAGCAGACACCGCTCAGCACGGGTTTCTTGCCGATCTTGCGGGCGAGCTGCATTCCGGTCGCGATCACATCGATCGCCGTCTTTTCCCCACGTACGATCTCCAGCAGGGGCATGACGTTCGCAGGTGAGAAGAAATGCAGTCCGATGACCTGTTCGGGACGCCGCGTGGCCGCCGCGATCTCGTCGAGATCGAGGAAGGACGTGTTCGATGCCAGGATCGCATCCGGCTTCGCCAGCGCGTCGAGCCGCGAAAAGATGTCCTTCTTGACCGCCATGCTCTCGAACGCAGCCTCGATGATCAGATCCACCTCGGCCAGGCTGTCGAAGTCTAGCGTCGGCGTGAGCAGCGACATGGCACGATCGACCTGCTCGGTCGTGAGGCGCCCCTTGCGGGCGCTCGCATCGTAATTGGCACGGATCACCGCCACGCCGCGATCGAGCGCCGCCTGGGCAAGCTCCACCAGCCTGACGGGAATGCCAGCACTCAGGAAGCACATCGCGATCCCGCCGCCCATCGTGCCCGCGCCGATGACGCCGACGGAGGAGATCGGCCGCGTCGGGGTGTCCGAAGGCACGTCCGGAATCTTCAGCGCATCGCGCTCCGCGAAGAAGGCATAGCGCTGCGCGGCCGACTGCGTACCCGCTGCGAGTGTACGGAAGAGCGAGGTCTCGCGGGCCAGGCCTTGATCGAACGAAAGTTCGGTGGCGGCCTGAACCGCTTCCACGATCAGATCGGGTGCCTTGAAGCCACGGAAGGATCGAGCATTTTTCGCCTTATAGTCGTCGAACAGGCTTGAGCCGTCCGGGTTGGCCAGCCGATCTGTGCGATCTCGCGTTGCGACGACGGGACTTCCTTCGGACAGCACCGTGCGGGCATAGGCGATCGCATCCTCCTGCAGCCCTTCCTCCGAAACGATCGCGTCCAATATGCCTTGATCGAGCGCTTCCTGCGCTTTGATCGGTCGGCCGCCGATGATGAACGCAAGCGCGGGCTCGATGCCGATGAGGCGCGGAAGCCGCTGGGTCCCGCCGGCGCCGGGAAGAATGCCGAGATGTACTTCCGGCAACCCGACCTTCGCAGATGGCACGGCGAGACGGAAATGACAGGCGAGCGCGAGTTCGAGCCCGCCACCCAGCGCGGTGCCATGGATCGCGGCGACCACGGGTTTTTCGCTGGCCTCGATGCGATTGAAGAGTTCGTTGAATCCCGGGCTCTGTTCGGGCTGACCGAGTTCGGAGATATCCGCGCCCGCGAAGAAGGTTCGCCCGGCGCAGGCGATCACGATAGCGCGAACCGTCACGTCGGCGGTCAGCGCTTCGAATCCATGCAGCACCGCGCGGCGCACCGCATGCGACAGCGCGTTGACGGGAGGAGAGTCCACAATCAGTAAGCCGATCTCGCCGTCGATCCGCGTCGTCACCAAATCTGTCATTCTCGTCTGCTCCGAAATGTCGTGAAGGGGATCGGCTCAGGCCGTCGTGCAGCCGGCGTCGACCGGTAAGGTTAGGCCGGTGATGCCGGAGGCGTCGTCCGACGCCAGGAAGAGTGCGGCATGGGCAATCTGGATTGGAGCCAGCGGTCCGAGAACGTGACGGTCGATCATGTCCTGCGGCAGCCGGCCGGCGGCAAGATGCTCCCGGCCGCGCTCGGACAGCACGATGCCCGGCGCGATCGAATTTACCCGCACACCCTGCGGCCCATATTTGATCGCCATCGAGCGGGTCAGCGCATCGATCGCGCCCTTGGAAGCGACATATGCATCCCGCTGTGGCATGCCCCTCAACGCGGTCATCGAGCTTGTGTTCACGATCGCGCCGCCGCCCGACCGGATGATCTGCGGAATTCCGAACTTGCAGAAAAGCCATGTGCCGAAGGTGTTCACGCTCATTGTGCGCCAGAAGGTATCGTCGGGTGAATCGACGACCAAGCCGTCGGTGGCGAGCGAACCGCCCGCATTATTGTAGATGATGTGCAACTGGCCATGGGTCGACAGGGCCAGCTCGACTGCGGCCTGCACGGCTTGCGGATCGGATACGTCCGCCTGACAGAAAGCTGCGGAGTGTCCCTGCTGCCGCAGATTTTCGGCGACCTCCTCGCCGGCTGGATTGAAGTCGACCAGAATGAGGTTGGCGCCATGCTCGGCGAACAGTTCCGCCGCTGCGCGCCCGATCCCCTGGCTAGTGCCGGTGATGATGGCCGTCTTGCCCTCTAGCCGCATGGTCGTCTCCCCAGAAAAAGCATCGCTGGCCGCCGCATCATGCGGGATCTGCCGCAACGCTGGCCGCTCGTTGCGTCCCATCAGAAACCCGGAGGCCCTGAACAATTGGCAATACTGCTATGCGAGAGGTGGTTCGTTCGCTGCGGGCTGCTTGCGCATCAGGCCTGCGCCAGTTCGCCAGTCAGCGTTTCGAGATCCTCTTTGTGGAGCGCGTGCGTCACGCAGTAGGGGCGGTTCGTCCTGATCGCCTCGACCAGCATGTCGCCGACCGCTTCGGCGCTGACGAGCTTGTTCGCGGCTTCGGAAAGCCGCTGTCGAGCATCGACCTGCGGCTCCTGCTTCGATCGGATGAAGGGAGTGACGGCGCGATGGGCTGATCGATCAGCGGCGGGCCGCAGACGTTCGCTCTCCGCGAGATTGGTTTCGACATACCCCGGCACGAGAAGCGTGACGCCGATATTGCTGCCGGCGAGTTCGGATCGCAATGAAGCTGAAAGACCGTCGATTGCTGCCTTCGAGGCGGTGTAAGGGGCATGTCCGCCGATGGCGAGCAACGGGGCGACCGACGAGGTGTTGACGATATGCTTGCGGCCGGGCTGCGCGAGCATCTTGGGCACGAAAGCACGAACACCGTGCAGAACGCCCCAGAAATTGATCCCCATCACCCAGCGCCAGTCTTCCTCGGACGCTTCCCAGGCCGATCGAAAAGGGCGCAGGGTCACGCCGGCGTTGTTGATGAGGATGTCGATCCGGTCCCATTCCTCATGGACCTGATCGGCAAAGGTCGAGACCTGGGTACTGTCGGAGACGTCCAGCGGATAGGCGGTCGCGCGCCGCCCCATCTGGCGCACGGCCTGCGCCGTTCGTTCGGCGAGGTCCCCGTCGATGTCCGCGACAATGATGTCGCAGCCCGCCTTGGCGAAGGCCTCGGCCGCCGCGCGCCCGATCCCGCTTCCCGCGCCGGTGATGACGACCGCGCCGCCCGCGAACCAGTCCATCTTCTCAATCCTCGCCAATTGCCGTGCAGGATGCGCATCATCCCTCAGGCCGGAAGCCTGGCGGCGATCGTGGCGCTCCCCAATTAGCGAAAGCGTCAATTGCCGGTGGTCCGGGGATCAATATTGAGTTTTCGACGCGGGGGCGCGGGAGGCCCCCGCAAACGCATCCGGCCATCGGGCGGTTCTCGAAAACGCGGTGCTTCAGCTCCGATTTGGCCCATCATCCATGTTAGGACCCTTTGTTGATTGCTTCAGAGCCTCATCCAGATCGAGCAAACGCGCTGGCGATACGCGTCGAGGATTTCGTGCGGACCAGGATCGTGCCTTACGAGCATGATCAGCGGCAGACCGCCCATGGTCCCGATGCATCACTCGTCGATGAAATGCGCGCCAAGGCACGGGCAGCCGGCCTCATGACGCCACACATCCTGCCCGACGGTACGCATCTGACCCAACGCGAAACGGCCATGGTGCTCAAGGCATCGGGGCTTTCTCCGCTCGGCCCGATCGCGCTGAACACGATGGCACCGGACGAAGGCAATATGTTCCTGCTCGGCAAGGTGGCAACGCCTGAACAGAAGAAGCACTATCTGGCCCCCCTCGTCAGCGGCGAGGCGCGCTCGGCGTTCTTCATGACCGAACCCGCGGACGAAAATGGCGCCGGCTCCGATCCGTCGATGATGCGCACCTTGTGCGAGCGCGATGGGGCCGGCTGGGTCATCAACGGCCGCAAGACGCTGATCACCGGGGCGCAGGGCGCGCGCGTGGGCATCGTGATGGCCAGGGCCGAAGAAGGTGCGTCGATGTTTCTCGTGGATCTGCCCGACCCGGCCATTCGGATCGAACGTGTTCTCGACACGATGGATAATTCCATGCCGGGCGGCCATTCGGTCGTGGCGATCGAAAATCTGCGCGTGTCCGGCGATCAATTGCTCGGGACGATCGGTGAAGGCTTCCGCTACGCACAGGTGCGCCTGTCGCCGGCCCGGCTTTCGCATTGCATGCGATGGTATGGTGCCGCCGTCCGGGCCCATGAAATCGCGACCGACTATGCCTGCAAGCGAATGGCGTTCGGGAAACTGCTGGTCGACCATGAGGGTGTTGGCTTCATGCTCGCGGACAACATGATGGATATTAAACAGTCCGAACTCATGATCGATTGGTGCGCCGACATACTCGATTCCGGTTCGCTCGGCACGACCGAGAGTTCTATGGCGAAGGTGGTCGTCAGCGAGGCGTTGATGCGCGTCGCGGATCGTTGCGTGCAGATATTGGGCGGTAGCGGGATAACCGGCGATACGATCGTGGAGCGTGTCTTCCGTGAAATCAGAGCATTTCGCATCTATGACGGCCCGACCGAGGTGCACAAATGGTCGCTGGCGAAGAAGATCAAACGCGACTGGCTCGGTCTGCAATCCTGAAGCGAACTCTTTGGAGAACTCCGGCAGTGCTCCGGCACTGCCGTACATGCGTCATGACAACAGCATGCCGCCATCGACAGTGATGGTCTGTCCGACGACATAGGCCGCCAGCGGCGATGCGAGGAACAGCGCTACGCCTGCGATGTCCGCCGGCGTTCCCAATCGGCGCAACGGTATCGCCGCCAGCGTGGTCTCACGCCGCTCCGCATGCGTGGTCGTCGCTGTCGTGAGCTTGGTCGCCACGATGCCGGGCGCGATGCCATTCACGCGGATGCCTTCCGCTGCCCAGGCCTCGCCGAGTGTCATCGTCAGGCTGGCCGCACCCGCTTTCGACGCGGCATAGGCGGGATTTCCGACGCTCGAACGGAAAGCCATGATCGAGCTGAGGATGATCAGCGATCCTTGCGACGATGACAGCATGGGCTTGAAGCGCCTCGCGCAGTGCATGATGCTGTCCAGATTGATGGCGATGACCGTGTCCCAGCCGTCGCGCTCGAACTCAGCCCGCTTGTACCGGACATAGCCCTGACTCAGCACCAATATGTCCAGCCTGTCGAACCGTGGCACAAAGCGATCGACATTGTCGGGATCGATGACGTCGAGCTGGGCATAGGTCAAACCTTCGAGGTCTGTGCCATCGACGCCGACATAATCATCCGCGGCGGCTTTGGTGCCGGTCACATGTACTTCCGCACCCTGTGCTCTGAAGCGCTGCGCTATGCCGTTGCCGATCCCGCTGGAGCCACCAACGACGAGCACTGTCTTGCCCGAATAATCTAGCTCATTCATATTTGGATCTCCGAAGCTCTGAGAGCCGGTATCAGGAAGAGGCTATTCCTCGGCCCTCATTGTGATGTCAGTCGGGCCGCCCGTTCGAAAAGTGCCAGAGTCGCGGCATGCATCCGATCCCCCAGCGCCTTGTCCGCCATGCCGGCGCAGGCGCGTGCGTAAGTTCCTTCGAGGATTGCGCCCAGCTTGTAACAGGCCAGTGCGGCGTACCAATTGATTGCCGATACGTCGCGGGTCGAACCCTCGCGATATCGTTCGACCAGTTCCCTCGGTTCGGGAAAACCCAGCCAGGGGCGTACCGAGAATATCGGGGACATCGGTTCGCTATCCTCGTCGGGCCATGTCGCGAGCATCCATCCCAGATCGATCAGCGGATCGCCGATCGTGGCGAGTTCCCAATCGATGATTGCGGCTACCTGCGGCGCAGCGCGATCGAACATCACGTTCGCGATATGGAAATCGCCGTGCAGTATACCCGGCCGGGATGGGGGCGGACGGTTGCTCTCGAGCCAGCTCTGGATGCGATCGAGATGGGGGAGGGAAGAGGCTCCCGGCCATCCCTCCAATTGGCTGTAGCCGGCGATCTGTTTGTGCCAACGCGCCACCTGCCGCTCAAGATAGCCATTCGGCTTTCCAAAGTCTCCCAACCCTGCAGCCCGGTAATCGACCCGGCCGAGCGCGGCCAGCGCGTCCACCATGGCGAGACCCATCCGATATTGCGCGGAAGCGTCGCGATGGGCGTCTTGAAGATCGGTCGAGATATTCACGCCGTCGACTTCGGTCATGATGTAGAAAACCGCGCCGAGAACGTTCTCATCCTCGCAGGCCGCGACTAGGCGCGGATGTGGTACCTCGCTATCCGCCAAACCGCCAAGCACGCGAACTTCGCGGCGCATCGCATCGTTGGAGTCGGCGCGCAAATGCAGCGGCGGCCTGCGCAATACAAGCTTTCGACCAGTCGCCGAGAAACGGACGAGGATGTTCTGCGTGCCGCCCGAGAGGATTTCCAGATCCTCGATCGGCCCGTCGCTCAGGCCTCGTATCGTCATCCAGTCAGTGAGAGCGTCGAGATCCAGCGGGATTTGTCGTGCTTCGGCTATGTTCATCAATATGGTTCCATAGTCCCGTCCCGGACAGGTCTCACCACTGATGGCGGGTTGCCCGAGCCACAATTGGCAGTTCCACCAATGTGAGATGGCCAGCGCACCGTGGCATGGGTTCGACTTTGGGGCATGTCGCCATGTCTCTGTGGCCGGGATTGCGGGATCCGCTGGTTGAGTCTCCGATCGCCGGCTTTAATCTGCATCGCGATGGCTCCGACCATGTCGGCCACGTCACTGGGATAGGAAGTAGGATGAGCCGCAGCCGGTTATTTGAAGCACTTGAGGACAGGGCGCTTGCCCTCGGTACCACCGTGCAGATGAACGCGCCGGAAATTGCGGAACTGCAATCGGCGGCAGGCCTAGATTTCATTATGATCGACATGGAGCATGGCGCGCTCGGCATCGAGGGCGCCACGGGGCTGATACGCGCGGTTCGCGCCGGAGGCGCTGCGACCCCCATCGTGCGTCTGCCAGGCTGTTCCGCCATCGAAACGGCACGTATTCTGGACGCCGGCGCGCAAGGCATCATCGTTCCCAATGTCGAAACGGCCGAACAGCTTCGGGGCATCGTCGACGCCGCTTATTATGCACCCAAGGGCAAGCGGGGCGCATGCCCCTGCGTGCGGGCCAACGATCACGGCGTACGGCCGTGGCAGGACTATGCCGACTGGTCCAACGCCAACATGTTCATCTGCGCGATCATCGAGACGGTGGAGGGCGTCCGCAATTTCGACGAGATCATTTCGGTGCCCGGGCTGAATGCCATCTGCATCGGCACGTTCGATCTCGGCATGTCGATGGGACATGGTTCAAACTATGATCATCCCGAGGTGACCGCCACCTTCAATCGACTTTCGACGGCGACGCGCGAGCGCGGTCTCGAACTGCTTGGCGGGGTGCTCGATTTCAACCAGCTCGACGCCGAACTGGAAAGTCTCACGGCAGCGGGCGTACGCCTCGTCCTTTATCCCGGGGACCGCTTCCTGTTGTCGGCGCTCTACCGCTCTGCGGGGCAGAGTTTGGCCAAGGTGGTTGCGCGCAGCAATCATTGACCTATCCCGATCGCGAATGACCGCAGTCACGCGATAACTGGTGGATCTGCTAATTGCTCGCACCCGAGCCGGGATTTTAAGCAGCTTCCACCGTGCGCGGCGGTTCGTCGCTCGCCTACGGAAAGCCGGGCGTGGATTTCCAAAGCCAGGATCGATCGACGGCGATGGCCGGCTTTTCCCGCCGCGCCATTGCTGAAGCGCGGGCGGCGCGAAGCTGCCGAGTATCGGGTGAATGACGATATGACATATCAGGGGCTTTCCTTCTCGATCGACAATTCGATCGCCCGGATCACGCTCGATCGACCGGACGTCGGAAACGCGCTCGACCTCGCAACCACGCGGTCGCTGATGGACGTGGCGATCCGCTGTGACGACGACGACGCCATTCGTTGTGTGCTCCTTTCAGCTCGCGGTCGCATGTTCTGCGCGGGCGGTGACATTCAGGGCTTCAAGGCGGCGGGCGAAGGGCTGCGAAGCTATACGAAAGAGGTCACCGGCTACCTCCATCTCGCCGTCGCCCGCTTCGCCCGCATGCGCAAGCCGCTCGTCACGGCGGTCCAGGGGCCGGCTGCGGGTGCGGGTTTCAGCCTGGCCATCCTCGGCGACATCGTCGTCGCCGCAGACAGCTCGAGCTTCGTGCTCGCCTATCCTGGTATCGGCTTCACGCCCGATGGCGGCCTCTCCTGGCTGCTCCCGCGGCTGGTGGGCCTGCGCAAGGCGCAGGAGATCATGCTCCTCAATCCACGCATCCGCGCCGATGAGGCGAAGGCGATCGGCCTGGTGACACAGGTCGTCCCGGCCGGCGAACTGGAGCAGGTGGCCGATAACATCGTGCGGCAGCTCGCCGCGTCGGCGACGGGCGCGCTTGGCGAAGGCCGGCGGCTCATGATCGAGGCCATGACGAGCTCGCTCGAGACCCAGCTCGAACGCGAAAGCCGGACGATTTCGGATCAATCCATCAGCGTGCACGGCAGAGAAGGCATCGCAGCTTTCCTCGGCGGACGCGCACCCAATTTCACCTGAAGGACCGCGAATGAGTGAAGCTTATATCGTTGCCGCGACCCGCACCGCCGGGGGGCGCCGCAAGGGCGTTTTGGCCGGTGTCCATCCTGCGGATCTCGGCGCCGTCGTCCTCGACGAACTGCTGCGGCGCGGTGGCGTTCCCGGCGATGCTATCGAGGATGTCATCATCGGATGTGTGACGCAGGGCGGGGAGCAATCCTATGCCTTCGGCCGGAATGTCGTGCTCGCATCCTCGTTGCCTGACAGTGTTCCGGCCGTGACGATCGACAGGCAATGCGGTTCGTCACAACAGGCGCTCCACTTCGCCGCGCAGGGGGTGATGTCCGGCACTCAGGATCTCGTCATCGCGGGCGGTGTGGAAAGCATGACGCGCGTTCCCATGGGGACCAACTACACTCTTCATGAGCAATCCGGCATCGGCATCGGGCCGTTCAGCGACGCCATATTGCGTCGCTTCGGCGTGGCAGGTTTCAGCCAGTTCACCGGCGCGCAGATGGTCGCCGACAAATATGGCCTGAGCCGCGACGCGATGGATGCCTTTGCGTTGCGGAGCCACCAACGGGCCGCAGCTGCAATCGAGGCGGGCGCGTTCCGCGAAGAAATTATCGCGGTCCAGACGGCGAATGGCGCGGTCGATCAGGACGAAGGCGTAAGGTTCGATGCGTCGCTCGACGCGATGGCGGCCATGAAGCCTTTGCAGGAGGGCGGATTGATAACCGCCGCTAATGCGAGCCAAATGAGTGACGGAGCCTCGGGTGTGCTCGTTGCCAGCGCAGCTGCGGTGAAGCGCTACGGGCTGACGCCGATCGCCCGGGTCCACGCTATGTCGGTGACGGCGGGCGATCCCGTGATGATGCTGGACGAGCCCGTCGCTGCCACGCGCAAGGTTCTCGAACGTAGCGGCATGCGCCTTTCGGACATCGACCTGTTCGAGGTGAACGAGGCCTTCGCCTCCGTCCCCATGGGCTGGCTGCAGGAACTCGATGTCGATCCCGACAGGATGAACGTCAATGGCGGCGCGATCGCTCTGGGACACCCCCTGGGGGCGACGGGGACCAAGCTGATGACGACGTTGATCCACGCATTGAAGGCGCGTGGCGGTCGCTATGGTCTGCAGACAATGTGCGAAGGTGGCGGGATTTCGAACGCGACCATCATCGAGGTGCTGTGACCGGCGCTGGTTGAAGGACAACGAAATGCGGACGCGATTTACCGAACTCGCCGGCGTGGAATATCCCATTATCCAGGGCGGAATGATGTGGGTCGGTCGTGCGGAGCTCGCATCCGCAGTGTCCAATGCCGGAGGCCTCGGGATATTGACGGCGCTCACGCAGCCCACGCCCGATGATTTGCGCCGGGAAATAGATCGTTGTCGCTCGATGACCGACAAGCCGTTCGGTGTAAACCTGACGATCTTGCCATCGGTGAGCCCGCCGCCTTATGCCGAATATCGACAGGCTATCGTCGACTCTGGCGTGAAGATCGTCGAAACCGCAGGCTTCAAGCCGCAGGAGCATGTCGATCATTTCAAGGCGCATGGCGTCAAGGTCATCCACAAATGCACGGCCGTGCGGCATGCACTTTCCGCCGAACGGATGGGTGTCGACGCCATTTCGATCGACGGCTTCGAATGTGCGGGCCACCCGGGCGAGGATGATATTCCCGGGCTGGTCCTCATTCCGGCCGCTGCAGACAAGATACGCATCCCGCTTATCGCGAGTGGCGGCTTTGCCGACGGCCGCGGGCTCGTCGCTGCGCTCGCACTGGGGGCGGAGGGCATCAACATGGGAACCCGCTTCTGCGCGACGGTCGAAGCGCCCATCCATCGACGGATCAAGGATTTCATCGTTCAGAACGACGAACGGCAGACCGATCTGATTTTTCGGTCGCTTCGCAATACAGCGCGGGTTGGACGGAACGGCGTCTCGCAGGAGGTCGTGCGCATTCTTTCGGACGGCGCGGCGAGCTTCGCGGACGTCCAGCATCTGGTTCGCGGCGCGCAAGGCCGCGAGGCATTGGAAGCGGGCGATGTCGAGGCGGGGCTGGTCTGGGCCGGGCAGGTCCAGGGACTCATCCATGACATTCCCACCTGTGCCGAACTGATCGGCCGGATCATGCACGACGCAAGGGCCATCATCACGGATCGCCTCGCACATTGCCTCTGAGCCGGCGGCCACAGCTGCCCTCGACTAGTGAAAGTGACAATGGCGCACTGTCCTCTGGCGGTTCAACGCTCTTCGGCCAGGAGATCGGAGAATGCGGCCAATGAAGCGCGAAGCTGACGGCGGGGGAGAATGGAGCAGGGGCTGGAAGACTTTGGCGGGCGCCACGGGTGCTGTCGGAAGTGGCGCAGCCTTGTTCAACTATTCAGCAGGATATTTCGTCAAGCCGCTCGAGGCCTCTCTGGGCTGGTCGCGAACCGAGATTGCATTTGGCCACACGCTGATGTTGTCGATGGCGGCGCTGATGATGCCGATCATGGGCGCGCTGGTGGATCGGTTCAGTATTCGCGTCATCGGGCCTGTCGCCTTCATCACCTATGGTTTGATGTGTTTTGCGCTGGCGGGAATGTCGCCGGTTCTGCCGGTCTATTATGCTCTGATGCTGTGCCTGGCGATTCCGTGGACGGGTACGACAGCCAATGTCTTCGCGCCCCTGGTCGCATCGAATTTCGCGGAACGCCGAGGCACCGCACTGGGGATCATGATGAGCGGAACCGCCATCATGATGATCCCGCTGGCGCCCGTCATCCAGCAGGTGATCAATGGTTTTGGCTGGTTCGCCGGATATATCCTTCTGGGAAGCATCGCTTTGCTGATCGGCATTCCCTGCGCTCTCCTGGCGAACTGGACGTCGCGCGCACCGGCAGACATATCCCTGATGCCGGTCGCGGGCCTTTCCCTGCGTGAGGCGGTAAGGACGCTCAACTACTGGAAGCTGCTCCTTGCCGCCGCGAGCGCCACTGTCGGTATAGGCGGGTTCCTCAATCAGATTCCGGCGCTCGTGTCCGACAAGGGCCTCGATGTCATCCAGGTCGGGCTGATCGGATCGGTGTTCGTCGCCTCCGTCAGCGTCGGCAGGATCGGAGTAGGCCTGTTGCTGGATTTGCTGCGCCCGTCCGCCGTGGCGTTCGGTGCGATGCTAGCGTCGGCGATGGGGGCTTTTCTGTTCCTAATTTCCGGACCGTCATTCCTCCTTTGTGCCACGGCGACCTTCCTGATCGGATTTGCGATGGGGACCGAAGGGGATCTCCAGGCATTCTTCACCGCGCGCCTCTTCGGCCTGCGTGCGTTCGCGGCGATCTTCGGCACGCTCGGCACGGTCGCCGTCATCGGCCTCGGCAGCGGATCGCTGATGTTCGGCCGGATTTACGACGTGACAGGCAATTACGACATGGCGCTTCTCATCGCCGCCGGCCTGCTGATCCTGTCAGGTGCGCTTTTCGCGAGTCTCAGGGAACGGCAACGCGACGAACGGGAGGGCACGCTCATCCCGCTGGAGGCCTAATGGGCGCGGGTCCGGGCATTTTAGCAGTCGAGGCGAACCCTCGCACTCATCATGGAGCCAGCAGATGACCGAACTGAAGACGCGGCCGCTGTGTCATTATCATGCACTGTTCGAGCCGCTGCAACATGACACCGGCAACGGGCATTTCGGCCAGCGAATGATCGCTGTCGTCACGGGAGGCGCGTTCGAAGGCGAGCGGTTGAGGGGGAAGGTGCTGCGCGGCGGCGGTGACTGGGCGAGGATCGACGTCGAGCGCGACGTGCTGCGCATCGATGTCCGCATCACGTGGGAAACAGATGACGGCGCCAAGATCTACGTATCCTATAACGGCGTCTTCCGCCCCTTCTCGAAGGTCCGCGACCATTTCAAGAAGCGGCCCGTCACAGATCTTTATTTTCGGACGACGCCGATCTTCGAAACGGGTGATCCGCGATATCAATGGCTCACTGACATCGTGACGGTCGGCGTGGGCAGCATGATCGATGGCGGCGTTCAATATGACGTCTTCGAAGTCCTCTGAGAGTTCGCGCCGATATAGGCGCCGATCGATGTTTTCTTAGCACTTTCGGCAATCGAGCGGGCTCCCCCGGCAGGCTACAGCCGGGGAAGCCGCCAGACGAGCCGGTTCGGCGCTAAAAATGCGTGAGGATCAGGCGTCGGATGGGGCCCAAAGGGGTGGATTATGCTATTTGATGTCGGCGAAAGCCGCCTTCTCTACAAATCGACGGTCGAGCGGTTCGTGTCACCGTTCGACAGCGTGGTGCGCCACGCCCATCGCAACGAACCCGCGGGTTTCTCGCGGAGCCGTTGGAAGATGATGGGCGATCTCGGCCTGTTTCAGCTTCCGATCGCGGAAGTGGACGGCGGGCTTGGCGGCGACGCGGGCGATTGCGAGGTCGTCGCGCAGGCATTAGGCTATGGCCTTGCGGCCGAGCCGTGGCTCGAATGCGGCTTCTGGCCTGCCTTTCTGCTTCAGGGACGTGCGATCGTGTGCGATATCGCGTCGGGCGATCGCATTTGCGCGATCGCGGCGAGTGAACGCCATTGTGAAAATGAATGGGCGCCTCAGGCAACTATTGCGGAGCGCCATGGCAACGGGTTCCGGATCTCGGGTCGGAAGACGCTTGTGCTCGGCGGGGCGGAGGCCGACGATTTCATCGTCACGGCGCGGCATAGCGACGAGACGCTGGGCTTCCTGCTTTCGAAGGAAACGCCGGGGCTCGGCATCGATGGCTACCGCATCGTCGATGGCGGCTGGGCGATCGAGCTGAGACTGGACGATGTCCGGTTGTCCGAAGATGACTGCATCTGCTCGGGCGGCCGGTTGGCCGATAGTGTAACCGCTGCGATGCTGATGGCATCGGCCGAGATGGTCGGGATCGCGCAGCGACTGTTCGACGAGACGCTCGCCTATGTCAAAACGCGCGAGCAGTTCGGTCAGGCAATCGGCCGCTTCCAGGTGATCCAGCACCGGATGGTCGACAATTATGTTGCGCTGGAAAAGGCGCGATCCACCCTGTTCTGGGCGATCCAGGAAGGTTGGGACATAGCGCCGGGCAAGGCGGCGGGCGCGAAGGCGTTTGTGGCCCGGCTCGCGCGTTCGATCGCGCATGACGCGATCCAGCTTCATGGCGGCATGGGCATCACCGACGAGCTGATGATCGGTCATGGCCTGAAGCGGATCCTGCTTCTGTCGACGCTTTTCGCGGACCCTGCGCACGGACTACGCCTTTTTGAACAGGGGATGGACCATGGCCAGTGACAAACCGATCGCCGACGGCTTGTGGGAGGGCGATGCGGAGCCTCGCCTGATCGCCGGCCGGCGGCACAGGGACGGGCTGCTCGTCTTCCCGCTCCCCACCGGGGCCGCCGCCGAGGACTATGAGCCGGTTGCGCTTCCGCGTCGCGGAAAGCTCTGGTCCTGGACCATCCAGTCCTTCCCGCCCAAATCGCCGCCCTATGCCGGGCCCGCCGATTTCTCACCCTATGGCTTGGGATATGTGCAGCTGGGTGATGTCCTCATCGTTCAGGGCCGGCTGACGCGGTTTGAAAATCTGGAAATCGGAATGGACATGCAGCTCGAAATCATCCCGTTCGACGATCGGCACAGCACCTATGCCTTTGCTCCTGTGGGTGCGGCATGACGGAGGTCTGCATCATCGGCGCGGGTATTCACCCGTTCGGCCGGACCGAGGGGCGCACGGGGCGCGACCAGGGCGTCTTCGCGGCGCGCAAGGCACTCGGTGACGCTGGGCTGCTATGGTCGGATATCCAATTTGCCTATGGCGGTTCGGCCTCGAGTGGCGGCGCCGACATCATGGTGAATGAACTGGGCCTTACCGGCGTCCCGTTCTTCAATGTTTCCAATGGTTGCGCCACGGGTGGCTCCGCGCTCGCCTCGGTCGTTTCGGGCATCGAAAGCGGAGCTTATGATATCGGCATGGCTGTCGGGTTCGACAAGCATCCGCGCGGCGCCTTCGATCCGAAGCCGGCGGATTGGGGATTGCCCGACTGGTATGGTGATATCGGCTTGATGCTGACCACGCAGTTCTTCGCACTGAAAATCCAGCGTTATCTGGCGCTGCACGGCATTTCCCGGACGACTCTCGGCAGGGTGGCCGAAAAGGCTTTCCGAAACGGCGCATTGGCCGATCATGCGTGGCGACGAAATCCCCTGCCGCTCGAAGAGATAATGGTGGGCCCGATGGTCGCCGATCCGCTGAACAAGTTCATGTTCTGCTCGCCATCCGAAGGTGGCGTCGCGCTGATCCTCGCGAGCGAGCGCAAGGCTAGGCAACTCGGGGTGCCGGGTATCAGGCTCAAGGCGGCGGTCATGCGCACGCGCCCGGAACACTCTTTCGAAGTGTTCGCGCCGTCGCTTTCGGTGAATTGCGATGGTTCGGCGACAGCGGTGGCTTCGCGCGCTGCTTTCGAAAAGGCCGGTATCGGCCCCGACGATATCGATGTGGCGCAATTGCAGGATACGGACTCTGGCGCCGAGATCATGCACATGGCCGAAAACGGGTTCTGCGCGGACGGCGAACAGGAAGCCTGGTTCGCGGAACGCCGCACCGACCTTGACGGTGCCTTGCCCGTCAACACCGATGGTGGCTGCATCGCCTGTGGTGAGCCGACGGGCGCGTCGGGCCTGCGGCAGGTCTATGAGAATGTCATCCAGCTTCGCGGAACTGCCGGTCGGCGCCAGGTCCCGAACGACCCCAGGACGGCCTATAGCCATGTCTATGGCGCGCCGGGGGTCTCCGCCGTCACCATCCTTCAGAAATAATCCGGCGACAACCGGCGCGTTGCGACGCGGGCCGTGCAGGGGAAAATGATGCACCTTACCTTATCGAAAGAAGACCAGTCGTTTCGTGAGGAGGTACGTGCATTCCTGTCCTCTCGGCTTACCGCGGATATCCTTGAACGAACCCGGCTCACCCCCGGCATCATCATCGAACCCGATCTCGCACGGGACTGGCAGCGTTGCTTGGCGGAAAAGGGATGGATCGCCGGCCTTTGGCCCGCCCAGGATGGCGGGCCGGGATGGACACCGCTCCAGCGCTATATCTTCGACAAGGAATGTGCGGATGTTGGGGCGCCTGCGCTTCCGCTTCTGTCGCTCAAGCTGCTCGGCCCCGTGATCTCGCACTTCGGGACGCCCGAGCAGAAGGCGCGCATCCTTCCACGGATCCTTTCCGGGGAGGATTATTGGTGCCAAGGATATTCCGAGCCGGGCGCGGGCTCCGATCTCGCAGCGCTCAAGACCTCCGCGCACCGCGAAGGTGACGAATATGTCGTCAACGGGTCGAAGATGTGGACCACGCATGCACACCACGCAAACTGGATATTCGCCCTCGTACGCACCAGCGCGGAGGGGAAGAAGCAGGCGGGCATAAGCTTTCTTCTCCTTTCCATGGATCAGCCCGGGATCACGGTCACCCCGATCCACGCGATCGGCAGGGATCACGAGGTCAACCAGGTTTTCTTCGACAATGCCCGCACGCCGGTATCGAATTTGATCGGTGTCGAGGGGCAGGGGTGGGACATCGCCAAGTTCCTGCTGGAGAACGAGCGCGGCGGCACCTTCTACTCACCGACCCTGCTGGCGGATATCCGGCGGTTGAAGAAGCGACACCAGCTTCGCGGTCGACGCTGGAATCGCGATCGCACGCGGGACGACGCGATTGGGGGAAGGCTGGCCCTGCTGGAACTTGAGGCGCTCGCACTCGAGGTCACTGAATTGCGCATTGTCGACGAACTGATGCGTGGAAGCCCTCCCGGCCCACAGACCTCGCTGGTCAAGCTCGTCGGCTCGAACATCCGGCAGAATGTCGACGAACTTGCGATGGACATGGCCGGTTATGACGGCCTGCAATTGCCATGGGGGCGCCCTTTATATCAGGCTGATGCATCGCGTGCGGTGTCTGATCCGGACGCCCGGGCTGCGGCGGCACGCTATCTGAACGCTCGCGCATGGACGATCTTCGGCGGGTCGGACGAGGTCCAGAAGACGATCATCGCGAAGACGGTGCTCGGGCTCTGATGCGGCGGCATCATCGATCCTTGATAATGCCATCGCTATCACGATGAATGGATCGCTATCGCGACGAAAATCGTGATTCCACAGGCCTGTGGTGGCGTTGGCGCGACATATTTAGCAGAATTGCTAATAGCGCGGCTGACCCTCCCCGGGAAATCCTTAAGCGTCAAAAAAATCACCAAAGGGGGGACGTGTGTCACACAGGATTCACAAACAGCGGACGTGGAAGCTGGGTCGGGCCGGCGCGTTGTCGGCTCTGGCATTGCTTTTCGCGCAGCAGGCATCGGCGCAGGAGGCGAGTGCCCCGGCCGATGCCGCCGAATCCGAAGGTACCGATATCGTCGTGACGGCCAACCGGCGTGCCGAGCGGCTGCAGGACGTTCCGATGGCGGTTAACGTGTTGTCGAACGAGACCCTCCGGACCGCGTCGATCGCCGACTCCCAGTTCCTCGCGACGCTCGTGCCGGGTCTGTCGATCACACAGATAAACAGCTCGCAATATTATCTTCGCGGCGTCGGTTTCGCCGGAACCGCGGTCAATGCCGAGCAGTCGGTTGCGTCCTATATCGACGGCGTCTTCGTGTTCACCACGATCGGATCGGTGTCGTTAGCCAATCTCGAGCGGGTCGAAGTTCTACGCGGGCCGCAGGGGACACTGTTCGGCCGCAACACGACCGGCGGTATCATCCAGGCGGTCACACGCGATCCGTTGGCCAAGCCCTCTTTGGAGGCATCGCTCGGTTACGGGAATTACAAAACCCTGTCCGGCACCTTCTATGGCAACGCGCATGTGACGGAAAATCTCGGCATTTCCTTGTCCGGGGATTTTCGTAATCAGGGCAACGGCTTTGGACGCAACACGACGACGGGTCGTGACAGCTTCAAGCGCAGCGATACCGAGGTCCGCGTCAAGGTCGCCTACGAGCCTTCCGAAGACACCCGGGTCACCGGCTTCTTCCAATACCGGAACGTAAAGGGTTCCGGTATCAACTATATTCCGTTGAAGGGGACGCGCGGTGTCGACGGCGTCGATGGCGCTGCCTATGGCCGCTTTGGCAATCGTGCCAATTCCGACAACGATCTCAAGACCGACTCTTATCTCGGCTATATCCGGTTGGAACAGGGGCTGGGCGATTTCGCTACGCTTACCTCGATAAGTTCCTACCAAGAGGTACAGCCCTTCGCGAAATTCGATAGCGACGCGACGCCTCTCAATGTCTTCGCGGCGACGCAGGATCTGTTTTTCCATAACGTCTCACAGGAATTTCAGCTGTCGTCCAAGGCCGAAGGGCCGTTCACCTGGATCGTCGGCGCCTATTATTACAACGCCCTGGCGGGATTCTCGCCGATGGTGCTTACGGGAACGGGCGGCGGCGGCCCCACGGGGCAGACCCGGTTCATCCGCCGGCAGCGTACGGAGTCGCTCGCCGGGTTCGGCCAGCTGACCTATAAATTGACCGAAGCCACCAAGCTGACCGCCGGGATGCGATACACCGACGAATCCCAGAAGCTGCCGCGAGACCTCGTTACACTGGTGGGCCCCGACCCCAATCCCGTGCGACTTCCTTTCCCCTCGGTGCCCGCTGCGACGCTGGATTCCAGCGGATGGACCTGGCGTGTGGCGCTCGATCATCAGTTTAGCGACGATTTCATGGGCTATGTCTCGTGGAACCGCGGCCTGAAGAGTGGCGGCTTCACGCTGACGACAGCTGCGGACGTGCCGCCATACCGGCCCGAGAAGCTCGACTCCTACGAAGCCGGCCTGAAGATGGAATTCCTCAACGGACGGGTTCGGATCAATCCGGCGCTGTTCGTCTACAAGTTCAAGAATATCCAGGTGAACAGCTTCAACGGCTTCCTCACCGCGCTGACCAACGCGGCTTCGGCGACGATCAAGGGCCTTGATCTGGATGCCGCGGTCAAGGTCAGCGGTGGCCTCCAACTCACCGCGACGTTCGAATATCTGGATTCGCAATATGACGAATTCCCGACGTCGATCGGCTTCGTGCCAGTGGCGGCGCCGGGCGGCGGCGCGCGGCAGGTCAACAACGTGAACGCGAAGGGTAATCGGCTCCCATATGCGCCGAAGACGTCGGGTTCTTTCGGCGCCTCCTACACGGTGCCGGTTGCGGGTGGCGAACTGCTCCTCGATGGATCATTCCGCTTTGTCGGCAATCAGTTCTCCAGTTCGTCGAATTTCTTCAAGGTTCCTTCCTATTCGCTTGTCAGCGCCGGCGTCAGCTGGACCACCAGCGACGAGCGCTTCAGCATAAGGGTCTGGGGCGATAATATTTTCGACAAGGATTACGCCTTCCAGATATTCGACTCCGGCCTGGGTATCTTCAGGAATCCCGGCGCGCCGAGAACCTACGGTGTAACGCTCAGTACCAAGTTGTGATGAGATAAGCGATGCGGGGCGGTGCCGCCGCCGCCCCGTGTTGCTTGCTTGTGATACCGCTCGGCGACTGATATTATTTGCCCTGATTTTCGGGTTGTGACGTCACCATAGAGGACGCGCAGCGAACGCGGCGCAGGGAAGCCGCCCATGGGAGTGGATTCATGGGATTTTTTGAAGCGCAGCCCTTGTCGCAGTCTATGCAGATGCGAAGCCACGATGACATCCTCAAGCGTGCCTTGCAGTTCAACGAAATCGCGCGGCGGCATGGATTGCGGGTCAGGCCCTGGCACAATTTGGGCTCGCCCGAACCAATGACCGACGGCGATGGCGAGTTGCTGAGCGTGAGCGCCTTTGGCTGGACCGGGGATGAGCGTTGGTGGCACGCACTCGCCAGCCGCCGGATGAGCCCGCTCTCGGATCTATGCCGTTATCAGGCGGAGCCTTTCTGGGGAAATGAGGGGCGGTCGCTAAATTCGCGCTTTCCGTCGGCCGAGATGGAGAAGATCGACCTCGACTGGGTCTGGACCACTCCGGGCACGCGCGCCTTCCTCACCGTTCCCGTCCATATGCCGCTTGGCCAGGTGGGGTTCGTGACCTTCATCACGGAAAAGGCCGACTTCGATTTCGAGGCGGTCGTCGATGAACTCGCACCACTCAGTCGGGAGTTTGTCACCAACTATGTCCGCATATCGATGCCCAGGAAACGGGGCGAGCATTGCGAACCGTTGCTGGCGCGGGAGATCGAATGCCTCAGTTGGGCATTTTACGGAAAGACCGACAGGGACATCGCCGAGATCACCGGACGCAGCTACGCGACTGTCCGCTTCTACATCTCCAGTGCCGGTCTCAGGCTGGGGACGGTCAATCGGGCGCAGACCTTGGCCAAGGCTGCGGCGCTCGGCTATTTCGCCTTCGACGCGTGATCGCACGCATTTCCGTCGCCGCCGATCGAAGGGGCGTCATCGCTGTGCTGTATCATGTCGCATCTTCGATGGGAGTTCCTCGCGAAGCATTTCGACTAACCGGCTGATCTTGGGTAACAAATGCCGGCGTTGTGGATAGACCGCCCAGATTGGCTCTTCATCAGGCTGGAATGCACTCAATATCGGCTGCAATGCGCCCGATGTGATATGGGGCAGCACATAGAATTCTGGGAGCTGGCAAATGCCCAGCCCGGCAAGCGCCGCGTCGACCACCGCCGTGCCGCTGTTGCAGCGCCACCGGCCTTGCGGTCGATGATAAAGTTCTTCGCCGTCGGACTTGAAGTGCCAGGCCTGCGCCGTTCCGGCCAGACATTCATGCTGCCCCAGTTCGCTGATATTCTGAGGCAGGCCCCGTTGCGCGATATAATCGGGTGATGCGCAACTGAGATAATAGCGTGACGCGATGCGCGTCGCGATCAGGCGCGAATCCGCCAATGTGCCGGTGCGCACCGCGAGATCGAAGCCCTCGCCGATCAGATCGACCAGACGGTTGGAAAGTTCGATCGTGACGCTGACGAGCGGGTATTTCTCGCAGAAGCGCCGAATGATCGGCGCGACGAAGCGCTCTCCCATTGCCGCCGAGCAGGTAAGGCGTAATTCCCCCTGTGGTTCACCGTCTTCTCCGACCATCGCGAAAGCTTCGTCGCGGTCGAGAACGATACGCCGGCAACGATCGAGAAGGATCTGGCCAGTTGGCGTGAGCTGGATTTTTCGCGTGGTCCGGATGAAGATCTGACTTTGGGTATGTGCCTCCAGCTTCGCGATCGAACGGCTGATATGCGCTGCGGATACCCCCAATGTACGAGCGCCGCCGACAAAGCTGCCGGCATCGGCGACCGCCACAAATTCCTCGATGCCATCCCAGCCGCCCATGATTGTTTCCATAGAGTAATAATGAATTGCCGATAGCGATGATTATCACGCCTTTTGGCGGGTGCTAAGCGCGGTGAAAATAGGAGTGAAGCTATGAAGACCCGGGCCGCCGTCGCATTCGAAGCGAAGACACCGCTGGAGATCGTCGAGGTCGATCTGGAGGGCCCGAAGGCGGGCGAGGTGCTGGTCGAGATCATGGCGACGGGCATCTGCCATACCGACGCCTATACGCTCGACGGCCTGGACAGCGAGGGCATCTTCCCCTCGATCCTGGGCCATGAAGGCGCGGGCGTGGTGCGGGAGGTGGGGACAGGCGTCACCAGCGTGAAGCCCGGCGACCATGTCATCCCGCTCTACACCCCCGAATGCCGCCAGTGTAAGTCGTGCCTCTCGGGCAAGACCAACCTGTGCACCGCGATCCGCGCCACCCAGGGGCAGGGGCTGATGCCCGACGGCACGAGCCGCTTCAGCTACAAAGGGCAGCCGATCTTCCATTATATGGGCTGCTCGACCTTTTCGAACTTCACCGTCCTGCCCGAGATCGCGGTGGCGAAGATCCGCGAGGACGCGCCCTTCCAGTCGAGCTGCTATATCGGCTGCGGCGTGACGACCGGGGTCGGCGCGGTGATCAACACCGCCAAGGTGCAGGTCGGCGACAATGTCGTGATCTTCGGCCTGGGCGGTATCGGCCTCAACGTGATCCAGGGCGCGCGGCTCGCGGGCGCCAACAGGATCATCGGCGTCGACATCAATCCCGATCGCGAGGAATGGGGCCGCCGCTTCGGCATGACCGACTTCCTCAACTCGAAGGGCATGAGCCGCGAGGATGTCGTCGCGAAGATCGTGCAGATGACCGACGGCGGCGGCGACTATACCTTCGATGCCACCGGCAACACCGATGTCATGCGCATCGCGCTCGAGGCCTGCCATCGCGGCTGGGGCACCTCGATCATCATCGGCGTGGCCGAGGCGGGCAAGGAGATCGCGACCCGCCCGTTCCAGCTGGTCACCGGCCGCAACTGGCGCGGCACCGCCTTCGGCGGCGCCAAGGGCCGCACCGACGTGCCCAAGATCGTCGACATGTACATGACCGGCAAGATCGAGATCGACCCCATGATCACCCATGTCATGGGCCTCGAGGAGATCAACACCGCCTTCGATCTCATGCACCAGGGCAAGTCCATCCGGTCCGTCGTGGTGTTCTGAATGTGATCTTTTCGTTGCTCGACGGGATCGGCCATATACTCGCGTCGGCATGAGAACATTTGCCAGTCCCGCGCAGGGAGGGTGACGCGCCTTGACAGGCAATGCGCTGCATGGCGGCCTTGGCGAGGTCGCGCCACCCTCTCGGGTCAGATCGCCGGGGTATGGAGCAATTGCTGTTCCCACAAATAGGCGATGCCGCTGCCGTAGCAATGCGGCCCGATGGCGTTGTTCAATCTTTCTGCCGATTCAGCCCGCGCCCAATCGCGCTGCCATTCTGCGGCTACCGCGACCCAGGTCATCATGTTCGCGCCGGCAGCGATCATGCGCTGGATGCCGACCTGATGTGATTCAAGCGAGATGCCACCCGAAGCATCAGTGACGACCGTCACGTCCCAACCCTCGCCCAGCGCCTGGATCGCCGGCATCGCGACGCAGATTTCGGTCCACAGGCCAGCGATGATCAACTGCTTGCGGCCGGTTGCCTTCACGGCATCAACAACCTTCTTGTCCTCCCAGGTATTGATGAACGTGCGGTCGATCACTTCCTGATCGGGAAATATCTCGGTGATCGAAGGAAACAGGCGCCCTCCACGGTCGGCAATCACGCTCGTCAGGATGGTGGGGACGCCAAATACCTTGGCCGCCTTCGCCAGACCCGTCGTGTTGTTGACCACCATATGCGGGTCATGACTGTTGAGATTGGCGAGCTGATAGGGCTGGTGATCGATCAGGACGAGCACCGAGTCTTCAGGACGCAGGAGTGAATCGAGGCCGTTGCGAAAGGTCATGATGTTTCCTCTGCTGCCGTGTTTGTCGGAGGTTGGCGGGCAAAACGCATCCGAAGCTGCGATGCCCGGTGGAACATTGCCCTTCCTGTTTTTGCTACGGTAGCATCTGCCAATGACACACTGTGTCGCGATTATGGGAACGCTATATGGATGTGGAAGAACTAAGGACGTTCGTTGAAGTCGCTGATGCTGGTGGAGTGACGGCCGCCGCACGAAGGCTCGGCGTATCGAAATCGATTGTCAGCCGAAGGCTGGCCCGGCTTGAAGAGGACCTTGGTATTCAACTGCTCGCGAGAACAACTCGTGGAGCCGCATTGACCGAGGCTGGAGCGACCTTTCGCGATCATGCCGCGAGAATCTGTGCCGAGATCGATATTGCCAGGGAAACTATTTTGCCCGCAGGCGATCTTCGCGGTCGTCTTCGGGTGGCGGCGCCGCTTTCATTCGGCCCGACCCATTTTGCTCCGGTCCTTGCTTCATTGGCGCAGCGTCATCCCAAGTTGCATGTCCACGCCAGCTACACCGATCGCTTCGTTGATCTGATCGCGGAGGGGTTCGACTGCGCGATCAGGGTCGGCCATCTCACTGACTCGACTCTGCTTGCAAGGCGGGTTGGTTTGACGAAGGCGAAATATGTCGCCAGCCCGGATTACATCAGGAAACACGGAGCACCCGAAACGCCGGAGGAATTCGTAACGCATGAAGTCGTCATGCAAGGAACGGAAACCTGGATGGCACTGGACGGCGATAAGACCATCGTGATGAGACCGCAGGGGCGATTCAAGGCTGACAACGCCGTTGCGCTCGTCGCCGCGGCGATCGCCGGATTGGGTCTTGCCGGTGTGCCCGAAGAACTGATCGGCGATCATCTGGCGTCCGGAGCGCTGGTTCCGGTCATGACGCTATATCCACCCCCAGATCTTGGTATCTATGTGATCCGGCCGCCCGGACAGCATCCGGCGCGCAAGATACGGATTCTCACGGAGATGCTGATCGAGTGCTACGGACAGGGCACTCAATATGCGTCAAATGGTGGTTAGCAGCATCGAGCGCTTCGCCTCTCGCATTGTTGCGCCGTTCCACGAGGCCGACCTTCTCCAACGCGTCGAAGGCCTTTCCGATCGCCGCGTCCTTCCGATTGAGGCGCAGGCCCAGTTCGCGCTGCGACATGCCATCCTCGACATTGAGGACAGCCAGCGGATACCAGGCACTCAATCCGAGCCCCATTGGTTCGAGCATCAGTTCGATCGCATAGATTTCACGCATGCGGATCATGCGGATCAGATAATCGACCTCGTCGCTGAACAGCGGATCGAGCTGCGGCTTGTCGGTAGTAATAAACAAAGATTTCGACAGGGTGGCTGCAAGCCGATCTTTCTCCCGACGGGAGGCCGTCCACGCGCATTGTCCTGTCCGACATGTCTGCGTTTCGCAGGCGCGCTTGCTCAACACCAAGCGCCGCTGCGGGAAGCCGCCAAGTCTGATTGACGTGGCATTTCGCGTGGCGCAGATCATGCTGCGGGTGCGAAGGGGGCTGGATGCGAATCGTCATCATCGATGACAGCGGGTTGCGCGCGACCGTCCTCGAAGATGGTCTGCGTGAGGCGGGCTATGACGATATACATCTGGTGCCGCCGCGCGGAGCTTTCGTCGCCAAGCTTGAACGGATGGCGCCCGATGTCGTCCTGATCGATCTGGGTAGCCCAAGCCGGGATAGTCTCGAGGAGATGTTGGCGGTAAGTCGGGCGCTGGCGCGGCCGATCGCGATGTTCGTCGATCAGTCCGACGAGCAGATGATCGGCGCCGCGATCGATGCCGGGGTCTCCGCTTATGTCGTCGATGGCCTGCGCAAGGAGCGGGTGAAGCCGGTACTCGATCTCGCCATCCGGCGTTTCAATGCGTTCGCCAAGATGCAGGCCGATCTTGACGCGGCGCGGTCGGCGCTCGCCGATCGCAAGACGATCGATCACGCCAAATCGATCCTTATCAACAGCCGTGGATTGAGCGAGGCGGACGCCTACGCGCTGTTGCGGTCGACCGCGATGAATCAGGGGAAGCGCATCGTCGATGTCGCCGAAGCGCTGATCACCGCCAGCAGCCTGTTGGGAGGCAAGGAATGACCCCGGTTGCCATCGCGTTCCTGCCGCTGACCGACAGCGCCGTGCTCGTCGCCGCGCGCGAGAAGGGGTTCGCCGCCGAAGCGGGCATCGATCTGACCCTGGTCAGAACGACGAGCTGGGCGACGCTGCGCGACCGGCTCGTCTATGGGCAGGTGCAGGCGGCACATATGCTCGCGCCGCTCGCGATCGCGGTGACGCTCGGGCTCAGCCAGCATCCCGCCGCGCTGTCGGCGCCGTTCAAGCTGAACGTCAACGGCAATGCCCTGTCGATGGCGAGCGATTTCGCCGCTGCGCTCGATCCCGATCCGGTAAAACGGATCGCCGATCCGGTCGCGGCCGCGCATGATTTCGCATCGGCGATCGGTCTGCATCGCCGCAAGCCGGTGATTGGCATCGTCCATCGCTTTTCCAGCCATGCGCTGATGCTGCGTTACTGGCTCGGCTATGCCGGGGTGAATCCCGACCGCGATCTCGCGCTGCGCGTCCTGCCGCCTTCGTTGATGGTCGAGGCGTTGCGTGCGGGCGAGATCGACGGCTTCATCGCGGGCGAGCCGTGGAGCAGCGTCGCGGTCAGCGAAGGGCTGGCGGAGATCGTCGCTGTGGGATCGCGCATCTGGCAGCGCGGTGTGGAAAAGGTGCTCGCTTTCCGCACCGATTGGATGGAGGCCCATCCGGAGACCACCGATCGGCTGCTCGTCGCGCTGTCGCGCGCAGCGGCGTGGTGCGACAATCCGGAACATCATGACGAGCTGATCGCGCTGCTCGAACGGCCGGAATATGTCGGGCAGGCCGCATCAGAACTCCGCCATGCGTTGTCGGGCCGGATATTGCTGCGCCACGGCGAGACGGCGGTGCCCGTCGACGACTTCATGCTGTTCCAGCGCGAGGCGGCCAACTTCCCCTGGCGCAGCCAGGCGCTATGGATCTACTCGCAGCTCGTCCGCTGGAACATGGCGGAGGCGAGCGAGTCCAACGAGCGCGCCGCCGCCAATGTCTTCCGATCGGATATTTATCGGCGGGCCTTGGCCGATAGCGGGCAGCCGATGCCAGGCGCGAGCATGAAGGTCGAAGGGGCTCTGGCCATCCCTCTGGCGGTCGGCTCGCATGTCGGCGCGCTCACGCTCGGCCCTGACCGATTCTTCGACGGGCGCACATTCGATCCGCAGGACGTGCAGGGCTATCTGTCTGAACTGACGGGCTTTTCCCGCGCCTAATTTTGCACTTGCGAAAAGACCGGTTTTGAGCGAGCCTTTCTGCGTCGCGCGATGAAGCGCGCCCAGAGATGGCCCGTCCCAGCGTGGGGATGGTGCTCTCATCACCAACAACAGCAAAGCCGCTGTCCGGTCCTGTGATCCAGGGTCGGCCGCGGCTTTTTTCGTTTTCACCAAATTGTGGGGACTTCCGTGATGGCGACAGCTTATTGGGACGATGTTGAAAGCCGGCCGCGAGGCGGCTTCTGGAGCGCGGGGCACAGGCCGACGCTCATCGCATCACTTCTCTATTTCGATCTGGCCTTCATGGTCTGGGTTCTGCTCGGGCCACTGGCACCCGATATCGCCAGGGCACTCGCGCTGACACCCGCGCAAAAGGGGTTGATGGTGGCGACGCCGACCCTGGCGGGTGCGATCCTGCGCGTCGTCAACGGCCTGCTGGTCGATCGCATCGGCCCGAAGCGTTCGGGCGCGATCAGCCAGCTGATCGTCATTGCCGGGCTGATGACGGCGTGGAGCGTGGGTGTCGCCAGTTTCGCAGGCACGATCGCGCTGGGTGTAGTGCTAGGCTTCGCCGGCGCGAGCTTCGCCATCGCGTTGCCGCTCGCCAGTCGCTGGTATCCGCCGGAACATCAGGGCAAGGCGATGGGGATCGCCGGCATGGGCAATTCGGGCACGGTGCTCGCCGCGCTTTTCGCACCGGTGCTGGCGAAGCATTTCGGCTGGAACGCGGTTCTCGGCCTCGCTTGCATCCCGCTCTCCATCGTGTTCGTCGCCTATCTGGTCATGGCGAAGGACGCGCCGAACGCCCCGCCGCCGAAGCGTTTCAGCGAATATCTGGAGCCGTTGAAACAGGCCGACGCCTGGTGGCTGATGTTGTTTTACAGCGTGACGTTCGGCGGCTTCGTCGGCCTCGCGGCATCGCTCCCGATCTACTTCACCGATCAGTTCGGCCTCACCACCGAAGCCGCGGGCTACTGCACCGCCGCCTGCGTCTTCGCCGGATCGCTGGTGCGGCCGATCGGCGGCGCGTTGGCCGATCGGATCGGCGGCGTAAAGGCTCTGTCGACGGTCTATCTGGTTGCCGCCGTCGCGCTCGCGGGCGTCAGCGCGGTCCATAGCGTGGCAAGCGCGCTTGGCTTCTTCGTGGTCGCGATGCTGGCGCTCGGCACCGGCAACGGATCGGTCTTCCAGCTCGTTCCTCAGCGTTTCCAAGCGGAAATCGGCGTGATGACCGGGCTCGTCGGCATGGCCGGCGGCATCGGCGGTTTCTATCTGTCCTCCTCGCTCGGCTTCGCCAAGCAACTCGCGGGAAGCTACCAGCCGGGTTTCCTGATCTTCGCCGGCCTCTCACTGGTGGCGCTGGCCTGCATCACTCTGGTCAAGGGCAGGTGGCGCACGACTTGGGATGCCGCCCTGAACGGCATCCGCATCTGATCCGATCGGGCGCGGCATAGGCCCACAGGCTGGCCGCGCCCCTTCGCAAGGGGGAAGCATATGAGGAAGATAGTTTTCACGGCGGCCGTGCTGGCCGCCGCAGGGCCGGCTTGCGCCCAGGATATCGCGCTCAAGCCGTTGATCGATGCGCGGCTGCGTTACGAAGGCGCCCATCAGGACGGGCTTGCCGACGATGCCCATGCGCTCACCGCGCGGCTGCGTGCCGGGCTGCAGCTGAGCGAGGGTGGCCTGTCCGCGCTGATCGAAGGGCAGGGCACGCTTGCGCTGGTCGATGATTATTTCGATGGCCTGCATGGCGCGGCGACCCGGCCGCTGATCGCCGATCCCGACAATATCGCGGTCTATCGGGCACAGCTTCGCTATGCGACGAAGACGTTCGCCGTCACCGGCGGGCGCCAGCGCATCGCGCTCGATGATGAGCGCTTTATCGGCAACATCGCCTTTCGCGATAACGCCCAGACGTTCGACGCCGCTCGTGTCGAGTGGAAAGCTTCCTCCAGATTGAGCGCCGATGTCAGCTACGCCTGGTCGGTGCGCACCATCTGGGGTTTCGATGGCACCGGCACGCGGCAACAGGCGGTGTCGGGCGACAATATCTTCGCGAACCTCGCCTGGCATATGTCGGCCGGGACGCTGTCGGGCTTCGCCTATCTCATCGATCAGGACGAGGCCGCCGTGCAGGGGTTCCGCTTGTCGAGCCAGACCTATGGCGCGCGCCTTGCGGGTACACGCAACCTGTCGAAAGGAGTGAAGCTTTCCTATCTGCTCTCCTATGCACGGCAGAGCGACTGGCATCGCAACCCCAATGCCTACCATGCCGACCATTATCTGGCGGACGCGACGCTCGACATTGCCGCACTCAAGCTCAACGCAGGCTATGAGATGCTCGGCGCCGCCGACGGCACTGCGCTGACCAGCTTTCAGACGCCGCTCGCGACCGGCTTCAAATTTCAGGGCTGGGCCGACAAATTCCTGACCACGCCGCCGAATGGCGTCCGCGATCTCTATGCGGGCGCGGGCTATGGCTGGAAGAAGGTCGTCGGTGCGGATGCGATCACCGTGCAGGCAGCCTGGCATCGCTTCGACAGCGATCGCCTGTCGCAGCATTACGGGAATGAGATCGATTTGCTCGCGACGATGAAGCTCGGCCGGATGATGGTTTCGGCACGCTACGCCGATTATCAGGCGAAGAGCTTCGCCACCGACACACATAAATTCTGGTTGCAGGCCGACTGGGCACTGTGATCGGACCGACGCTTTGCCGTACTGCAAAATAAGGGCTTGAGCGGCGAAGCGATTCGCGTCATCTTCGCGACATCCGGGCAACGATGCCCGATCTCATAACCGGAAGCGCCCAAGGACGGACGTGGATGGTGCATCGCTCCGGCCGCAAGGCCGGATCATGATGATGGCAAGGCCGCCATGCAGGCGCTGGAAACTCCAGCGTCCGCATGGCGGCCTTTTTCGTTTCTGGAGCTTGGGGAATGGATTTTCAGCATAGCCACATCGCCGACGAGGAAGGCGCAGGGCCGCATCGCGCCGCACCGCGCGAGCATCTGGTCGTCATCGGCAACGGCATGGCGGGATGCCGCGCGATCGAGGAACTGTTGGAGCGTGACGCGGGGCGTTATCGCATCACCATCTTCGGCGCCGAACCGCATGTGAACTATAACCGGATCATGCTTTCGCCGGTGCTGGCGGGCGAGAAGAGCTTCGATCAGATCGTGATCAACGATCGGGCCTGGTATGCTGACAACGCGATTGATCTGGTGACCAGCGATCCCGTGATCGCGATCGATCGCGCCGCCCGGACGGTGACCGCGCGTTCGGGGCGGACCGCGCAATATGATCGCCTGCTGATCGCCACGGGTTCCGATCCCTTCATCATCCCGGTACCCGGCAAGGACCTGCCCGGCGTCATCAGTTTCCGCGACATGCACGATGTCGACCGGATGCTGGCGGCGGCCGACAAGGGCGGCGATGCGGTGGTGATCGGCGGCGGTCTGCTCGGCCTCGAAGCCGCGCACGGCCTCAGCCTGCGCGGCATGAAGGTCACCGTGATCCACCTGATGAGCACGCTGATGGAACGCCAGCTCGACGAGGCGGCGGGCTGGCTGCTCAAGAGCGAGCTGGAGCGCCGCGGCCAGACGATCCTGACCGGCGCCGACACCGCCGAGATCGTCGGCAGCGATCATGTCGAGGGGGTTCGCCTGCAGGACGGCCGCACGATCCCCGCCAGCCTTGTCGTCATGGCGGTCGGCATTCGTCCTTCGGTGGCGCTGGCGCGAGAGGCGGGGCTTGCCGTCGGGCGTGGCATCCAGGTCGACGATCATATGGTCACCAGCGATCCGGCGGTTCTCGCGGTGGGCGAATGCGTCGAGCATGACGGCATGGTCTACGGCCTCGTCGCCCCGCTGTGGGACATGTGCCGCGCACTGGCCGATGGCCTGATCGGAAACCCGAGCGGTTATCGCGGTTCGGTCACTTCGACCAAGCTCAAGGTATCGGGGATCGATCTCTTCTCCGCCGGTGATTTCTCAGGCGGCGAGGGCGCGGAGGATATCGTCCTGCGCGATGCTGCGCGCGGCATCTACAAGCGCGTCGTCATCCGCGACGACAGGGTGATCGGCGCGGTGCTCTATGGCGATACCGCCGACGGCGGCTGGTATTTCGATCTGCTGAAGAAGGGCGAGGATGTCGCTTCTCTGCGTGATTTGCTGATCTTCGGCCAGGCCTTCGCGCAGGGGGGCACCCCGGCGGACCCTAAGGCGGCCGTTGCGGCGCTCTCGGACGATGCTGAGATCTGCGGCTGCAACGGCGTTTCCAAGGGCAAGGTCGTCGCCTCGATCGTAGCGGGCGCCTGCACGCTCGATGCCGTGCGCGCGACGTGCAAGGCGTCCGCGTCCTGCGGTTCCTGTACGGGTCTCGTCGAAAATCTGCTGAGTTTCACCCTCGGCGACGATTATGGCGGCGAACGCGCGGTCAAGACGATGTGCAAATGCACGAGCTTCGGCCACACCGACGTCCGCCGTGAGATCGTCGCGCAGGACATGGCGTCGATCCCGGAGGTGATGCAGAAGCTCCACTGGTCGACCCCCGACGGCTGTTCCTCATGCCGTCCCGCGCTCAACTATTATCTGCTGTGCGCGCGGCCCGGCGATTATGTCGACGATCAGCAGAGTCGCTTCGTCAACGAACGCCTCCACGCCAATATCCAGAAGGACGGGACCTATTCGGTCGTGCCGCGCATGTGGGGCGGCCTGACCAACCCGCGCGAACTGCGCGCGATCGCCGATGTGGTCGAAAAGTATGACGCGCCGATGGTCAAGGTCACCGGCGGCCAGCGGCTCGATATTTTCGGGATCAGGAAGGAAGACCTGCCCGCCGTCTGGGCCGATCTCAACGCCGCCGGGATGGTGTCGGGCCACGCCTATGGCAAGGCGTTGCGGACGGTGAAGACCTGCGTCGGATCCGAATGGTGCCGCTTCGGTACGCAGGATTCGACCGGCCTTGGCGTCCGCATCGAGCGGATGAGCTGGGGTAGCTGGATGCCGCACAAGTTCAAGATCGCGGTGTCGGGTTGCCCGCGCAATTGCGCGGAGGCGACGATCAAGGACTTCGGCATCGTCTGCGTCGATAGTGGTTATGAACTCAGCGTCGGCGGCAATGGCGGCATCAAGGTCCGCGCCACGGACTTTCTGTGCAAGGTTGCGACCGAGCGGCAGGCGATGGATTATTGCGCCGCCTTCATCCAGCTTTATCGCGAGGAGGCCTGGTATCTCGAACGCACCGCGCCGTGGATCGAGCGCGTCGGCGTCGACTATATCCGCCAGCGCATCGCCGATGACGAGATCGGCCGCGAGGCGCTGACCGGGCGCTTCCTCTATTCGCAGAGCTTCTCGCAGGACGATCCCTGGGCGGATCGGGCCGCCGGCGGTGATCATGCGCTGCACGCGCCGATTGGTGAATTCCGCCCCCTCGAAATCCTCGCTGCGGAGTGATGAGCATGAACATCGGAGACTGGATCGACGTCGGCGCGCTCGCGGACATTCCACTGCGGGGCGCGCGCACCATCACCGTGCAGGGGAGCGACGACATTGCGATCTTCCGCACCGGTCAGGACAAGGCCTTCGCGCTGGTCAACCGCTGCCCGCACAAGCACGGGCCGTTGTCGCAGGGCATCGTCGTCGGCAACGCCGTCGCCTGCCCTCTGCACAACTGGCTGATCTCGCTCGAAACCGGCGAGGCGCAGGGTGAGGACACGGGCTGCGTGCCGACCATCCCGGCGAAGGTCGACGGTGGCCGCGTGCTGATCTCGCGCGTGGCGCTGGTCGCATCGGCCATTGCCGCATGAGCGAGCCCGCGCCGATCCGCACGACCTGCGCCTATTGCGGCGTCGGTTGCGGCATCAGCGCGACCGTGACGGGTGACCGCGCGGTGACGATCGCGGGGGACAAGGATCATCCAGCCAATCATGGCCGGCTCTGCTCGAAGGGCACCCATCTCGGCGAGACGGTCGGCCTCGAAGGGCGGCTGCTCCATCCGATGATCGGCGACAAGCGGGTGAACTGGGACAAGGCGCTCGATACGGTCGCCCGCCGCTTCCGGCAGGTGATCGCCGAACATGGCCCCGACGCGGTCGCCTTCTATGTCTCGGGCCAGTTGCTGACCGAGGATTATTATGTCGCCAACAAATTGATGAAGGGCTTCATCGGTTCGGGCAACATCGACACCAATTCGCGCCTATGCATGTCGAGCGCGGTGGCGGGCCACATTCGCGCCTTTGGTGAGGATGTGGTGCCCGCAAGCTACGCCGATCTCGACGAGGCCGATCTGTTCGTGCTCGTCGGATCGAACACCGCCTGGTGCCACCCTGTCGTCTATCAGCGCATCCAGGCCACTCGCGCGGCGCGCGGCGCGAAGATGGTCGTCATCGATCCACGCCGGACCGAAACCTGCGAGGATGCCGATCTTCATCTGCCGATCCGCCCCGGCAGCGACGTTGCGCTGATGAACGGCCTGCTGCTGCATCTTCGTAAGGCGGGCCTGCTCGACGACGCCTATATCGCGCGCAGCCTGTCGGTGCCCGATGGCTTCTGGGACAAGCTGGAAGCCGAAAGCGATCTGTGGACCGTCGCGCGTGCCTGCGATCTTCCACCCGCGACCGTCCGCCGTTTATACGAAATGTTCGCAGCGACCCCGCGCGCCATCACCCTGTTCAGCCAGGGCATCAACCAGTCGCTGCGCGGCACCGATCAGGTCAATGCCATCATCAACGTCCATCTCGCGACGGGCCGGATCGGCAAGCCCGGCGCGGCGCCTTTTTCGATCACCGGCCAGCCCAATGCGATGGGCGGGCGCGAGGTCGGCGGGCTTGCCTCTACGCTCGCGGCGCATATGGATTTCGCGCCGGAGAATGTCGCCCGCGTCGGCCGCTTCTGGTCCGCGCCACTTATGGCGGACAAACCCGGCCTCAAGGCGGTCGACATGTTCCGCGCGCTGGGCGAAGGGCGGATCAAGGCGATCTGGGTGATGGCGACGAATCCTGCGGTCAGCATGCCCGATGCCGGCAATGTCCGGCAGGCGCTGGCCGATTGTCCGTTCGTCGTCGTGTCGGACATCATCGCCGATACCGACACGAGCCGCTTCGCGCATGTCCGCCTGCCCGCCGCCGGATGGGCGGAGAAGGACGGCACCGTCACCAACAGTGAACGCCGCATCAGCCGCCAGCGCGCGCTGCTGCCGCTGCCCGGCGAAGCGAAACCCGACTGGTGGATCGTCGGTGAAGTCGCGCGGCGGATGGGCTGGGGCAGTGCTTTCTCCTATGAACGGCCCGCCGACATCTTCCGCGAGCATGCCCGTCTGTCCGCCTATGAGAATCGCGGAAAACGGCTGTTCGACATCGGTTCGCATGCGGCGATCGGCAACCTCGCCTATGACGAAATGGCGCCCTTCTGCTGGGGCGATCGGCTTTTTGCCGATGGCCATTTCCCTACCCCCGATGGCAAGGCGCGGTTGGTTCCGGTGACGCAGATGACGCTGGCCGATCCGCTCAGGGACTGGCCGATGACGCTCAATACCGGGCGCTATCGCGATCAATGGCACACGATGACGCGCACCGGCCTCAGCCCCAAGCTCGCCCGCCATCGCGAGGAGCCGCTGGTGGAAATTCACCCGCTCGATGCCGAGGTGCTGGGGCTGGATGAAGGCGACATCGCCCGTGTCTCGACGCCGCAGGGTGAGACGCTTTTCCGCGTAGCCCTGAGCGAAGGCCAGCGACGCGGCGATATCTTCACCCCGATCCACTGGACCGACCGGCAATCGACCGGTGGGCGCACCGGCCTGTTGCCGCGCCCGCTGACCGATCCCAATTCGGGCCAGCCCGGCTTCAAGTCGACCCCGGCGAGGGTCGAGAAGGTCGCGCTGGCATGGCGCGCCTTCCTGGTCGTGCGCTGTGCCGCGCCGCGCTGGCCCGCCGGTCTCTGGGTGACGCGCATCGCGGTGCCGAACGGAGCGCTTTACGAATTGGCGGGGGACGGCGATCCGGCTGCGCTCGAGGCCTGTCTGCCGAAGGGGCAGTGGATCGAGACGGTCGACAAGGCGCGTGGCGGCAGGCGCATCGCCGTGCTCGACGACGGCCGCCTGTCGGCCGTGCTGTTCGTCACCCGCGATGGCGAACTGCCTTCGCGCGACTGGCTCATCGCGCAGCTTGCCGAAGCCCAGGCCAGCCCGCTCGTCCTTGCGGGCCGCGCGCCGGGTGTGCAGGCCGATCGCGGCGCGGTGATCTGCGTCTGCTTCGATATCGGCCTGCGCACGATCATGGCGGCGATCGCCGAAAAGTCGCTCGCCGACGTCGGCGCGATCGGCAAGGCGCTCGGCGCCGGCACCAATTGCGGCTCCTGCCGCCCCGCGCTCGCGCGAATCCTTTCGGAATGTCAGCCTAGGGAGGCCATCCATGCAGCATCATGAATTGATCGCGCCCGGCGAGGTGTGGCTGGTCGGCGCGGGGCCGGGCGATCCCGACCTGCTCACCCGCAAAGCGGAAAAGCTGCTCGCCGCTGCCGACATCGTCTTTCATGATGCGCTTGTCGGCCCCGCGATACTCGATCTCGCGCCACGGGCCGAATGGGTGAATGTCGGCAAGCGATCGGGGCGGCATTCGAAAACGCAGGAGACCATCGACGCCCTGCTCGTCGAAGCCGCGCGCGGGGGCAAGCGCGTTGTCCGGCTCAAGGGTGGTGATCCGTCGATCTTCGGCCGCTCGACCGAAGAGTTGGATGCGCTGCGCGAAGCAGGCATCACCGCGCATATCTGCCCCGGCATCACCGCTGCGAGCGCGGTCGCGGCTGCGGCGCACATGTCGCTCTCCCTGCGCGGCATCGCGCGCCGCGTCCAGTTCGTCACGGCCCACAGCCGCCGGGGCGCCGCGCTCGATCTGGACTGGCCGGCGCTGGCGGATCCCCATGCGACATTGGCGATCTACATGGGGCGCGAAGCCGCGGGAGAAGTGAGCCGTTCACTCATTCGGGCCGGGTTGCCAGCGGCAACACCCGCTCTAATCGCCTGCAATGTCAGTCTGCCTGATGAATCCTTCCTGAGGACAAGGCTGGACCTTCTGCCATTGGCGGTACGGGCCTTTGCCGAAGATCAGCCGACTCTCATTATCATCGGCGCGGCCGTAGGCGGCAGCAACGATATCGCGCGACCCGATCGCGACATCCTTCGGGAACAGGCGGGTAGGGCTTTCGACGACGGTCCGATCGCCATGGCGGGTCGACATGATCGAGGAGATTTTGACTGGTCCTGAATGCTGGCCGTCTTTGTGAAGAGAAAGGCTGGAGTTAGGAAGCCTATGCTGATGAGGCAGGGATTCGCCGCGCGATATCGAGCGGGGAGCGAGGAATCCGACGATGACAGTCTTGGAAAAGCTCGCGACGACGCTCGGCGTTGATACAGATCGATCGCCGAAGAATATTGCGAATTAGCTTTAGCCGACGAGGCGCAAATCGAACGCTATCGGGCATCAGCAGGCGCAATCGGCCTCCGCTTCAACATCTTTTGTGCTAATTACCGGAGATGGCAACGAGGCAAGCAAATGAAGTGGCGACGTCAGGTGAGGGATCAGAGCGGCGCCGACAGATATTGGAAATAGCAGCGCAGCTCTTTGCCAGGAAAGGCTATCGCGGCACCTCGATGCGCGACATCGGGCAGGAGGCGGGTGTCCTCGGCGGGTCGCTCTATCACCACATCCGTTCGAAGGATCAGTTGTTCGTCGAACTGCACAATCGCGCGCTGGACGCGGCGGCGGAGCGAATAGCCGCCGCTGCTGCGGCAGGCGATCCGTGGGTACGGCTCGAAGCCGCCTGCATCGCTCTGCTTGAGATTCAGCTCGATCCCGACTCGCTGACCCTTCCGATGATGAACGATTTTCGTGAAGTGCCGCCCGCTATCCGTGCGCAACTGATCATCCGGCGCGATCGTTTCGAGGATATGTTCCGCGCACTCGTCGATGACTTGCCTATGCCACCGCATATCGACCGGCAGCTCTATCGCCTGCTGCTGTTGACCCAACTCAACAAGGCAGGTGATTGGTATCGGAGCGGGAGGCTGACCCCGCAGGAAATCGGCCGGCAGATCGTCGCCATCTTCCGACACGAGTAGCTCGCATCGCTAAGTACGCATATAAACAAGATCGCTTCCAATTGACTGTAACAGGTGTTTGGTACAATGAATGACCGGGACTGAACCGAGGACATTCGATGTACGGCTACATCCCACCGATTGACGATTACCGCTTCCTGCTGCGCGATGTGCTGAGCTTCGAGGCAGCGATGGGCGAACTTGGCATGGAGATCGACGCGGATCTCGCTGCCACCGTGCTTGAGGAAGCTGGCAAGCTGTGCGCGGAGCGGCTGCATCCGATCAACCGGGAGGGCGATGAGCATGGCAGTCGCCTGGTCGATGGCAACGTGCAGACGCCACCCGGTTTCGCCGAGGCATGGCGTGAATTCGCATCTTCGGGCTGGGCTTCGCTTGCGGGCGACCCGGCTTATGGCGGGCAGGGACTGCCTTTCCTGTTGCAACTCTGGCTCGACGAGATGATGGCGGCGGCGAACCTGTCCTTCGGGTTGTTTCCGGGGCTGACCCGTGGTGCAAGCGAGGCAATCGCGGCGCATGCCAGCGAGAGCCTCAAGGCGACTTACCTCCCGCCGCTCGTTTCGGGCGAATGGACCGGTGCGATGGCGCTGACCGAAAGCGGTGCGGGCACCGATCTGGCGTTGCTCAAGACGAAGGCCGAGCCCAGGGACGGTGACAACTATGCCGTCACCGGCCAGAAGATTTTCATCTCTTCGGGCGATCATGATTTCGGTGGCAATATCGTCCACCTCGTCCTGGCCCGCTTGCCCGATGCGCCGGCGGGCGTGAAGGGGATCAGCCTGTTCCTCGTCCCGAAATTCCTGCGCGATGCCGATGGCGGTTTCACTATTCGCAATGGCATGTCGGTCGGCGCGCTCGAAAAGAAGATGGGCATACATGCCCAGCCGACCTGCGTAATGAACTATGACGGCGCGATCGGATGGATGGTGGGCGAACCGCATCGTGGTCTGGCGGCGATGTTCACGATGATGAATGCCGAGCGGCTGATGGTCGGTATACAGGGGCTCGGCATAGCGGGCGCTGCCTATCAGCAGGCGGCAGGCTATGCGAAGGAACGGCTGCAAGGGCGCAGCGCCGATGGTTCGGCAAACCCCGTCGCGATTATCGAGCACGCAGATGTTCGCCGGATGCTGCTTCATATCCGCGGCTTCGTCGAGGGAGCGCGGGCGCTCGGCGGCTGGGTCGCGCTGCAACTCGATCGCGCGCACCATCATGCCGACGCCGGCGCGCGGGCGAAAGCGGACGCGCTCGTGGCGCTGCTCACCCCGGTCGTAAAGGCGGCCTTCACCGATTTCGGCTTCGAAAGTGCAGTGCAGGCGCAGCAGGTGTTCGGCGGCCATGGCTACATCCGCGAATGGGGCATGGAGCAATATGTCCGCGATGCGCGCATCGCCCAGATTTACGAGGGCACTAATGGCGTGCAGGCGATGGATCTTGTCAGTCGCAAGTTGCCCGTCGCGGGTGGCGCCGTGGTGCAAGAGTTCTTCGATCTGATCGCCGCCGATCTGGCGCAGGCGGGCGGGGCGGCTATCGCTGTCCGGACCGACGAGGCACTTGCCAGATTACGGGAGGCGACGGCGGCGTTGCAGGGCGCCGATATTGATACCGCAGGAGCCGTCGCGACCGATTATCTACGGCTGTTCGCTTTGGTCGCGATAGGCTGGATGTGGGCGCGCATGGCAACCGCCGCCGCGCATGAGGATACGGCTTTCAACAAGACTAAGCTCGCAGTCGCGGACTTCTACGCCAGCCGCGTGCTTTCCCAGGCGACGGGGCTCGCTGAAGGCATATTGGCGGGCGACCGATCCTTTGCCCGACTCTCTGCCGAGGCATTCTAATTTCAATATCGTATGAAGCGTGATGAAAGCAGGCTGCGGTACGAAGAAAAGCTCGTGAGCAGATGCTGCGTAATTTGCGAAATATTGCGATTAAGTCGTTTTCGCTTGTCCCATGAACGGAGGGGCGTCGAAGATGGCCACATGCCGCCTTCTCACGGATAGCGTGAGACGGCGCATTTGAGGCGGATGCGCGATTAGTGAACTGGTTCGGTTCAACTCAAAGTGAGGCCCGTAAACTACTGCTGATCCAAGGATTTTTCTTCCTGGCCAATGATTGGAGGGGATATCATGAAATGCTATTTGCTAGGCAATGTGGTCGTCCATGATCGCACGCGATTTGCGGACTATTTGGAAAAGGTGCCGGGCATCATTGCCAAATATGGCGGCCGATATGTCGTGCGCGGCGGGGCGGTTCATCCACTTGAGGGAGACCTCGGCATCACGCGGATAATCTTCCTCGAGTTCGAGACACGCGAGGCTGCGGAGCGCTTCTATAACAGCGCGGAGTATGCGCCGCTGAAGGCACTGCGGATGGAGACCGCGCAGTCGCAGGTCATGTTCGTGGATGCTCTGGGCGCGGACTATGTGCCGGGGCCCGGCGGCGACATCAATCTGGCCGTGCATCAGGCCCTGCTGCGATCATCCGAGCAAAATCACCTCGCCGGCTGATTGTTTTTCAAAAATATGAAACGTTTCAAATTTTAGTTGCGAACGTCGTTTGGGTGGATTAGGCGTGTCAGCACAGATTGTTCGAAAGGTCCGTGATGCTGGGCGTTCAGGCCGAAACCGGAGGCTGCGAGTTGACGAAAGCTAGGTTCTTCCACGACGTGATCCGCGAGCGTTATTCCGCGAGGACCTATCTGGCCGACCCGGTGCCTGAGGCGGTGATCCGTTCCGTGTTGGAGGATGCGCAGAGCGCGCCGTCCAACGCGAATATTCAGCCGTGGGAAGTTCATATCGTCTCGGGCGAGGCGCGTGACCGCGTCAGCAAGGCATTGCTCGCGGACGAGGCGGCGGGCCGGATGTCGCCTGATTATCTCTTTGGCTATGACGAACTCTACGGCGCTTATAGTGATCGCCAGGTGCAGCAGGCGGCCGAGTACTACAAGTCGATCGGCGTGTCCCGGGAGGCGAAGGACGACAGGCGACTGGCGCTGCTCCGCAATCTCGAATTCTTCGGTGCGCCGCATGCCTGTTTTCTGTTTATGCCGCCTTTCTATGACAGTGTCCGCATTGCCGGGGATATCGGCATGTACGGCCAGACTTTCCTGCTGTCGTTGACGGCGAACGGCCTGCAGGGATGCCCACAGACCTTGCTCGGCTTTTTTGCCGGGACGATCCGCGAAGTGCTGGGCATCGATCCGAAGATGAAGATGCTGTTCGGCATCTCGTTCGGTTATCCCGATTCCGATGCGCCGGGCGGCGGCTATCGGATCGACAGGGCGCCGATCGAGGAGAATGTCGTTCTTCACCGATAGTCATCGAGACACGTCAATAGAATATGCGGCGATCGCCGGGAGAGAAACTGCCATGAAATATGACATTCGCCTGCTGACCAAGGCAGCCGACGATCTGCTGAAGACCGTCACCAATCCGCGGCACCGCAAGATTCTGATCAACTATCGCCGCCATGCGATATTCGAGGTCTGCGGCCGTTATGACGACATTCTTGCCGAAGAACTGACGGTACCCGATCCGGCATATCTGATGTATGTTGGCGGTTTCCCGATCGCTTACACCGGGCGAGAACGGGTCGAGGCGCTCTACGCGTCGATGGTCAAGATCAACGCCTGCGTCATGATGTTCGAAAACGAGGTGCTACGGGTTGACGATACGGGCTTCTCGTCCCGCGCGACCTTTCAGATATTCATGCCCGGTGCCGTGGCGCTTCATTTTGGGGCCCCGGTTACGGGAGACCAACTCGACGACATCTTCATCCAGACGACGGATCGGATCATGGTGTGGGATTATTCTGAAGATTGCCGTCTCAAAGGCGAGAATATCTGGGTCGGCGGCGGCAGTTTCCGTCGATGCCCGCCTGAGGAAGTGATCACGATAGAGGAATGCAACGCGTTGCTGATCCCGTTGCTCGATAAGGTGCCCGAGCCGGCCTAGCGGCTTTTCCTGGGGAAGTTTTGTTGCGGGCTAACGGCCTCCGCTGCCAGTCGCGCGACATCTCAATCTTGCTGTCAAAAATCATGGGTTTTCAGAACCCTGTTCGACAAAAAAATGAAACGTTTCATTTAAAATTGAATTAGTGATTATGCGTGTGTGAAGTGGGGAGTTGGCTGAACGTTTTGGGAATCCAACGGTGTGGGTGCCGTTGGCTGATCCCTGCGGCCGCTTCAAAAAATAACTCAAAATAATGGGAGAGGGTATATGAACTTGGCATATGTGAGAGCCCTTGTGCTCGCAACGACGGCCCTGAGCGGCGGCGCCTATGCGCAGGCTGTTCCTGCCGCGCAGGCGGCTGGTACGGGGGTGAATGCGGCTGGCCCCACCGACATCATCGTCACTGCGCGCAAGCGGTCTGAAAATCTCCGCGATGTGCCGGTGGCCATCACCGCCATCAGCGGGGATACGCTCGCTCGGCAGAATATTACGCAGGTGATCGACCTTTCGAAGACGACACCGAGCTTCACCTACAGTTACGGCGCGGCAAATACCTATGCTTATATTCGCGGCTTCGGATCGGGCAGCAGCGCGGGTTTCGAGCAATCGGTCGGCAAGTTCGTGGACAATGTGTCCTACGGGCGTGATCAGGAAGCGCGTATCCCTATTTTCGATATCGAGCGCGTCGAGATTTTGAAGGGGCCGCAGGTACTGACCTTCGGCAACAGCGCGACGGCCGGCGTCATCAATATCACGACGAAGAAGCCCGGCGACAGCTTCCAGGCCAACGGTTCGATCGGCTACGAACTCTATGGTCAGGAACTTCAAGGCCAGATGGGCGTGACCGTTCCGCTGATGGACGGCGCCAGCTTCCGTCTGGCAGGCCTGTTTCAGGATCTGGAACGCGGGCGCTATCGCAATCCTGTGAAGGGCAAGCGGGAGCCGCAGACCCGCAACTATGCCCTTCGTCCGACGCTGCGCCTGACGCCGGAGGACGGCCTCGACATCGTCCTGAAAGCCGAAGTCGCACGGGTGAAGGATCTGGGGGGAACGCTCGTGCCGGTCGGCCAGCCGCTGGTCGCGGCACGACCGCCCTATCCGGTCGTGGGCGACGCGAAGCACCGCTACATCGATTATAATGTGGCGCCATTCTTCTCGGACGAAATCCAGCAGCTCGATGCCGAGCTCTACCAGGCCGATATCAACTATGACCTGCTCGGCGGCACGTTCACATCGACGACAGCGTGGCGGAATTCCGACTCCCTCGTTCAATGGGGCCTCGACGGCGTCAACCACGGCACCACCTATTTCAATCCGCAATGGACGCATTTTCGGCAGTTCAGCCAGGAACTTCGCTTTGGCGGAAGCTTCGGCAATCTCGATGCGACGATCGGCGCTTATTATCAGCGCGACACTCTCGCGATCGATGTCGCGCAGGAGTTCACGCTCGCCGGCCTAGGGTTCACCGGCGCGGCAGCGACGCCGTTCGCGCGTGTCTTCACCTATGATCAGAAAAACCGCGCCTGGTCGGGCTTCGCCGATCTCACCTACCATATCACCGATCGGCTGAGCCTGTCGGGCGGTGTGCGCTACGCGAACCAGAAGAAGTCCGCAGGGCAGGCGGCCTTCGCGGCGGACATCATTCCGAACACGACTTTCGATACCCGCCGTGCCCGTTTGCTGGCAGCCCGAAACCCCGTGCTCGATGCGGTCTATGCCGCTGTCCTCGGCGGTGCTCAGCATAGCTTCGCGCCAGGTACGCTGCGCCTCTCCGAAGATCATTGGCAGCCGCAGGCGATCGTTCAGTATGAGATCGCGCCCCGCAACAAGGCCTATGTGAAATATGTGAAGGGGGACAAGGTCGGCGGTTTCGATTACGCTTTCACCGGTGCCAACCCTGCGCTCGCGGGTTTCAGGCCGGAAAGCGCGTGGATGGTCGAAGCGGGCCTCAAGGGCCTGCTGATGGACGGCAAGCTCGACTATGCGATCGCCGCCTTCCGCGAGACCTTTTCCGACCTTCAGCAGTCGGCGGTGTCGGGGCTGACCTTCATTGTCACCAATGTCGGCAAGGCGCGGTCGCAGGGCGTCGAACTGGAATGGCATTTCCGGCCGGACGATCATTGGAGCTTCGGCTTCAGCGGTTCCTATCTCGACGCCAAATATATCAACTTCCCCGGCGGCCCGTGCAATTCGCTTCAGAACGCCAATCTGGCGCCGGGCTGCGTGGGTACTCCAAGGGCGCAGGACTTCTCGGGCGTGCCGACCCAATATGCATCCAAGTGGAGCGGCTCGCTCACGGCGGACTATGTCATGCCGGTCGGGTCAGGCGATCATCAGGTCGGCTTCGGCCTGTCGGTCTTCGCTCGGACCAAATATGACGCCAGCCTCTACAATGATTCGCGCATGGTGCAGCATGCCTATGCGGATCTCGGCGCCCATATCGATTTCGGCGCGACCGACAGCCGATGGAATCTGTCATTGTTCGGTCGGAACCTGACCGACCAGCGCGTGCTGGAATATGGGTCGGTCGTGCCCGGCAGCGGGACGGCGGTTACCGGCGCCTATTCGCGTGGTCGGCAGCTTGGCGTGAAGCTCGGCTTCAACATGTGAAGGGATGGCGGCCGGCGGTAGCGGGACCGCCGCCGGCCGCCGACGTCCGCGGAAGATGCGTTCGGCCCTTCGCTGAAAGGAAACAGGATGACGACACCGATGACAGCCAGCGAGCCGATGGCGATTGATCGGTCGAACAGGGCCGGAAGCGTCGCGGGACCTGAGACGGCTGACAGTGCCTATGCCTGGTATGTCCTCGTCGTCCTGATGGGTGTTTATACGCTCAGCTGGATGGATCGAACCATCCTGTCCATCCTTGCCGAGGATCTCAAGGGCCGCTTTTCGCTCAGCGATGCGGAACTGGGCTTCCTGCACGGCACCGCATTCGGCGTTTTCTATGCTCTGTTCGGGTACCCGCTCGGCCGCCTCGCCGATCGTTGGAAGCGCATACGCCTGCTCTCGATCTGCATCGGTCTCTGGTCGGTCATGACGATGCTGTGCGGGCTTGCGGCCAATGTCGGTCAATTGATCGTCACGAGGATCGGCGTCGGCGTCGGCGAGGCGGCAGCCAATCCTTCAACCTACTCGCTGTTGTCTGACTGGTTTTCGCGGGGCTGTCGCGGGACGGCTTTGGGCATATACAGCGCAGGCTTTTATCTGGGGCAGGGGCTGGCTTTCGCCATCGGCGGGCTGATCGTCTTCCATTGGGCGACGTCCTTCGGCGATCATGGTCCCTTCGGACTCCAGGGGTGGCAGATTGCCTTCTTCATCGTCGGTCTGCCGGGGCTTGCCGTGGCGGCGCTGGTCTCCACCCTGCGCGAGCCGCGTCGAGGACTTTCCGATGGTGTTCACCTCCCGGAGGAACAAGATGTCTGGCGGCGCTTCTTTGACGATGTCGCGAGCGTACTGCCGCCATTCACGCTCTATCAGGCGGCTCGCGCTGGTGCGAAATCTCTGGCCGCGAACATCGTGGCCGCGATGGCCTTGGCCTTTGGCGGCTGGCTGTTGATCGTGTCGACGGGCGACCATCTGCAATGGATCGCGCTCGGCGTTGGTTGTTACGCAGCCTTTTCCTCGGCACAGATGCTTCGGCTGCGCGACCCTGCGACATTCGCGCTGACCTGGAAGACGCCGGCCTTCATCCACACGATGATCGGCTTCGGTTTTGCGTCGATGCTGACGCTCAACATGGGATTCTGGACCGCCCCGCTGGCGCTGCGCTCGCTACCCGTCGACAAGGCGACCGTCGGTCTGGTGCTCGGCGTCACCGCAGCGATCTGCGGAATGGCCGGTGTGTTCCTGGGCGGGCAGCTATCGGATCGAATGCTGCGCCGTTTCCCGGCTGGGCGGATCTATGTCGGCCTTGCCTCCGCGATCATCCCGGTTCCCTTCGTAATCGGCATGTGCCTGACGTACAATCCCTGGTTTTTCTTCCTGCTCAACATCCCCGTCGTCTTCATCGGCATCATGTGGATGGCGGCGGGTGCCGCGACTATCCAGGAACTGGTCCTGCCGCGCATGCGAGGAACGGCGTCGGTGACCTATTTCCTCGTCAGCACGCTTCTGGGAGCCGCGCTCGGGCCCTATCTTGTCGGCAAGGTCTCCTCGGCGACCGGCAGTCTGTCGATGGGCGTGATGGCGGGCCTGCTGGCAGTGCCGATCGCATGTGCTTCGTTGTGGTTGGCGGGCCGTATGGTCCAGTCGGCTGAGGCAACGAAGGGCGAGCGCGCCCGCTTGGCTGGCGATGGAAATTCGGGGCGGCAAGATGCGGCTTTGTGAAGGGATGGCATCGTGATCGATCTGGCCAGCGAACATCTTCGACGGGCGGCGGCGGATTTCCCCTGCCAAGTGGCGATCACGCAGGACGACTATTCATTGAGCTGGGTCGAATTTGATCGGGCTGTCGAGGGCATGGCGCGCCGGCTGATCGGCGCAGGCCTCACGCCGGGGCGGAGCGTCATGCTTCTCGGCGAGAATTCTCCTGAGTTTCTCATACTGTGTTTCGGCGTCTGGCGTGCCGGTGGGGTGATGGCTGTGGCCCATGCATCCTTCGGCCCGGACGAACTCGATTATGCGCTGGAGAATGCGGAACCCCTCTTCCTGTTCACGGAAGCCGCCTATCGCGAGGGCGCGGTTGCCGCGATCGAGCGAACGGCTTTGCCGGTACGGATCTTCGATCTGGCGATCGGCATAGGGCCGCTGGTCGATGTCGCGCCTTTCGCCGACGATCTCCCCGATGTCGATCCGGATGCGCTCGGCATCATCGGTTATACATCGGGGACGACGGGCCGACCGAAACCGGTCGCGCATTCGCATCGCACGATCGCGCGGGGCACCGATGCCTGCGCGACGATCTGGCGGGTGAACTCCACTGATGTCGTCCTCGTCGCGATGCCGCTGTCGTGGCTCGCCGGGCTGATCATCCTGTCGGTAACCGCCACGACGCGCGGCGCTCGGATCCGTCTGCTCCGCCGCTTCTCGGCTGACGAAGCACTCGATGCGATGACCGGCGATGGGGTCAGCTTCTTCTTCGGCGCGACCACCATGTATGTGAAGATCGTCAATGCGTGGCGACAACGCCGTCCGACTGGCGGCTTTCGGCTGCGTTGCTGTATTTCCGGCGGCGAAGCCCGCAACGAGGCGATCTTCGACGAATGGCGCCGCATCACCGGCTCGCCGGTGCTCGATTCCTATGGAGCGAGCGAATGCTGGCCTTTCGTGACGCATGATCCCGGGCTTCCGGACCTGCCGCCGCCGGGCTCCGCTGGCAAGCTGGTACAAGGCGCTCGCATCCGGCTGCTGGATACCGAAGGCCGGGAGGTTCCGGCCGGTGAGGCTGGCGAAGCGCAGGGCCTCGCTCCGTGCATGATGCTGAGCTATTGGAAAGAGCCGGAACTCACCGCCAAGGCAATCACGCCCGACGGCTGGTACCGCACCGGCGACTATGCCCGCATCGACGAGGATGGAAATGTCTTCGTGCTCGGCCGGGTCGGCGATCTGATCCTGGCTGCCGGGGGGCGGGTCTATCCCGCAGAGGTCGAACAGGTGCTGAGCGAGCTCGATTATGTCGCCCAGGTCGCCGTGGTTGGGCTTCCCGACGGCGATCGAGGCCAGATGGTTGCGGCGGCGATCGTCGCGGTGCCGGGCACCGTGCCGGACGAGGTTGCCATGAAGACATATTGCGCCGCGAGGCTGCCCACCTTCAAGATTCCGATCGTCATCCGCGTAGTGAGGGAATTGCCCCACAACGCGTCCGGCAAGGTCCTTCGGCGTGAGGTGGTGCCGATGCTGGCCCGGGCTGAAACGGCGCAATAGAGCCGAAAAGACGACATCGGTCACGCAAGGTAACAACGCGCTTTACAAGCTGGAGCCATGCTGGCACAAAGTTTATGAAACGTTTCATTTTAGTGCAATCGAAGATCAGGCGCGCAAGACAGGTAACAGACTCCGCCGCAAAGGTGGGTCGTCGAAAGAAAGGGGAGGGATGATCATGCGTTCACAGGACAAGGCTGGCTGGGGCCGGCCGCATGCAATGAAAACGAGCAGCGCTCGCGCGATCGCCGCGATGCTGGTTCGGGGTTCTGCGTTGGCGGCGACGGTCGCGCTCGTCGCCGGCGCTGCCCAGGCACAGAGCATCGCCGCTTCGTCGGCACAAGGAGATGCGAGCGAGACCGGCGGACAACTCGAGGAGATTGTAGTCACGGCACAGCATCGTAGCCAGCGGCTGCAGGAAGTGCCGCTCGCGGTCACCTCGCTGTCCGCCTCCGCGCTGAATCAGCAGGGGGTGTCGAGCACGTCCGATCTCTCGCAGGCGGTCCCGGGCCTCGTGTTCACCAGCCAGCTTAGCGCGGCCAATGCCTATATTCGCGGCGTCGGCTCGCAACTGTTCGGTCCGACCTCGGAATCGCCGGTCGCCGTCTATGTTGACGATGTCTATATCGCCAATCCGCAAGGCAATATCTTCTCGCTGGCAGGCACCAGGCAGATCGATGTGCTCAACGGCCCGCAGGGTACGTTGTTCGGCCGCAACGCGACCGGTGGCGTGATCCAGATCCAGACGCTCGATCCGGGCAAGGATCTGAAGCTCGATATGTCTGGTACCTACGGCAATTACGATTTCGTCGGGGCGTCGGGCTATGTCAGCGGCGGTCTCACCGAGACTGTGTCCGCATCGCTGTCGGCTCTCTATGAAAATCAGGGCAAGGGCTATGGCCGCAACCTGTTCACCGGCGGCTATGTGAACCAGCAGGCCCGGCACAATATCTCGTTGCGCAACAAATGGCTGGTCGAGTTGCCGACCAACACGGTCATCCGCCTGTCGGCGGATTATGCCCGCCTTGGCAACACGAACAGTTATCAGCGTCCCCAGGGATCGGTGTCGCCGTTGCCCGGTGCAGCGGCGCCGATCGGCTACCCCGGCGAATATAACAGCAATGTCGGCTTGCCCAATTTCACCCGGCTGAAGACCGGCGGCGTCTCGATGAAGGTCGATCAGGAGGTCGGCGCGATGGCGCTGACCAGCATCACCGCCTATCGCGAACTTCGCAACAGGAACGCGCTTGATCAGGATCAGTCGTCGGTCGCCGCGATCGATCTGACCTGGCAGACGCGTTTCCACAGCTTCTCGCAGGAACTGCGTTTGCAGAACCGATCGAGCGGCAAGTTCAACTGGATTGTCGGCGCCTTCTATTACAATGCCACCGGTGCCTTCAAAGACCTGCTGGCGGGGGGCGCGACCCTCATCGATTATGATGCTCAGAAGAGCGAGTCCTACGCGGCCTTTGGTCAGGCGACCCTGGAACTCTTCGAACATCTGAACCTGACCGGCGGTATCCGCTACACGACCGATAAGCAGACTTTCCGCCTTCCAAGCTTCGCGTTGCGCGCCAACCAGAAAGCGAACAAGGCGACCTACCGTGTCGCGCTGGATTACAAATTCTCTCCCGACATCCTGGGCTACGTGTCCTACAATACCGGCTTCAAGAGCGGCGGCTTCAATCTTCTCGCGCCCGGTAACGCCTTCCGCCCGGAAGAGCTCGACGCTCTCGAATTTGGTCTCAAAACCGAATTTTTCGATCGTTCGGTCCGCCTGAACCTCGGAGGCTTCTTCTATCGCTACAAGGATCAGCAGGTGTCGATCCCGAGCATCGGCGGCGACATCATCGCAAACGCCGCCGGCGCCCGGATCAAGGGCTTCGAGGCGAGCCTCGACTATAAGCCGAGCAGCCGGTTCAAGCTCAGCGGCGGCCTGTCGCTGATGGACGGCCATTATACCGATTATCCGGGCTTCCAGTCCTACGATACCAACGGCAACTCGGTGGGTGGTCCGGTCAACCTGAAGGGCCGGGACACTGTCCAGACGCCCGAGTTCGTCGGCAATATCTCCGGCCAGTACACGCTGCCGACCGAGGTCGGCGATTTCTCGGCCAGCGTCGGCATCCAGCATAATGGCGGCTTCTTTGCTGCGCCGGACAATCGGTTGGAACAGCCTTCCTACACGCTGGTCAATTCGAGCTTGTCCTGGCTGTCGAATGACAAGGCGATCGAAGTGAAACTGTGGGGCAGGAATCTGTTCGACGATCGATATTATATCCTGCAGTCGCCCAACCGCGCTCCGATCGGCGATACCCAGATTCAGGCACCGCCCCGGACCTTCGGCATCACCTTGTCCTATCATCACTGATCGGCAGGTCGAGCGGCCGGAACAGGAGCAGCAATGGCGGCTGTAACATGCACGCTCGCCGGGGCAGCGACCGGTACCCATCCCGCCCGAGACCCGGCAGGGATGCGCCGTCGGACCGGATTGTTTCTGTTGCTGCTCCTGGCTGCCGGTTGCCGGAATGCGGCGTCCTCCTATCCAGGTTCGGACTGGACAAGCCATCATGGCGGCTATGACGAAGGGGCATATTCCGCGCTCGATCGCATTGATGCGGACAATGTGGCGGGGTTGGGTCTTGCCTGGTCGCTCGACCTTGACGGAGAGCAGACGCTGGAAGCGACGCCCCTCGCCATTGGCGGAACGCTCTATTTCACCGGCAGCACCTCCAGGGTCTATGCGGTCGACGGTGCTTCGGGAAAGCTGCTGTGGAAATATGATCCGGAGATTTACCGGCACATGCCGGATCATCAGCGGCTCATCTTCCCGGTCAATCGGGGCGTCGCCTGGTGGGCGGGCAAAGTCTATGTCGGCACGATCGACGGCCGGCTGATCGCGCTGGACGACCGGACGGGGCATGTGGTCTGGAGCGTCCCGACGGTCGCCGCGGGTTCGCGCCAGACGATCACCGGCGCGCCGCGTGCCTTCGCCGGCAAGATCGTCATCGGCAACGGCGGTGCCGACCGGAACGCGCGTGGTTATGTATCGGCCTATGATGCGGGGAGCGGCCGGTTATTATGGCGGTTCCACACTGTCCCTGGCGATCCGGCCCGGGATGGCGCCGATCCTGCGATGAAACTGGCGGCGCGGACCTGGAGTACCGGCCACTGGAAGACCAGCGGTGGCGGCGGGACCGTGTGGGATAGCATGACCTACGATCCGGATTTGAACCGTCTCTATATCGGTGTCGGCAATGGTGGCCCCTATGATCCGGCGGTGCGCAGCCCGGGAGGCGGCGACAATCTTTTTCTGGCGTCGATCGTGGCGCTGGATGCGGATAGCGGGCGATATGTCTGGCATTATCAGGTCAACCCGCGTGAAGCGTGGGATTACAAGGCTACCGCCAATATGATCGCCACCGAACTGCCTATCGGAGGGCGGCGGCGAAAGGTGCTGATGCAGGCGCCGACCAACGGTTTCTTCTACGTTCTGGATCGTGAGACGGGGAAGCTGCTGTCTGCCGAGAAGCTCGGCAAGGTGACATGGGCGTCGCATGTCGACCTGAAGACCGGCCGTCCGGTCGAGCGGCCCGGCATACGCTACGAGAACGCGCCCGCCGACCTCTGGCCGAGCCCTTATGGCGCACATAACTGGCAGGCGATGGCGTTCAGCCCTCGAACGGGGCTCGTCTACATCCCGTATATGCAACTGGGCGCGCGCTATTCGGCACAACGCACCACCAGTGCGGACGGGAAGGAATTGCCGCTGGGCGGGGTCACGATCAGCCCGCTCCTGCAGGATCCCGAGGATGGCAAGGGCGCTCTGGTCGCCTGGGATCCTGTAGCAGGGAAAATCCGATGGAAGGTGCAGCATGCCTCGCTGTGGAACGGCGGTACAATGGCCACCGCCGGCGGGCTGGTCTTCCAGGGCGACGCGGATGGCCGGTTCGCTGCTTATCGCGCCGCTGACGGGCGGCGGCTGTGGAGCTTCGACGCCGGGCTGGGGATCGTCGCTGCACCGATGACATATCAAGCTGGTGGGCGCCAATATGTATCGATCCTGGTCGGTTATGGCGGGGCGACGACGTTGTGGCCGGATCTGGTCGATCGCGGCTGGAAATATGGTTTGCAGCCCCGGCGTCTGCTGAGCTTTGCGCTCGACGGTCGGGCGAAGTTGCCGTCGACGCCTCCGCCAGACAGGGAGGTGCACGCCGTCGATGATCCAGAACTCGTAATCGATACGACGGCGGTGGCCGAGGGGGCGCTTCTCTATGGTAATGAATGCGTCACCTGCCATGGCGGAGGCCTGAAATCGGCAGGTGCACCGGGGCCTGATCTGCGGGAATCGCACGCCGCGCTGAGCCGTGAGGCGCTCGCCACGATCTTGAGGGATGGCGCGCTGGCGCCGAACGGTATGCCGCGCTTTCGCGAACTGACCGACAGGCAGATCGGAGCGCTTTACATGTATATCCGTGCCGGAGCGCGTGCCGTGGCGCGTAATCGCGATGCGTCGCCGCCGCCGACCGGTACGACGCGCTTCTGATGGATTCAGGAAAGATCATGATGACGAACAAAAGAAGGATTGACCAATGAGCGACAGCACCGCGCCCGTATGGCCGGACGGCGTCAAGACGCTGAACAAGCTGTCTAGCCCGATACGCCAGATCGGCGTCATCGTGCGCGACATCGACGCGGCGATGCGCCACTGGACCGAGCTCACCGGAATTGGCCCGTTCGTGGTGTTTCGCAACGTCGAGCTGGAGGATGATTACCGATATCGCGGCGAAATCGCGAAGCCGCCCGTCGTCGATCTGGCACTCGGTTATTCGGGGGCGCTGCAGTTCGAACTGATCCAGCAGCTCAACGATGCGCCGAGCGGCTATCTCGACTATCTCGCGGCAGGCCAGGAGGGGATGCAGCATGTATCGCCCCAGTTCGCGTCGCCGGAGGAATATGACGACGCTTATGCGCGCTTGACCGGCAACGGGCTGGAACTTGTTCATGAGGGGCGCATGAGGGGCACGCCGTTCCGTTTCGCCTATTTCTCTGCACCCGGCGGCGGCTTTCCCCAGTTCGAGATCAGCGAAGTCAGGCATCCTGCATTGATGCCGGCCTTCGATCGGATCGAGGCGCTCAACGCACAATGGGACGGTACGACCCCGGCGGTGATCGAGATCCATGACATGGCGGACATGGGACGGACTCTGGGCCTCGAAGCTTAAGGCGTAGCACGACCATGAACAGGCTTCGCGGCAAGATCGCTGTCGTCACGGGCGGCAGCGCCGGCATCGGGCTGGCGACGGCCCGGACCTTCGTCGAGGAAGGCGCGCATGTCTTCATCACGGGCCGCCGTCGCGCGCCGCTCGAAGCCGCCGTCAGACAGATTGGGGAGGGCGTCAACGCCGTTCAGGCGGATTCGGCGAATCTTGCCGATCTGGAGCGCCTCTTCGCGACCGTGAAAGCCGAAAAGGGAAGGGTGGATATCGTCTTCGTCAATGCGGGCGGCGGTGAACTCATTCCTTTCCCACAAGTCACCGAAGCCCAGTTCGACGATCTCTTCGACGCCAATGTGAAGGGCGTGTTCTTCACCGTCCAGGCGGCGCTGCCCGTTCTGTCGGATGGGGCCTCGGTTATCCTGGTTGGCTCGACGGCCGGCAGCATGGGGAATGCCGCCTTCAGCACTTATGGGGCCAGCAAGGCGGCGGTGAGGAATTTCGCCCGAAGCTGGATACTCGACCTCAGCGAACGCCGCATTCGGGTCAATGTGCTCAGCCCCGGCCCGATCCGCACCGATGCGCTCCTCGGCCTCGCGGGGCCGGATGAAGCGCAGCGGCAAGCCTTGCTCGATCATATGGCGAGCCTCGTGCCGCTGGGCCGGATCGGCGAACCGGAAGAGGTCGCGAAAGCGGCACTATTCCTGGCTTCGGACGATGCCAGCTACGTCAATGGCTCGGAGCTGTTCGTCGATGGTGGCAGAGCACAATTTTAAAATGAAACGTTTCATTGACATCGATATCGCCCGTCGATATCCATTTGATGAAGCTGTTAAACGCGGCGGGAACGCCGCAAACGCAAGAGAGGAAGCAGGCTGATGTCGGAAGAAAAGACGCGCGAACTGGTCCAGTTCTTCATCGATAACGTCAAGGCCCAGACCTACGAGAATGTCTACGGCCGGCTCAATCCGGACGGCCGCTTCATCATGATCGGGAAGACACCGGCATCGGGCGTGTTCTTCAATCGCGAGGACGTGTTCAATCGCCTCGCGCCGCTGCTGGGTAACTATAAGGAGCGGCCGACCATCGAGTTCTCGCATGTGCTCGTCGATGGCAACCAGGCCTTCCTGCGTGCCGCCGGCAAGGGCGAGGGCATCTACGGCGTCTATGAGCAGCCCTATTACGGATATTATTTCCGCGTCGAGGGCGACGGCTATGCCGAGATCATCGAATATCTCGACACCGTCCAACTCGAGGTCGCGTTGTTCGGCACCCAGATGGAGCGCCGGCCGGAATATGAGTGAACTCGCCAGTTGAAGGCGCGGATTCCGGATGAGGGTGGCCGCGCCGGCGGATGTGCGACCACTTCCATGTGAAGGGCAATGATCAGGTCATGAAATTCCTTTCCTATCGAACGGCGATCGGCGCTGGTATCGCATTGGATGTGCAGGGCGAATATCTCGGCCTGGCGCCCGGCGATGCCGGCTTCCCCGGTACGATCGATGAGCTCGTCCGCAGTGGCGACGCGTCTCTCGGAGACGCAGCGGATATGCTCCCTTTCCAGCACATTGGGATCCTAAGCTTAGAATTCCACGTGGACAAGTTGTCGCGGCCGCTTCTATAGTGTCACCTAAATACTAGTGACTCCAGCGTAACTGGACTGGCCACAGTTAGGCCGCAAATGTAATCACACTGGCTCACCTTCGGGTGGGCCTTTCTGCGTTCGCGAGTGGACCCGATAAGCTCATGGAGCGGCGTAACCGTCGCACAGGAAGGACAGAGAAAGCGCGGATCTGGGAAGTGACGGACAGAACGGTCAGGACCTGGATTGGGGAGGCGGTTGCCGCCGCTGCTGCTGACGGTGTGACGTTCTCTGTTCCGGTCACACCACATACGTTCCGCCATTCCTATGCGATGCACATGCTGTATGCCGGTATACCGCTGAAAGTTCTGCAAAGCCTGATGGGACATAAGTCCATCAGTTCAACGGAAGTCTACACGAAGGTTTTTGCGCTGGATGTGGCTGCCCGGCACCGGGTGCAGTTTGCGATGCCGGAGTCTGATGCGGTTGCGATGCTGAAACAATTATCCTGAGAATAAATGCCTTGGCCTTTATATGGAAATGTGGAACTGAGTGGATATGCTGTTTTTGTCTGTTAAACAGAGAAGCTGGCTGTTATCCACTGAGAAGCGAACGAAACAGTCGGGAAAATCTCCCATTATCGTAGAGATCCGCATTATTAATCTCAGGAGCCTGTGTAGCGTTTATAGGAAGTAGTGTTCTGTCATGATGCCTGCAAGCGGTAACGAAAACGATTTGAATATGCCTTCAGGAACAATAGAAATCTTCGTGCGGTGTTACGTTGAAGTGGAGCGGATTATGTCAGCAATGGACAGAACAACCTAATGAACACAGAACCATGATGTGGTCTGTCCTTTTACAGCCAGTAGTGCTCGCCGCAGTCGAGCGACAGGGCGAAGCCCTCGGCTGGTTGCCCTCGCCGCTGGGCTGGCGGCCGTCTATGGCCCTGCAAACGCGCCAGAAACGCCGTCGAAGCCGTGTGCGAGACACCGCGGCCGGCCGCCGGCGTTGTGGATACCTCGCGGAAAACTTGGCCCTCACTGACAGATGAGGGGCGGACGTTGACACTTGAGGGGCCGACTCACCCGGCGCGGCGTTGACAGATGAGGGGCAGGCTCGATTTCGGCCGGCGACGTGGAGCTGGCCAGGGAAAG
>JADMIO011717976.1_pt1 | contig 60778 bp, 52 predicted proteins | sample 8958161 | NCBI WGS metagenome assembly JADMIO01 (sample SAMN16585339, study PRJNA669376) | soil metagenome | isolation source: Crop rotation soil | place: USA: Cullars Rotation, Alabama | collected 2011
TGGAACATGCCTTCCTGGGTCGGCTTGTTGTAATAGGGCGCCACGAGCAGCATGCCGTCGGCGCCCGCCTTGTCGGCGGCGCGCGTCATATCGACCGCTTCCTTCGTGGAATTCGAACCCGTGCCTGCGATCACCGGCACACGTCCCCGCACGACCTCGATGGTCGAACGAATGATCGCGAGGTGTTCCGCGTTGTCCACCGTGGGCGATTCGCCGGTGGTGCCGACTGGAACCAAGCCATTAACGCCGCCTTTAAGCTGAAACTCGATGAAACGGTGAAGCTCGTCGAAAGCGACGGCTCCATCCTTGAAGGGAGTGATGAGGGCGGTATAGGTGCCTGTGAAGATACTGCGGCGTTTCATGAGTTTGTTACCGAATGTTACCTTGAACTGAACGAGAGGTAATTACACAGTACCTCAAGCATAGCTTTCAAGCCGGTTTACGCAAAAACCCCATGAGTAACACACTTCACACCGAAATTGTTAACGATCTGCTCAAACTGGCGGTCGACAGCGGGGCCAGCGACGTCGTTATTAAGTCGGAAAAGCCGGGTTACCTGCGTATCGGGGGACGCTTGCGGCCGGTGGAAATGGACCCGATTTCGTGTGAACACGCCCAATCCTTCGTGGACGAGCATGTTCCCCAGATTTTCCGCACCAATTGGGAGCGGGACGCCCAAGTCGATTTTGCGTACTCCGCCGACGATATCGGGCGCTTTCGCGTCAATGCATTTCACCAGCGGGGACTGGTCAGCATCGTTTTCCGTCACATCAAGAGCCGTCCGCCGACGTTCGACGAACTCAAGATCGACTCGGAAATCCTGATCAAACTCGCCCAATCGAAGGACGGAATTCTCCTCGTTTGCGGCGCCACCGGCTCGGGCAAGAGCTCCACGATGGCGGCCATGTTGAACTGGATTAACCAGAATCTCGACAAGCACGTCGTCTCAATCGAAGACCCGATCGAATACACCTTTAGCGATGACAAATCGCTGTTCCAGCAGCGCGAAATCGGTCTCGACGTGCCGAATTTCGAAATGGCGATCAAGTCCGTGCTGCGCCAGAACCCCGACATCATCCTGATCGGCGAAATGCGCGACAAGGAAACCTTCGAAACGGCGATTTCAGCGGCTGAAACCGGCCACTTGGTTTTCTCCACGATGCACGCCGCCACGGTGGCGCAATCGCTGACGCGCATCTTTGAATTTTTCCCGCCCGATCAAATCGTGCAGGCGCGCCGGCAAATCGCCGGTTCGATTCGCGGGTTTATCTGCCAGAAGCTGATTCCCGCGCTGGAAGGCGGCGGTCGCTTCGCGGCGCACGAGATCCTCGTGGCCGACGCGACGGTGCGAAACCTGATTCTCGACGGACATTTCGATAAGATTCAGCAGCTCCTGGAATCGAGCAGCGACCAGGGATCGAAGTCATTCAACAAGGACCTCTACCGACTCATCAAGGAAGGCAAAATCAGCAAGGCCGACGGTCTGCGCTTCTCGCCCAATCCGCCCGCGCTCGAGATGAATTTGAAGGGCATCTTCTTCAAATCTTGATTGTTGATCGCCAAGTGGGAACCCCGTCCTCCGGGCGAATTGAGATATCCTCGATCGAACGGGTAGGGCGGGACCGCTGGGTCCGCTGTCAGAGTGTGCGAATAACTGCAGGAAGAATCCAAGCGTTCGATCATGACATCACGTTCATGCCATGGATTATTCACTACGTTCAGAATGACAGGTAATCGATTGTTGAAAGGGTACCGTGTCCGCGGAAGACGCCCGAGCAAGTTCTCCGGTTTTTTTGGGGTAGGGCTGGACCGGTGAGAGCCGCTAACTTCCTGACTGCGGGCCCAGCAGTCCAGCCCTACCTTCCGCATTGAAGTTGTTCAACCCGCCCGGAGGTCGGGTTCCACACAATGGAGACGAACTGTGCAGTCGATTGATGCTCTGAATGTTTGAGATTCGGTTGTAATCTGGGAAATCGCTTAAATTAAACCTATTTTAGGGCTTGGATTTTGGTCGTTCGGTCGGTTTAACCGACCCTTTAATCCGATGGCACTGGCTCTTATTTTCTCAGGACAAGGCGCCCAAAAGGTGGGCATGGGCAAATCGCTTTACGAAGGCTCGGCTGCGGTCCGGGATTTGTATGATCAAGCCGGTCAGATTCTTGGCTGGGATTTGAAGAAGATCAGCCATGAAGGTCCGGAAACTGAACTGACACAGACCAAAGTCTGCCAGCCTGCGTTGTTTGTTCACGGTCTGGCGGTCGTCGCTGCACTGCAAGAAAAGGGGAAACTGCCCGAAGTGAAGTTTGGCATGGGACTGAGCTTGGGCGAAGTGACGGCTTTGACGGCAGCGGGCGTTTTCGATTTTGCCACCGGCTTGAAGGTCGTCGCCGAACGCGGCCGGCTCATGCAATTGGCCTGTGAGAAAACGTCCGGTGGTATGGCCGCGGTGATCGGCGAAGAACGCGCGAAGGTCTACGAGCTCTGCAGGGAGTTTGACATCGAGGCGGCAAATTTTAATGCGCCCGGACAAATCATTATTTCCGGCGAAAAAAACAAAGTAACTGCAGCCTCCGCGGCCGCCAAAGATCGTGGTGTGAAAAAGGTCATGGTGCTGAATGTCGCCGGCGCTTACCACAGCCGGTTGATGGAACCCGCACGCGCGGAGTTTGCCGCGTATCTTGCCAGTGTGCCGTTTAATCGTCCGAAGTTTACCGTGTTCAGCAATACGACCGGACAGGTGGTCAGCGAACCCGACCAAATCCGCGAAGCCTTGGTGAAACAAGTGGTGTCTTCCGTGCTATGGGAAGACTGCATGCGCAATTGCGCGGCGGCCGGTGCGACCGAGTTTTGGGAATGCGGGCCGGGTGGCTTACTCGCCGGCATGGCGCGCCGCACCGAAAAATCCTGGGTCGTCAAAAGCTTTGCCGAATTCTCCGATCTTCCCGTTTAAGCCCAAGCAATTTTCGCCCACGAAACACACGAAATGAATTCATTTAGGAAAAGACACGATATTCAGCATATTGGAGATCAAAATCCTCGGGTTATCGATCGTTCTTTTTCGTGTCATTTCGTGTGTTTCGTGGGCCATCTCCGCCTTAATTCTGCCTAAGTGAAAGACGCTCCTCTAACTCGCAATTTCTGTATTATCGCGCACGTCGATCACGGCAAGACGACGCTGTCCGACCGTTTGCTCGAATTCACCAGCACGATCGCGGCGCGGGTGCTCACTGACCAGCACCTCGACTCGATGGATCTCGAGAAGGAACGTGGCATCACGATCAAGATGCACCCGGTGACGATGAATTATCCGGCAAAGGATGGTCAAACGTACAAGCTGAACCTGATGGACACTCCCGGTCACGTGGACTTCGCGTATGAGGTATCGCGTTCGCTCGCGGCGTGCGAAGGTGCGTTGTTGCTGATCGACGCCTCTCAAGGCGTCGAAGCGCAGACCGTCGCGAACGCTCATCTGGCCTTTAACCAGGGACTGAAGGTCATTCCGGTCATCAACAAAATTGATTTGCCGAGTGCGAATCTCGAACTCTGCATGCGTCAGCTCGAGGACATCCTCACGATTCCCGCCGAGGAAGCGATTCTGGCCAGCGGCAAATCGGGTATCGGCATCCAGGATATTTTGGAAGCGGTCGTGACGCGTGTGCCGCCGCCACGCTGGACGGACTACCCGACGACGCGCATGCTGGTGTTCGATTCGAAATACGACGCGTATCGCGGCGTTATTTCCCACGTGCGGGTGTTTTCCGGGCGATTCAAAGCCGGTGAAATGATGATGCTGATGAGTTCGGGCCAAAAATCCGAAATCAAGGAAGTCGGCATGTTTCATCCGGGAATGATGAAGTGTCCGGAGCTTGGGCCGGGAGACGTCGGTTACATCGTCAGCAACATCAAGAGCGTCGAGGAAATCAAAGTCGGTGACACTGTCACCCACGCCAACAAACCCGCCGCCGAGATGCTGCCGGGTTACAAGGAGGTGCGGCCAATGGTGTATTGCGGACTTTATCCGCTTGAGTCGGACGATTATGAAAAACTCAAGGTCGCGCTCAGCAAACTCCGTTTGAACGACTCATCGCTGGTTTATCAGAGCGAAAGTTCCGTGGCGTTGGGTTTTGGTTTCCGGTGCGGTTTCCTCGGGTTGTTGCATATGGAAGTCGTGCAGGAACGCATTCGCCGCGAATACGACGTGGAAATTATTTCCACCTACCCGAGCGTCGTCTACAAAGTGAAGAAGCACGGCGGCGACGTGATCGACATCGACAATCCCATCAATTTGCCCGATCCCGCGAGCATCGAGGAAATTTCCGAACCCACCATCAAGGCCGCCATCCATATTCCCAACGAATTCATGGGCGATATCCTAGCGTTGATCATGGAAAAACGCGGCACATGCGATCACACCGACACGCTCGACGGATCGCGCGTGATGCTGACTTGCACGTTGCCGCTGAATGAAATCCTCGTCGATTTCAACGATCGCCTGAAGAGCATCACCCGTGGCTATGGTTCGATGGATTACGAGCTCGGTGAATATCGGCCTTCCGACCTCGTGAAGATGGAAATCCTCGTGAATGCCGATCCCGTGGACGCTTTTGCCAGTATTGTGCATCGCACCAAAGCCGAAGGGCAGGGGCGGGCGCTCTGCGAGAAGCTCGCGGATATCATCCCGCCGCAAATGTTCAAAGTTGCCGTTCAGGCGGCCATCGGTGGTAAGATCATCGCCCGCGATAACGTGCGTGAAATGCGCAAGGACGTTACGTCGAAGTGCTATGGCGGCGATATTTCCCGCAAACGGAAGTTGCTCGACAAGCAGAAGGAGGGCAAAAAGAAGATGAAACTTATCGGCAAGGTTTCGATCCCACCAGATGCCTTCATCCAGGTTTTAAAGACCAACAACTAACCAGAACCCAACCAATCCCGTGTTCAGCTTTCTTTACTCCGAACAGAAAAAGATGCGCCAGAATGCGGAGAACTGGCTTGAGGTCGCTGACCGGGTTTATAAATACCGTCGCGACCAATTGAACGTTGGTCAGCTGGCAAAATTAACGGCGGCTACCGGTGAGGTGAAGTTGCGGCTGAAGGAGAAGGCGGACGCGAGCAAACTCAAGATGTCCGTCGAGTCACTGGAAGGCGTCCTGCGTGATACCGGCGGACGAATTTATCCGGTTTCGTCGATTGTCGAGAATGTGGAGTTCTTCCTGGTCGCGGCCATCGTGATCCTGGGACTGCGCGCATATTTCGTGCAGCCGTTTAAGATTCCAACCAACTCGATGTGGCCGACGTATTATGGAATGACGGCCGAGGTGTTTCAGAAAGGCGAAGAACCGAGTGTGGCGCAGAAAGCTGCGCGCCTAGTGACGTTAGGCGCGTCGAACTACAACATAACTGCGCCCGCTGATGGGGAGATTCTTGTTCCGGTTTTTGCGAATTCACTGCTCACTCCCGCATATACCGAGATTGCTGGCCGAAGCTTGTTTATTTTCCCCACGATTTTAAGTGAATATAGTCTGTCAGTCGGAGGACAATTGGTGAAATTCAAAGCGCCCTCAGATTGGGCGCGTGGCCATATGGGGTACGAAAAAGTGCTTCACGATACGTTTTTTCCAAAAGATTCGCGCAGTGTTTCGGACATATTTCAGCAGGAGATCCAGCGAAAAGCTCCCGAATCGTCGACCATGTTAGTCCAACAATCAGATCGCCATTACGAAGTCCGGGTAATGTGGATTCCAACTGGAAAACATGTCCGAAAGGGCGAGGTCATAATGAATTTCGATGTCCTGACGGGGGATCTTCTTTTCGTGGATCGAATGACATATAATTTCTTCCCACCAAAAGTTGGTTCCGGCTTTGTCTTCAAAACGGAGAACATTAAAAACGACAACATGCGGGACGCCTCAGGAAACCTGATTCAGGCTTATTATATTAAACGCTTGGTTGGCGTACCAGGAGACACGTTGGAAATAAAACCACCTGAGCTGTGGCGGAACGGGAAACCGATCGATGGCGCCGATACCTTTGCCAGAAACGCCCACAAGGAAGGTCTGTATCCAGGCTATGCCTATGGTCGACGACAGTACGGAATCGAATACATGACAGAAGCGGGCGCCAAAGTTACCATTCCCGAGAAGTCTTATTTCGCCATGGGTGATAATTCACCAGATAGTCAGGATAGTCGTTATTGGGGATTCGTCCCTGAGAAGGATATCGTCGGCCGTCCGCTGTTTATCTATTACCCGCTGACGAGCCGCTGGGGCCCGGCCAAATAGCCAGGCTGCGACGCCTGCGGTGAGTCCCTTCACCGTACTAACGCATTCCACATCCATAGCACCATTCATCGCACAATATACATTATGTCTAATATGTGATTGGACGTAATAGGATGTGTTCAGGACGCGATTTTAAGGCAATCCAAGTCTTCCGCCAAGTGGTTCCCTCTTTTGTCGGAGGAACTGGATAACGTCCCACACACACTAAATCTGCGTGGAAATACACGTGGGATGCTCCGGTTGGTTTTATTCGCACTGGAGGGGAATTTTTTATCCAGCACAGGAAGTCGAAACCAAAAACTGGTTCGCCTATTATGCGAATGTGTTCCGCACCGTGGAGCTCAATGCCCCGTTCTATCGCTGGCCCAAGCCCGTCACGGTTCGGCGTTGGTTTCGCGACGCCCCGCCAGGATTCCGCTACACCGTTAAAGTGAACCAGCGCATTACCCACGAGAAACGCCTCACAGGTTGCCGACGATTGACTACTGAGTTTTACGGTATCGCCGACGCGCTGCAGGAAAAGATGGGCTGCTTTCTCTTTCAATTTCCGCCGAGCTTCAAATATTCGGCTGCACGGCTGAAGTCGGTTGTAGCGTCGCTTGACCCGGCGCGAAAAAGTGTCGTTGAGTTCCGCCACAAGAGCTGGTGGCAGGAAAAAGTTTATGCGGCCTTGAAGGACCGCGGCATTACATTTTGTGCAATCAGTGCTCCCCGACTACCGGAAGCTTTTCCTTCCGATCAATCGGTCGCTTATTTCCGACTCCACGGGAAATCGCGCTGGTACCGGCACAACTATACCGCCGAGGAATTAAATATCTGGAAGGACCGCATTCTCGCCTGTGGAGCCCGGGAAGCCTGGATCTATTTCGACAACGACCACAACGGAAATGCCGTCAAAAATGCCCTGCAACTGCGACGGATGCTTAGCTCGAAATAAACAAACGGATTTCCTGGAGGCATCTTTCCCGTTCGTCTTCCAAAACATAATGTCCGGCAGACTCAAAATAGTCGGCTCGGGCTTGTGGGAGTAACTGGCGCCATCGGTCATAGTAATGGCGGTTGAAACAGAAATCCTTTCCGCCCCAGAGGATCCGGACGGGGTTTTGCTTGAGCAGCTCAAGCTTTGATTCGACCTCCGCCAAGACCCGATCGCTGGCGGTTCCCTTGCCGCTGGGAATATCGACGACGAAACGGTGCGTGGCGATGCGGTTGGCCCAGTTATTGTAGGGATAAATGAATCCACGGGCCACGTCCGGAGACAGCGGCTTGGTGACGGACATCCACGTGGCGGGCCATGCGAAGCCATTGAAGCCCCGGACAAGGATTTCGCCGATCAACGGTGCCCGGCACAGTCGAATTCGCGCGGGAACGATCGTGTCGGCAAACGCGGCGGTGTTTAGAATCACCACCCGTTCCAGTTGCTCAGGCTTGAGCAATGCGGTCCCCAGCCCGATCGGACCGCCCCAGTCGTGGACGATCAGATGGATTTTTTTCAGCTTCAGGCTGTCGAGCAATGCCCGGAGATTTTTGATGTGTTCGCCGAGCGTATAATTGAAATCCTGGGGTTTGCTCGACAATCCGCAGCCAATGTGATCCGGCACGATACAGCGAATCCGATCACGCAAACCGAGGACCAGATTCCGGTAATAAAACGACCAAGTCGGATTGCCATGCACCATCACCACTGCTTCGTCGCCCTTTCCTTCGTCCAAGTAACTCATCACGCCGCGGCCAGTATCGAACCGTTTTGGTTCGAATGGATATAACGAGCGCAGCCAGTCGGGAATCGGCGTGGGCATTTTAAGACTCAAGGCAGAGGTTGCCCGCGAAACACACGAATGAACGCGAAACTGAAACAAACCCGAGGTGTGGGCGGCGGTCAGGTGTAGGAGCGGCTTTACGCTGCGATTGGGCGTTCTGATCGCGGCATAAAGCCGCTCCTACTGTTCTATTTCGTGCCCTTTCGTGGGCAAATTTCCTGGCGTTGTTCATTCGTGGTTCACCATTCTACAGCGAGCATCAGACTGTTGATGCCGCTGCCAATGCCGAGCAACGCGACCTTGTCGCCGGCCTTCACGGCACATTGTTCCACGGCCAGCGCGAGCGCGGTGGGCAGCGCAGCGGAACCCGTGTTCCCGAGTGTTTCAAACGTTGAAAAATCACGGCTTAGATCAAGTCCCACAGCCTCGTACAATTTACGTCGATGCGTGCTGCCGACTTGATGGCAGATGAAACGGCTCGGCGTTTGTCTCGTCCAACCGGTTTCTTTTTCAAAGAGATTCCACGTATCCAGTGCCACCTGCACGCCCGCGAGTAGCAATTGCTCGGAATCGGTCTGCATCTGCAGGCCACCGTCCGCCGTATCACCTTGGCAAAGTTCGCTGTGCTGGGTTGCCGCCAAATGAGCGCCGGCGACCAACCGGTGCTTGGGTTTTCCTGCGGGTATCAGCTCTTCGTGGCAGACGATCGCCGCGACCGCGCCTGAACCAATCGTGAGATTCGCAAAGAATGGTTTGATATCATTTCGACTGAGTGCGGGGTTCAGGAGCTGCTGCAGTGTTTGCTCCACTAGCGGCCGTCCATTCTCGCCGGCAACGACCATTCCGCAGCGGATTTGTCCGGCATCGATCATCGCACCGAGTGTCACCAATCCGTTGAGAAAACCCAGGCAGGCATTCGATAAGTCAAATACCTGAGTGCGCGGCCCGAGGCCGATCTTGTGATGCGCAAACGATGCCGTGGCCGGTTCCAGCATGTCGCGTGAGACCGCACAATGAATGAAGGCTTCGATCTGTTCTGGCTTGAACGAAGAGTTCTTCAGCACCGCTTTTCCGGCGGCCGCACTGGCGTCGGACGGACGAGTTCCGGCGGCCCACATCCGACGGGCCTTGATCCCGGTCATGAGTTCCAAGCGCCCTTCCGGCAATTTCAGCCGCTCATAAACCGGACGCAGCCGTTGCTCGATCTCCGCCGACGGCCAGATTTCGTCGGGCAAGACGGCGGTCAGCGATTCGATGCAGACGTGCCGGAATTTCATGCCGGAGATATTGCGACTCCGAATGTAGCAGCAGTGGTAACACCGCTGGCCAGCCGTGTCACCACGGCTGCTAGGAAGAAGACTACGCACTGATCTAAAACTTTGACCATTGAACTTTGATATTTGGAATTCACGCCGGCTTCCCCGGCGTTTCGGGTCTCATCGCCAATCGAATAATGTCTTTGTCGAAGAAATTGCTGCCCAGTCCGGCGTCCACCACCAGCGTCCCGCCGTTGATGCCACTGCTGCGTTCGCTCAGCAAAAACAACGCGACGTTGGCGACCTCCTGTGTTTCCAGATTTCGTTTTCGGAAAGTCAGTTTCTCCGCGTAGAGATAGCTTTCGATATAGCCGGGAATCCCTGCCGATGCGCTGGTTTTGAGCGGCCCCGCACCGACGACATTAAATCGAACTTCGGTATCGGCACTGAATGATTTGGCCAAAAAACGCGCGGCCGATTCCAGCGCAGCTTTGATTGGCCCCATATAGCCGTAATTGTCAGGGGTCACGGTCAGTGACGAAATCCCGATCGTGATCACCGACGCGTTGCGCGCCAAATAAGGCTTCAACGCATTGGCCAATTCAACGAACGAAAACGCCGACACCGCATTGGCCTGGAGAAAATCTTTTCGTTTCGTCTCGTGAAACGCCTTAAAGCCTTCGCTGTAGTTGGCGAACGCGATCGAGTGCACGACTCCTTGCAGCGGCGCAAGTCCCGCCGCCGCGATTTCGGCAGCAAGCTTCGCGCAGGCGCCCTCTTCCTCAACGTCACAAAGGAAAACGGGTTTGCCGGCCAGTAGCGTTTCCAACGACTTCTTCCGCGTCTCCGAGCGGACGCTATAAATCACCTTGGCACCCTGTTCCTCCAGAGATTTGGCAATGTGCCAGGCCACGCTCTTGCGATTGGCCACGCCCATCACGAGGAAACTTTTTCCGGCAACGTTGAGAAAGTCGCTCATGCCGGTTTTTCCGGAGTTTTCCAAGCCACGGAGAAATCCACGCTCAGGATGCGTTTGTCGGCACTTTTGATGTTTCCGGTCATCATGTAGAAACCGCCGGCGGCTTCATTGATCTTCACTTCGATGAGCGTCGTGTCGCCAGGATACACGGGATTGCGGAAACGAACGTTTTCGACTTTCGCCAACAGCGGCACTCCGTCCGGCTTGCCCGACGTGGAAAATTTTTGGGCCAGCAACAGCGCACCGGTCTGAAAAACCGATTCACACAACAAAACGCCGGGGGTGATCGGTGCGCCAGGATAATGGCCTTTGTAGAAATCTTCCTCGGCGCGCCACGTGCGCTTGGCCACGAGGGATTGGTCGGTTTGGGAAACGATTTCGTCTACAAACAAAAACGGCGGACGATGCGGGATGAGCTGGGTGACTTGGTTCATTGGATCGGAGTCGTCGGAGGATTGCCCACGAAACACACGAAATTACACGAAAGAAAGATTGATTGGCGGGGATTGATGGTAGGTAGGAGCAGCTTTACGCCGCGATGGAACGCTGATCGCGGCGTAAAGCCGCTCCTACATGGACTGAATTGTTGATCGTCATCGGGTTCGGCTCAGGTGCTGACGGTTTCCGCCGCCGCTCGCTTTTTCTGGGCGAGAAATTTGTCCATTTGGTTGGAAACGATCACCCCGTAATTAATCGTGCCGAGCCAGCCCGACATAATGATGCCGACAGATCCGGCGTGATACAGGCCGGGCAATTGGCTTGGGAGGTCCATCGACACTTTGAGACCCTCAAACTTGGTGCCGAAGGACGTGCCCGACCAATGACGAGTGTAGCGTTCGATCGTTCGCGGCGTGGCGGCTTCGGTCCAACCGAGTTTTCCGCGTACGTCGGGAATATACTTTTCCAACGCCACGATCGATTCCTCGATCAACCGCTCCTTTTGTTTGGCATACTCCTCGTTCGAAAGCTGGTTCCAGGCATCGTAGGTGGAGTTGAGTGAACACACGACCGTGTAACGGTCCGAACCCGGACGCGTGTCCGGATAATAGACTGAAAACGTGCGGCTGGTGGTATGAAGATCGACCAGCTCCGTGCTGGAGAATTTCGGTGATTCTGAAGTGAACACCAGATCACCAATGTGCGGAATCGACTCTCCTTTTTTGATCCCCAGGTAAACCTGGCAGGAACTTGTGTTCGTCCGCACTGCTTTGGTTTCAGCGACGAATTCGGGGGTAAAGTTTTCCTCGCCGGCAATCTTCAGAACGGTGTTCTTGATGTTCGAATTCGATAGCACCGTTTCACAGCGAATGGTTCGGCCATTGGCCACCACCCCGACGACGTGCTTTTTTCCGTCCCGTTCCTCGGTGAGAATTTTTTCGACCACGACGTGTTTGCGTACCTCTACGCCGTTTTTCTTGAGCTCTTCGGACATCTTGCGGATCAGCACGTCCGAACCACCGCGGAATGTGTAGACGCCCTTGCTCATGAAGTTCGAGAACACGATGCCGAAGGTGATCGCCGGATCGTCAAGCGTGGAACCATTCGCGTATGCGATCGGCTCCATCAATAGCCGCTTAACGTCGTCGCGTCCCGGAAAATACCGATCAAACATCTGGCCGGTCGTCTCCGTGTTGTTGTCGTAGAAATTCATCGCGCGCAGATCGGTGAAGAAGCGCTCAACGGTTTCTGCGGGAACCTTGAAATGATCGGTCAGGAGTCGCGTGAAATCTTCACGATCGAACGTCGTATCGATTTGAAACTCGGGATTGATGAACCGAATCCCTTTGAGCTGAACGATTGAATCCGCGATGTCCTGGCTCCAGTATTTCCGCACGGACTTGATCATTCCGATGGGGAAACCGTGGAGCGAGATATCAAAAATATGTCCGCCTTTGCGGGTGAACCACGTTGCCAGGCCGCCCAATTGATAGTGGTGCTCCAGCAAAAGGACTTTGTGCCCGCATTTGGTCAGCGTGTTAGCGCCGGTCAAACCGGCGAGTCCGCTGCCAATCACCACTACATCATAGTGATCTGAAATTCCTTTGAGCCAGTCGTAAGCCATGGATCGCCCAAGTAAGTTTGGCGCCTCACAAAGAGCAATGGGGAAGTTTGCCGGGAAAATATACGTATTGCGGTGTGCTTGTAGAGGCCTGCCGTCCTGAACGCAGTGAAGGATCGATGTCTTCGACCACCTGCAATCCCATGGATCCTTCGTTGCACTCAGGATGACGGTTACGAGGTAAACTCGCAACTTACGGCCCGAGAAATCCCGCCCTGCATGATGCCCTATTTTTTAGGATTGGCGAAAAAGACCAACCAGACGCCAATGGCGGCGATCAAAATCAGCCACCACAAATAGCGTAGTTCGCGCGAGGCCAGCTCGACGAACGCGAGCATGCGTGGAAACAGCAGGCAAAGCGCGGCCAAAATCAGGAACGCGATGAAGAAAGCGATGATTCGCCGGGTGGGCATTATTTTTTCGAAGCCCCGGTCGCAGGCAGATTAAGCGGCAGCAAGATGTTCGCACCACCGGCTTCGCCGCCGCTACCGCCGATCACCAACGGCGAGCGACCGTCCCACTTCTCCACGATTTGCAGCTGGATCAGTCCGGGATTGTCCTTGATCGCTTCCGCGCGAATGCGAATAGCCTCGGCTTCACCCTTGGCACGAATGATCGCAGTGTCGGCCTCGATCTGCGCCTTCTGTTGAGTGAAACGAGCCTTCGCGGCTTCCTGTTCCTGCACCATCTTGGATTCGATGGCGGTTTCGAGCTCCTTTGAAAGCACGATGTTTTCGATCACAAGATCTTCGAGATTGAGAATGCTGCCGATTTTTTCGCGCGCGGCCGCGAGTGATTTGACCTTCACGTCTTCACGCTTCTTCACGATCTGCTCCGCGCTCTGCAAAGCGGTAACTTCCTTAAGCGCTTCCTGCACACGGGGCGCGATCAAACTTTCGAAGGGGTCACCCGAATATTCCTTGTAGATTTTAACGACTGAGGACTCGGGAATGCGATAGAGCACGCGCAATGCGACGGAAACCTGTTGCAGGTCGGACGAATAGCACTCGGTGTTCAGCCCGTTGGTCAGCTGGCGAATCGGCACGGAAACGATGTGCGTGACGAAGGGCGTTTTGCTGCCGAATCCTTCCGGCTTAAAATCCGGGCTCACTTTGCCGAGCGTAACTTCCACGCCGCGGAATCCGGGTTCCACCACATAAGTCGACTGGGAACCTGCGATCACCAAGACGACAATCACGAGACCGATACCGACGAGCTTTGCTGGATTCATGGTCCAAGTGAAATAGAAGCCTCCGAACGGCCAGCAAGTTTAAAGCCCTTGGAAAAGCGGAGCTTGTTTCAACTGCGTGCCGTATTGCCCTGCAGGACGTGATAGTTGGCCATGGAAATGCCGCTGAGCATCGCGCCGATAATTCCCAGAAATCCCTGGTCCGTGCCGCACAGATACAAATTTTGCAGATGGGTACGACCGTTGCGCACCTTGTGCGGCGCGCCATAAATGGCTCCGTTCAAGTGACCGGTAAATTTCCGGATCGTTCGCGGCGTGAACATATCCGTCGCAACCTGGGCTTGCGCGAGCGTGGCCTCATCCACGGTCGGCAAAAAACGGCGGGCGCTGCGTGTGATTTGCTCAAACCAACGGCGTTTGTCGGCCTGGTAGGTTTCCTCCGGTAGATGCGCCCAAAGATCATAGTTAGCCAGAGCAGTGACCCGGAAAAGTCCTTCTGTAAAATGCTGGTCGCCGTAATCGAAATTGTTCGGGAAACAGATCACACCGCTGCGCAGATCGACTTGGTCACGAGCTTGCGAATAGTCGAAACAATCGGAGTCATTGAAAAAGATGATCGTGTCCTCTCCCCAACCCCATTCCGCCGGCTCGCGATTGAACACGCTGATCGTTTCCGCGTAGGAAAGCGCACCGGTGTTTTTTTCGGCCGCCTCTTTTTGCGGAGGCGAACACAACTGCATGGTTTCCGCAAACCCGATCGAGGAAATGACTTGGGCGGCGGTGATCTCATCGCCGGAGTCCAGGATGAGCCGCGACGCCCTGCCCTGCTCCTCGATGATTTGCTTCACGCCACATTTCATCCGGCGTTCGCCGCCGGCTTGGCGGAATTTCTCCAGGAGCACGCGGATGATCACGCGCACGCCTTCGAACGGACGGGCAAATCCCTCAAAAAAGAGCGCCTTGAACATGATCACGAACTGCCCGAATTCCATGTCCCGTTCCTGCGCGCTCCCGTAATACATCAGCGGGCAAAAAATCATGTCGATCAGCAGCGGATCAGTCACATGTCGCGCGACGACTTTGCGGGCGGACACCGGATTCACGTCTAAGGAAACGTCGTCGTATGTCTTGATCGTCTGAATGAGCGAACGCCATCCGTCGATCTGCTGGGGAAATTTCACCCCGATCTCTGATTCGAGAACGGCGAAGTCATTCGTGAACTTCAGCGAGCAGTCGCGAAAAGCGATGCGCGACTGTTTCTGCGGACAAAGGGCGAATTCTTCGCGTTCGATGCGGAGTTGCCGCAGTAGTTTTCCCAGCGGCGTGCCTTTCACGCCGGGAGCCACGTAGTTCGTCAACGCATGCAGTCCCACGTCGTACTTGCGGCCGGCGATGCTATAAAAGCCGTTCAGGCCGCCGGGAGCGTTGTGCCGTTCGAAGATGCACACTTTGCGTCCGAAATGGGCCAAACGAATGCCTGCGGCCAATCCGGACATGCCGGCGCCGATAATGGCTACGTCGTAATGGGAGTCTTTCATGCGAAAGCGGCGAACTCCCGATCGCCGGACAACACCCGGTTCAACCCTTGGCGGCGAACTTTGGGGTCAGGTACTCGGCGCAGCTTTCAAGCGAGGCGAGCTGGCCATAATCCGCTTCGGGAACCTCGATACCATGACGCTTGCGGAGTTCCATGACGATATCGAGAAAGTCCATGGAATCGAGCTGGAGCTGGTCCCGGAGCCGAATCTCCGGCTTGATAGCGCTCAAATCTTCGTCCGGTGCGATGTCAGAAATGATATCGATGACCAGCTTCTTGCAGTTATCTTTCGTCATGTGATGGCGATGGTGTTTTAGGCAGCGAAACGCTTGATGATCAAGGTCGAGTTAATTCCCAACATACCAAAAGAATTATTGAGGATAGAGCAAACCCGTTTTGCGGCCTTGGGCTGGTTAATCACCAGCCCGGGAATGTCGCATTGGGGGTCCAAATTATCGACGTTAATGGTCGGATGAATCATGAGATCATCAAAGCTTGGTAAATTCCCGGCGAGTTCGAGGGCGCCGGCGGCACCCATGGTATGTCCGATAAAGCTCTTGGTGTTGTTGATATGCGGCGGAGTGCTGCGGGTTTTAAATACTTCGGCAATAGCGAGGCATTCTTGAATGTCGCCTTGGGGCGTGGACGTCGCATGGGTGTTAACCAAGTCGATGTCCTCCACCGTCATCCCTGCGTGGGCGATGGCTTTGCGCACGCATTCGGCCTGACGCTCGGGGTTCGGGAGCACGTAGTCGGTCGCGTCGGAGTTGACGCAGTATCCGGCAATTTCGCCGTAGATCTTTGCGCCCCTCGCCTGCGCATCTTCCAGGCGTTCGATCGTATAAATGCAGCCCCCTTCCGAAATTACGATGCCGTTGCGGGCTTTGTCGAAGGGACGGCTCGCTTTTTTTGGGTCTTCGTGCGCGGCCAGGGCATTCTGGCTTTTGAAACCGGCAAAGATCCCGAAGGTTTGCGGACTTTCGCTGACGCCACCGGCCAACGCGAAATCGACTTCGCCAAGGCGCAGCATTTGCGCCGCATGGATCAATCCGACATTGCCCGCGGCGCAGGCCGCACCGAGCGTGTAGGCAGGACCCGTGATGCCGAGATTGAGCGATACTTCTCCAGCGGGATTATTGGCAACGGTGCGTGGATTGTGGTGATGAGTCCAAAATTTGGTGTCGTACTTGAACTGCGAAATATTGAATACCTCGTTCTCTGTTTCCACGTTTCCGTGTTCCGTAATGCCGAGGTAAATACCCACCCGGCTTTTGTCCCGGGTATCCAGATTGACGCCGCTGTCCCGCACCGCCTCACGCGCGCAGTAGATGCTGATGCCCCCCGCTCGGGTGCCGATGCGGACATCTTTCTTTTTCTGATACTTCAACGGATCGAAGGTGCACATGCCAGCCGGGTGCCGGCCCATGTAGCGAACGTCGATGGTGGTAATTCCAGAAACACCTGCCATCAGGTTTTTCCGGAATTCGGCCAGCGAGTTTCCATTAGGAGCGGTCAGCCCAATGCCTGTGATTACGATACGGGTTTGCTTCATTCTTTCGAAAAGTGCAAATTTGCCTAGCCATCGGAATTTCGAAAGCAATAAATGTCTGCACATGAAAGTACTCGTCGCTGGAGGAGCCGGCTATATCGGCAGTCACTGCGTTCGCCAACTGATCGCCGCGGGCCATGAACCCGTGGTGCTCGATAACTTCGTGTACGGGCACCGGGGCGCTTTATCCGCCGGAGTGAAGCTTCGTGAGGCGAATCTCTCCGATCCAGCGGCGCTCGAAAAGATTTTCGCGGAAGAAAAGATCGATCTGGTGATGCATTTTGCTGCGTATTGCTACGTCGGCGAATCGGTCACCTCGCCACTCAAGTATTACCTGAACAACACTTCGGCGACGTACAATCTGATCGACACCATGTTGCGGCATGGCGTGAAGAAATTTGTTTTCTCATCGACCTGCGCTACCTACGGCGTTCCGGCTTCACTGCCCATCGTCGAAACCATGTCGCAGAAGCCCATTAATCCCTACGGGCAGACCAAACTGGACGTGGAAAACGCCCTTAAAGCTCTCGCCCACGCCAAGAGCCTCAGCTTTGCGGCCTTCCGATATTTCAATGCGGCCGGCGCCTCGGAAGACGGCGTGATCGGCGAGGATCACGATCCCGAGACCCACCTGATTCCGCTGGCGATTGGCGCAGCCCAGGGGCTTCGTCCAGCCCTGCAAGTTTTCGGTACTGACTACCCTACTCCTGACGGCACCTGCCAGCGCGACTACGTTCATGTCGACGATTTAAGCCGGGCGCATATCGCGGCATTCAGCAAATTGTCCGAACCCGGCACGGCTCTCTTCTATAATCTGGGCACTGGAAATCCCACCTCGGTAAAACAAGTCATCGACGCCGTGGAGAAAGTAACCGGCTTGAAAGTGCCGGTGAATTACGGACCGCGGCGCGAGGGTGATCCGCCCGCTTTGTTTGCGAACTCGGCCAAAGCTCAGACCGAACTCGGTTGGAAACCGAAGTTTGGCACCGTCGAGTCCATTGTCGAAACCGCGTGGCGCTGGCACAAGCGAAAGCCGAAGGGCTACGCGGACCGGTAAGCCGAATGGCAGCGCATTAGATCAGGTCTCGATTCAGTCTGATCTAATGGAGTGCCTCCGCTTCATGTCATTCTGAACGAAGTGAAGAATCCATGCGCACACGGTAACGCTCTCGATGGATGCTTCGTGTTGCTCAGCATGACAACCTCGAGAATTGTGATATCTCGAGAACACAGGAGGCAACAGGGATCCTTAGCGTTTCTTCGCCGCGGGCTTTTTGGACTTTTTATCAGCGGCCGCCGAATCCGCTCCCGCACCGCGCACAGTCAGAGCTTCGGTGACCACATCGATCATGTCGTCAGGGTTGCTCACTTTGAGTTGCGCGTAGAGCTGATCGTAGAGTGCGTCCAAGCTGGCGGGCGCGTTTGCGGGCGCCTCGATAGTTAGCCGGAGTTCGTCTGGCAGATCCTTCGGCAGAATCGTGTCGCCCTGCGCGATGACGGCGCTGCGATAAATCATGTTTTCCAACTCGCGCACATTGCCTGGCCAGCTGTGGCGGCAAAGAATGGCGAGCGCTTCCGGCGACACTTTACGCGCCTTGGTTTTCTTCGCCTTGGCAAAACTCTGCAGGAAAAAATCCACGATTTGCGGCACGTCCTCCACCCGTTCACGCAATGGGGGCAAGCGCACGCGTACAACGTTCAATCGATAATAAAGGTCTTCGCGGAATTCCTTTTCACGTACGAGATCCTCGAGGTTTTTGTTCGTGGCGGCCAGCACCCGCACATTGACCTTCAGGGTTTCCGAACTGCCTACGCGCTGGATTTCACCTTCCTGCAGCACGCGCAGGATTTTAGTCTGCGTGGTAGGTGTCATGTCGCCGATCTCATCGAGGAAAATGGTGCCGCCATCGCAGACTTCGAATTTGCCGAGACGCTGGGCGGTCGCGCCAGTGAACGCCCCGCGTTCGTGGCCGAAGAGTTCGCTTTCGATCAGATTTTCCGGGATCGCCGAGCAGTTTACCGCGACAAACGGCTTTGAGCTGCGATGACTGTGACGATGGATGCTGCGCGCGACGAGTTCCTTGCCGGTGCCGCTCTCGCCTGTGATCATCACGGTCACATCGCTGCTCGTGACCTGGCCAATGATTTTGAAGACCTGCTGCATCGGCGCAGACGTGCCGACGATGCCTTCCTTGTGTTCCTCGGAATTGAGCACCGGCTGAACGCCGCCCGCCGACTTGATGTCGGCTTGCGTGCGCAGGGCGTTTTCGACCAGCGCGATCAATTTTGCGGGATCGAAAGGCTTCACCACGTAATCGAACGCCCCAAACTTCATTGCCTCGATGGCCGTCTGCGCGGTCCCGTAGGCGGTCATCAGAATCACCAACTGCTTGGGGTTGGCCGAGCGGATGTGTTGCAGGGTTTCCAGACCGCTGATGCCCGTCATGCGGTTGTCCAGCAGCACGACGTCGGGTGGCTGACGCTTCACGGTCGCCACGCCTTCTTCGCCGCTCGGAGCCTCGATCACCTTGTAGTGCTGGGAGGAAAGAACCCGGTTGAGCGAATAGCGCACTTCCGCGTCGTCATCGACGACGAGAATAGTGGGAACAGCGGGAGAATCGGCCATGTGTGTTTTGAATATGATTAGCGCTTTGCGAGAACGTGGTTCTAATTATCTCCCATGCTTGGCTGGTCAATTAACTTGTTTCGGATCTTCGGCATCCAACTCGCGGTGCATGGTAGCTTTCTGTTGCTACTCGCCTATGCGGGCTATGACGGATGGAAAGACGGAGGCGGAACGATTGGCCTGCTCTGGAATATCGCGCTGATCATTTCCTTCTTTGTGTGCGTGGTACTGCACGAGCTTGGACATTCCCTTACCGCGCGGCGCTTTGGGGTGCATGTCCCGCGCATCCTGCTGCTCCCAATTGGAGGCATGGCGCAGTTCGAACGCATTCCGAAAAAACCGGAGGAGGAGCTGCTGATCACGATTGCCGGACCCGCAGTGAATTTCCTCATAGCGACTCTTCTACTACCCTTCGCAATCTGGTCTGCCATAAGTTCGGGAAACGGCTCGATTTATTCAATCGGTGCGTTGGTCAAGGAACTCTGTCTATGGAATTTGGTGATGGGAATATTCAATCTGATTCCTGTATTCCCCATGGACGGTGGGCGAATATTGCGCGCAGCACTCGCAACGCAAACCTCGCATTTCAATGCGACGTATTGGGCTGCGTCTCTCGGTAAAGTACTTGCATTACTATTCGCTCTCATCTCCGCGTTGATTCTCCACTGGTATCTCACATCTTGTTTGTTCCTTTTCATTTACTGGGCGGGCGATGCGGAATACCGCGAGGTACGCCAACAGGAAGCTGATCGGAAAGACTCAATCGAAAGGGCATACCGTGCGAAGCAAGTTAAACCCTTCGATCGAGACGAACCTCCTCTGCTCGCAGGGCTGTAGAGTCTGGGTCAGCCCCGACTGTAATCGTGTGATCGGGCGAAATGAACTGGATTTAGTGATTATCTTTGACACTAATTAATGATCCATTTTTTAGTGTATTCGAAATGTCCGAATCTACCCTGAAATTCGATTTCCGCGTCCTGCGCCGGTTGCGCGGCCAGCATGATATGACGCTGGCGGATTTGTCGAAAACGTCGGGTGTTTCGATCGCAGTCATCTCGAAACTGGAGCGAAACCAGCAATCGGCCGAATTGGACACGCTGTATCGGTTGGCGCGGGCATTTGGATTGAGTGCAACCGATTTGCTGGCGTTGACGGAGTCTCCCCTCGCCCATCGGTCGAACGAAAAATCGCACCGCTCAGATGACTTCAAATTTCGCCAGGTAAAATACGCCAACGTGGTCGCACTGCTCGGAACAGCGCCCGCCGGAGCAAAAGTGTCGCGTCCGGAAATCCACCACGACGACACGGAGATGTGCTGGGTCACGTCGGGAAAACTGCGGCTCTCTCTTCCGCATGAGCAATGTGTGCTCGGCGCCGGCGAGAGCATTCAATTCGACGCGATTCAGCAGCACACCTACGAAGCGCTGGCCGATTCGCAGTTCATCATTCTCCACCTTCGAAAAGACAAACGATATTGATTCCCCATGCGCATCGATGACCACCTAAAGCCCGTTGAACTCGCCGCCTCCCTGGAAAATTTCTGGCAGGTGTCGGGTGAGAAGCTCAACCTCACCCATCGCGATTATGACCCGGCGCGCGGAGCGCCTGTTTTCACGGTGAACGGAAAATACACCGCGCGGGGTTGGACGGAGTGGACGGAGGGATTCTTGTACGGATCCGATTTGTTGCAGTTCGATGCCACCGGTGAATCGAGTTTCGCGACTCGCGGCCAAAAATATACGGTCGAGCGCATGGCTTCGCACGTGAGCCACGTGGGTGTCCATGATCACGGTTTCAACAATCTCAGCACATATGGCAACTGGCTGCGACTGCAGCGCGAAGGCAAATTGGCCGACGATCAAATTGCGTTGTGTGAACTCGCATTGAAAGCCTCGGGTGCGGTGCAGGCGTCGCGGTGGTCGAAGATCAATGGCGGTGGTGGCTATATCTATTCCTTTAACGGGCCCCACTCCCTGTTCGTCGACACGATCCGTTCCTGTCGAATTCTCATGGTCGCTCACCGGCTCGGTCATCGCCTGATGGGCGAAAACGATGCGGCGCATTCCCTCCTCGATCGTGCGCTGCAGCATATCGAGGCGACGGCGAAATACGCCGTTTTCTACGGTGAAGGGCGCGACAGCTACGACGAGCGCGGACGCACAGCGCACGAATCCGTTTTCAATCCCAACGACGGTCGTTTCCGCTGCCCTAACTCGCAACAAGGCTACTCCGGTTTCACCACCTGGACGCGTGGATTGGCTTGGGCGATGGTCGGTTTCGCCGAGGAGCTGGAGTTTTTGGAGACCGTTTCGGAAAACGAACTCAGCCCTCTGGGCGGCAAAGCAAAATTCCGGGACGTTCTGCTGAAAGGCGTCAAGGCCACGTGCGATTGGTACATCGCCAACACCGCGCTCGACGGCATTCCGTATTGGGACGGCGGCGCGCCCAACCTGCACAAACTCGGCGATTGGCGGGCGCGAAATGCGGAGCCGTTCAACGATTACGAGCCGGTCGACAGTTCGGCCGCGGCGATCGGTGTTCAGGGATTGCTGCGTCTGGGACGTTATCTCGGTACGGATAATGCGGACGGCAAACGCTATTGGCAGGCCGGACTTACAACCATGCGCACGCTGCTGGCGGAGCCTTATCTTGGCACGACCGCCGGGCATCAGGGACTTTTGCTCCACTCGGTTTATCATCGTCCGAACGGCTGGGACCACATTCCTGCCGGACGAAAAGTTCCGTGCGGCGAGGCCTGCATGTGGGGCGACTATCATTTGCGTGAAGCTGCGCTGCACCTGCAACGAACCATCCGCGGCGAAACGTATTATACCTTCTTCGGCTGTCTGCCGGCCTGATTTCCAGCCTCAACCCTTCCCCCATGTTTTCCGCCTTCCCTTTTCAAAACCTCAACAAGCTTTGTGTTCACACGATCACGACCAAGCCGTGGGCGCTGGAGGTGGCCTCGGAAAAGTATGCGAAGGCCGGAGTGAGAGGGATCACCGTCTGGCGCGATGCGCTGGCCGGTCGCAATCCCGCGCAAGCGGGCGCGCGTATTCGCGATCAGGGATTGAGCATTGTTTCGCTCTGCCGCGGAGGATTTTTTCCAGGCTATTCCGCCACTGAGCGACGCAACGCTATCGACGATAATCGCAAGGCGATCGCTGAGGCCCAAGCATTGGGCGCGCCTCTGATCGTGCTGGTCTGCGGTGCCGTGCCCGGGCAAAAATTGTCGGAGTCGCGCAAACAAATCCAGGAAGGCATCGCCGCGGTTTTGCCCGACTGCGCGGCCGCGGGCGTAAAGCTGGCGATTGAACCCTTGCATCCCATGTACGCCGACTCGCGGTCGGCGATCAACACAATGGCGCAAGCGAACGACATGTGTGAAGCGATTGCCTCTCCCCTGGTTGGCGTGGCCGTCGACGTTTACCACCTGTGGTGGGATCCCGCTCTCGAAAAGGAAATCGCCCGCTGTGGAAAACTGGGAAAACTTTTTGCCTATCACGTGTGCGATTGGCGCACGCCGACCATCGATATGTTGAACGACCGGGGTCTCATGGGTGAAGGCTGCATTCCGCTTCGACAGATTCGCGCCTGGGTGGAAGCGGCCGGTTTCACGGGCTTCAATGAAGTGGAGATTTTTTCCAACCGGCTTTGGGCCATGAACCAGGACGAATATCTTCAGCAAATTGTCCGTTCCTACTCGGACTTCGTCTGACTTTCCTCAACTCACTCCTTTATTGCTTTAAAATAAATGAAAACACACCGCGTCGGAATCATCATGAATGGCGTCACGGGACGCATGGGCACCAATCAGCATCTGATTCGCTCCATCAAGGCGATCATTGACCAGGGAGGCGTGAAGATTTCGGACAATGAGGTGATCATTCCCGAGCCTGTGCTGGTGGGACGGAGCGAAGACAAACTGAAGGCACTCGCCGCGCGGGTGGGCGTGCAGCGCGTTTCGACGAATCTCGATGCCGAGCTGGCCAAGCCCGAAAACCAGATCTATTTCGACGCCACTCTGACCGGCCAGCGTCCGATCGGTGTGCGCAAAGCCATCGCCGCGAAGAAACACATTTATTGCGAAAAACCCACCGCGACGACGTCCGCTGAAGCGTTGGCCCTGGCGAAAGAAGTGACCGCCGCCGGACTCAAGAACGGGGTGGTGCAGGACAAGCTCTGGTTGCCTGGCTTGCTGAAATTGAAGTATCTCATCGACACGGGATTTTTCGGAAAAATCCTCTCGGTTCGTGGTGAATTCGGCTATTGGGTTTTCACCGGCGAATTCGAAAAACTGCAGCGTCCTTCGTGGAACTACCGCAAGGAGGATGACGGCGGCATCATCGTCGACATGCTCTGCCACTGGCAGTACGTCATTCAAAATCTTTTCGGTGACGTGAAATCGGTGTCCTGTCTCGGCGCAACGCATATTCCCACCCGTTGGGATGAATCGGGCAAACCGTACAAATGCACGGCTGACGACTCGGCCTACGCCACGTTCGAGCTGAAAAACGGCGTAATCTGTCATTTCAATTCCTCGTGGGCGGTGCGCGTCGACCGCGACGATCTCCTCACGTTGCAGGTGGACGGAACGCACGGCACCGCGGTGGCCGGTTTGCGCGATTGCAAGGCCCAGGCATTGGCGGCGACGCCGCGTTGCGTGTGGAATCCCGATGTCGACAGCCCGATCAAGTACAAGGACGGCTGGACGCGCGTACCTTCGAACGACACCTACGACAACGCCTTCAAGGTCCAGTGGGAGTTGTTCCTGAAGCATGTCGTGACGGGTTCGCCATTCCCATGGAATCTTCACGAGGGCGCCAAAGGAGTGCAGTTGGCCGAACTCGGACTCAAATCGTGGGCGGAACGCCGCTGGGTGGACATTCCCGAGCTGAAATAACGTACTGTACTGAAGCTCCGGCGAACATCGCTCACTCCCAGACATCAAATTCATGGCTAAAATCGCACTCGTTACCGGCGGTTCCCGCGGCATTGGCTTTGGCATTGCCAAAGCCCTTGCGGCCGAAAAGTGGGACATTGTCATCAATGGAGTTCGTCCCGCCGAGGATGTGGCAGAACCCTTGTCGGCGTTGCGCGGGCTGGGCGTTCAAGTTGGCTACGCTCGCGGAGACATCGGGTCAGTCGAAGGACGGGCGGCGATTTTGGCCGCGACGCGGGAGTTCGCCAGAGGGCCCGTCAATCTCCTCGTGAACAACGCTGGTGTAGCACCCAAAGTCAGGGCGGATTTGCTGGAAACCTCGGAGGAAAGCTACGACTACGTCGTCGATACGAACCTGAAAGGCTCGTTTTTCCTTACGCAGGCAATCGCCCGCGACATGGTCGCGGCCAAGAAGGCGGATCCCGCGTTTCAGGCTTGGATCGTCAACATCACTTCGATTTCAGCCACCGTGGTGAGCATCAACCGGGGCGAGTATTGCATCGCCAAAGCCGGTTTTGGGATGCTTACGCAGCTTTTTGCAGTCCGGTTGGGCAGTGAGGGTATTCCCGTCTATGAAGTGCGTCCTGGGGTGATTAAAACCGATATGACGGCTGGCGTGACGGAGAAATACGACAAGCTTATCGTAGGAGGGCTTTGTGTGCAGCCCCGGTGGGGATTCCCCGATGACGTGGGTCGCGCCGTCGCCGGCCTCGCCCGGGGTGATTTTCCCTTTTCGACCGGCCAAGTGGTAATGGTCGATGGCGGGCTCACGATTCCTCGCCTCTGACTCGCTATCCCAAGGGTGTCAGTCGGTCATTTTGGCCGCCAACGTGGCCGAAAAGCTAAGAAAACCGAGGCCATCAATCCGGAGTCTCTCCCTCGCGCGACGCATCAGAGAATGTCGTAGGCTCAACGCCGGATTTTCCCCGATTTCACTCTGGAGAACTGCTCCCCTCACGCCGTGTCATAACTGCAAATAACCGGCACTAGCCTACCGGCTAATAGCTCTAAAAATCATCAAATGATACTCTTTTTTGACACTGATTTTCCCATGCAGACTTCAATGAAAACTACCCCGGTTAACGGTTCGTCGGAAGACGCCGTCAATCATTTGCCAGTGTGGAAACGGAGTATCGACCTTGTTTGCTGCGTACTCGCTCTACCCTTTTTGGCTGTGCTGACGGTGGTAATGACCATTTTGACGAAACTCGTCGCCCCGGGACCGGTATTTTTCCGGCAGGAGCGCATCGGCTGCAGCGGCAAGCGGTTCTGGATTTACAAGTTCCGCACCATGCGCGTGGGAGCAGACACGAACGGTCACCAAGACTACTTTAAGCAACTGATTGGCACAAATGCTCCAATGATGAAATTGGACTCCCGTGGCGACTCCCGCCTGATTCCTGGCAGCAAATGGCTGCGTGCCTCCGGTCTGGACGAGCTTCCGCAAATCATTAACGTTCTCCGCCGTGAAATGAGCGTCGTGGGTCCCCGCCCCTGCATTCCGACGGAATACGCCGCCTACCAGCCTTGGCAGCGTCAACGTTGCGATTCGATGCCCGGCCTGACTGGTCTCTGGCAGGTTTCCGGGAAAAACCGCACTACTTTTGAGGAAATGGTTAACCTCGATATCCGCTATGGTTCGACGAAGTCTCTCATCATGGACCTCCGGATCATCGTGATGACCGTTCCGGCTCTGCTCGTGCAGATTTACGACACGAAGTTCCGTAAAGCAGCGGTACCGGAAGTGATCCGGATCCCGGCAGTCTCAATTCGCACGGCGCAGTCCGCTTCCCCGGTCCCTTAAATAAACATCTTTTCTCGAATTCCCGACCCCTGTCATTTGGCAGGGGTCTTTTTTTGGCTTCTCCCCAGACAGAGTCTTGGTTCCGCCAGTTATTCCCCCTTGCGTCGCGTCTCGGTTTTCTACGATATGAAAAAGATGCGTCATTGGTCTCCCACCCGCGGCCAGCTTCATTCCCCCAAAAAACGATCCAACGCGGGGTTTAGCTTGGTGGAGTTGATGGTCGCCGTGACCATTCTGAGTTTTTTATTCCTCCTCGCGGTTCCGACCTACCAGCGCCTGCAAAGAAAAGCCAAGGCGGCGGCAACGGCAACCGACCTGCGCGTTTTCGCCACCGCATTGCAGGGGCATGCGCATGAAGCCGGCTCCTGGCCGGCCGAAGTGGATGCGGGAGTTGTCCCGCCGGGAATGACTGCGGAAGAGCTCAAGTTTGATGACTGGACCCGGACCACCCCAATTGGCGGTAAATTTGATTGGGAGTACAATTGCAGTAACGTGGGTGGAACCTACACGGCGGTCATCAGAATCAGCCCCACTGCCGATACGCCGCTTGTCCCCGACGACGATCTTTTCGAAGCGATCGACCAGATACTCGACGATGGAGATTTGGATACTGGTAATTTCCGACGAGGCTTTGGCGGGGACCCTATTTTCATTATCGAGAAATAATGTCTGCTCCGGCGTACAGCATCACTCTTCACCACCTTTCTCCCGACGCAAAAGCGGCCGGTCTGGCTTATCCAGATGAACACCTTCTGGCCGTCAGTATCGGACAACTCCGCGAACTTCTTTATTCGCTCGGTGAGGTCGCATCGCGGCAAACCATTTACGAACCGTCTGCGCCGGAAATTCGTATCAAGACCGACCGCGATATTTTTATAGTTCGCACCCGTTATCGGCGCCTCTGTTTTGTCGGATGGGAAGCCATGCTGCGTGGTGAAGACCATTCCGTGGCCTATATTCTCGCGGCCGTCACGGGTAGCAGTGAACATGGCAAATCGATTCCCAAGATCGAGCGCCCGGCCCCTTCCTACAAACCGCAGAGTACACCGGCGATTGACGGCGAGGGTGTGCCTCGTTGGGCAAAAATCGCGATCATGGCGGTTCTGATCGTTATTTTTAACGGCACAGCCGTCTGGATGCTGCTCAAGCCGCCGACTCATTTAGCACCAAAGTTCACCCTGCTCCCCGATTTCGAATCCAAGGCTTTGCTCTCAAAAGTCGCCGGTGAGTATGTCACCGGGAATCGAGAAGGAGACCGTCGTGTGGTGATTGAGTCTGACGGTACCGTTCGCTTTACGAAGCTCGGACCGAAAAAAGCATTGATCGATGAAGGGACGAAAGTCGCCCGGGGTGGATTGGCGGATGGACGCGCTGCACTGGTGACCAGTGATCCAGATATCATCACCATCAAAGACAGCGACACCCTAGTGCTTTACGGAATGACTTTCCGTCGAAAAGCCACCTAGTGGCCGATGTGCTCCGCTATTTAGGCCGGATTTATCTTCGCGGTACCGCGGATGAAAGTGGTGGACCCTATCAGGTTCGAACTGATGACCTCCTCAATGCCATTGAGGCGCTCTACCAACTGAGCTAAGAGCCCTTAAACAAACAACAGAGGGTGTTAAAAGTAAGGTTTGGCCGAGGAACGCAAGGACTTTTTCGCGTGGAATTTTTCCGGGCGGTTGAGAGTGCCGCTAGCGCTTCCCTCAGATCTCAAGCGGAGTCTTTTTGTCGGAAAGTAACGGTCCAGGTATCGGCTTTGCCGTCCGGTGTTGGACCGATGCTCTTAACATGGCGAAATGCCTCGATCACTGAATCGTCGAAGGCGCGGTCGCCGGACGACTTGGATATCCGAGGATTCAAAATCGATCCGCTCGCCGTGATGTCAAAGGTGACTCTGGCTTCCAATTGGTCGCTCACTCCGGGCGGTGGCTCATGCGCTTCTTTCAGCGCGCTCAGCAGAAATGAAATGTAAGTGTTAAATTCATTCTGTTCCTCGCGAGTGAGCTGCTTGCCGTTACCCCCTCCCCGACGATTGGCCGTGGAGCCGTTTTTCACACCACCGGCAATGCCCTGAGCGTCGATGCGCGGCACGTTGGCCGTTTTTTGGGTGGCGATGCCTGTCGAGGGTTTGGGCGGTGGATGCTTTTTGAGATAGTCTTGATAGGAAACTCGGGCGCTGCGCTTCATCTCCTTTGCGATCGAGGTATCGACCGGCGCTTTGGTCGGCGGTGGTTTAACCGGAGGAGTTTTGGTCGAGACGGTTTTCGTCGGTGGGGTTTCGTCTTTCACCTCCGGCTCTGGCGTGGCGGCCGGTTCGACAGGCGTTGGCTCCACTTTCTGCGCGGGAGTCTCCACTTTCGGGACCTCCAGTTTTACCGGAGTCGCAGTGTTTCCTTCGGCCGGCGCGACCAGCTCATCTCGAGCCGTGGGTGGACCAGCCACCAACTCAAAGATCACCGGTGGCTTGTCCTGCTGTGCTACATAAACCGTGGTGATAAAAATAAGAGCGGCGACGAATGCGTGAATCGTCAGGGAAACAAGGATCGAACTGGGAGACTTGGCGTGCATCGCCTACTTGGCCTCGGTATCGAAGGTAATTTTGGTCAGGTTGTATTTCTTGATTTCGTCCATGACTCGCACCACCTGCTGCCACTGCAACGTGAGATCGGCGCGAATCCGAATAATGGGCTGCTTCGGCCTGGCGGAAAGCGCGGAAAGACTGCTGGACAATTCGCTAAAACTGACCCGCTTCGCGCCAAAGTAAAAGTTGCCCGCCTTGTCCACCGAGATGGCCTGAAATTCGGCATCCGGTGGGGTTTGCTGGGTCTTCTTTCCCTCGACCGGCAGGTTGATGGGAATCGTCTGTTCCTGCTGGATCAACGGGGTGCTGATCATAAAAATAATCAGCAGTGTGAAACCGAGATCCACCATGTTGGTGATGTTCAATTCCGCCACGGGGTGGAGCTGTCGGGGTCTGCGGAAAATTCTTGCCATGGCGGTGGGTTACTTGGCTTCCAATTCGATGCGATCGGCGAGGCTGCTCGCATAATTTTCCAGTTCGGTGATCATCTTCTTCACGTTGCCGAGAAGAATATTATAACCGAAAACCGACGGAATCGCCACCACGAGTCCCGCGATCGTCGTGAGCAATGCCGCCGACACGCCGGGCGCAAGCGTCTGGATGCTGGCGGAAGCCTGGGTGGCGACCGCGCTAAACGCTTCCATGACGCCCCACACCGTGCCGAACAATCCCATGAAGGGCGCGCCGGAAACCAGCGACGCGAGGATGATCATGCTCGATTCATAGCGCAGCGATTGATTTGCGAGCGCGCGCTGGACGGCATTCTCCGCGTGCTCCAATCGCGAGCGCATATTCTCGTCGCCCTTTTCCTTCCCAATGGCCGCGGCGCGCCAGTACGCCTCAATCGCATCGGATAGCAAGTCCGCATAAGGAATGTCGCGCCGGTTGCGCAGGCTCTCCGGCAGATCCAGGATATGTTTCTCCTGCCCGATCTTTTGTTCGAAGAGCAAATTCAGCTCCCGCAGTTTTTTCAGTTCGGCATATTTTCCGAGCATCACTGCCCAAGCGAAAATACTGAACACGGCGAGCAGGGCGATTACAGCCTGTCCGACCGAATCGGTCGTAAGAAACACCTGCCAGACATTGATGGTATTGGCGAGAAGGGGTGGCGGAATAAAACTAGGCATGTAGCGCAGTGTTGGCGCGTTTGCTCGGACCAATCAATGGAAAATCCTCAGGAATCTCCGCTTGAATCTGATTGCGCGACACCCCCAACCTTTTTTCGCTGGTGATGTCATCGTTCCCATGGTCAACAAATCCAAATCCACCGGCAAACTCATCTCTTTCGAAGGCTCTGAAGGCAGCGGCAAATCGACCCAAATCGCCCGCCTCGCCGGCCACCTGCAAAAAGTGGGACGCGAAGTGGTCGCCACCCGCGAGCCCGGCGGCACGGAGATTGGGGAACAGATTCGAAATATCATCGTGCACAACTCCAAGGGCGACGAGATGTGTCCGGAAACCGAGCTGCTTCTTTTCACCGCCGCCCGCGCGCAAGTGGTGCGTGAAGTGATCGCACCTGCTCTTACCCGCGGGGCCATCGTCCTGAGCGACCGCTACCTCGATTCCTCCACGGTCTATCAGGGGATCGCCCGCAATCTCGCCCCGGGCCCGGTCAGTGACATCAACCGGTTCGCTGTCGGCAATGTGATGCCCGATCTCACCATCGTCATTGATGTGCCCACGGAAGTGAGTCTCGCGCGAATTCGTCAGCGCGCTTCCGATCTTCCCGACCGCATGGAACGGGAAAATATCACTTTCTACACCAAAGTGCGCGAAGGTTATCTCCTCCTCGCTCAGCAGTGGCCGGAACGCGTGGTGGTGGTAGATGGAACCGAGACACCCGAGGCATTGGAAAAGAAAATCTGGACCGAGGTGCAGCGTTATCTGTCCTGACGCGCGATCCCCTCTTCATCCCGCTTCCATCCGATGTCTCCCCCTCACCTTTCCTGGCCGACCGCACTCGAAGGTACGCCGACGGTGTCGGTGATCGAACGGGCGATCGACCGTGGCCGGTTGGCGCATAGCTTGCTCCTGCACGGGGAAAACCTTGGGACACTGGCAATGGTCGCGCATGCCATCGCCGACCGATTGCTCAACGATCCGCGCCAACCCAGCCAGTATTTCCCACCGAAACAGCATCCGGATTTTCATCCGTTGCGGCCAACCGGAAAAATGCGTCAGATCGGGGCCGATGCGACGCGTGATCTCATCGGAAAAATCCAGGTGTCGGCGACGGTGTCCCCGCGAAAGGTGGCGGTAATTTACGAGGCCGACCGCATGAATATCGCGGCATCCAATATTTTCCTCAAAACACTCGAGGAGCCGACGCCGAGCACCACGATTCTGCTGCTCACCACCCGGCCGTATTCGCTGCTTCCGACCATTCGCAGCCGCTGCCTGCTGTTTCGTTTTACTGATTCCGGAAGTAGTGCGCTCGCCGACGCCGATGATACCACCCGTGCGCTCTGGGAGTCCACCCGCGCGCGCTATTCCGCGTGGCTAGGCCAACTGTGCGCCGGCGTAAATGAGAAGCGTGCCATCGCCGATCAGCTCATGGGCGTGTACGGTCTCATCACCCGTTTCAACGCGGTTTTGACCGCGGCCACGGATACAATTTGGAAAGCACAAAAAGAGAAATTACCGGAGGACCTGGACGACGACGAACAGGTGGCGATTGAAACGGGCATCGCGAACGGAATCCGCCAAAAACTTTTTATTGAACTGGAGCACACCACCCGCGCGTTCGCGCAAGAACGATTGGTCACTGGCGACGAGTCCGTCCGCCGGTCGCTTTCCGCCGCCATCGAGAAACTCGAGCACAACGCCGGTCTGCTCCGGCTGAACTTGAATGAAGCCGCCGCATTCGAGGATTTCCTGCTCGCGTCACTTCGACTGTGGGCCAAGCGCTGACAGTCTTTTGTAATAGCGTAAATCGGCTTTACTCTCCGAGGCATTACTTGTGCTAGTGGCAAGTGCGCGAATGAAAGCTGCTCCCGTCAAACCTTCCTTACTGGCCATAGCTTGGCCGATCTTTATTGAGCAGACGTTGCGCATTCTGATCGGAACGGTGGATACCTTCATGGTCAGCCACGTTTCTGACGGCGCGGTGGCCGCGCTTGGCATCGCCAATCAATTCGTGGTGCTCGCGTTGATTTGTTTTAATTTTATCGGCATCGGGGCGAGCGTGATCATCACTCATCATGTCGGCGCCGGAGATCGGGCGGGAGCGGAAAAAATCGTCACCACGGCCATTTCGGTGAACACCTGGATCGGGTTGATCGTGAGTCTTGGCACATACTTTTTTTCCGGACCCCTGCTACAATTGATGCAGCTTCCGCCCGAACTGATGGGCTACGCCCAACCCTTTTTGCGGTTGATGGGAGGCACGCTTTTCATGGAAGCCATGAATACCGCGATCGGCGCGTCACTCCGGGCACATGGTTTCACCCGCGATGCCATGGTCGTGACCGTAATTCAAAATGTCCTGAATATTCTCGGCAACCTGATGCTGCTCTTTGGTTTTTTTGGAGCTCCCAAAATGGGTGTGGTGGGCGTGGCTTTATCGAGCGTCTTCAGCCGCGTGGTGGCGAGCATCATTCTGTGGATCTTGCTGGATCGTCGTCTCAAACTGATGCTCCGGGCCCGCGATTTTGTGGGTATGCGTTGGGAACGAATCAAACGCATTCTCCACATCGGATTGCCCGCTGCGGGTGAACACATGAGCTACTGGGTTTCGCTGATGGTCATCACGAGCTTCGCGGCGCACCTGGGCCAGCAAAGCCTCGCGACCATGACCTACACGCAACAAGTGCAGCGTTTGGTCATCCTGTTCAGCATCGCGCTGGGGCTCGGCACAGAGATATTGATCGGCCGCATGGTGGGTGCCGGCGAATTCGAAGCCGCTTATCGTGAAGTTCTCAAAAGCCTGCGCACCGGCCTGATCATCGCGAGCGTGGGAATCCTGATTGTCGCCGTCACCGCTCCCCAGCTGCTCGCGCTCTTTTCCCACGATCCGGCGATCATTGCGGGAGGCGCGCTCCTGTTATGGATGTCGGTCGTCTATGAGCCGGGACGTGTTTTTAATATCGTCATCATCAATGCACTTCGCGCGACGGGCGACGCCCGGTTCCCGGTGCAAATTGCGGCGTGTTCCCAGTGGCTCTTCAGTGTGCCGCTTTGCTGGTTGCTCGGCCTAAAATTTCATTGGGGGCTGCCCGGAATCTGGATCGCGATGATGATCGAGGAATGGTTTCGCGGACTGATCATGTATCGACGCTGGAAGAAACGGGGCTGGATGAAATACGCCCAACGCAGTCGCGAGAAAGTGCTCGGAGATACGCTGCCTCTCGTGCCCGAAGCGTAAGCGCGTCACCTCGAATTATGGACAAGGCGCACAAACTCCTCGCGTTTTTCCATGTGGGGATTGTGACCTGAACCGGCGATGCGCTCGATTCGCGCCCTCGGGAAATGTTGCAAAATCGACGGCTCGTCCGCGGTCTGCACATACTGCGAGCGTCCCCCGACAATAAACAGCACGTCGCCCTCATAGCGATCATCCGGGCGCAGACTGTTTCCTTCGAGCGTGGGCAACGCCGCGGTCAATACCGGCAGATTCACAATCCAGCGCCATCCGCCTTCGGATGTGCGATCAAGATTGGTGGACAAAAATTTTCTCATGCCGAAATCATCGACCCGGGCTTCGAATTTCATCTCGGCCTCCTGCCGCGACTGAAGGTTGGCGAGGTCCAGCTCGTTCATCGCGGCAAACTCGGCGCGGTGGGCGACCCAGTGATAGTTTTTGGGGGCAATATCCACGACGATCAGTCGTTCCACCCGCGCCGGATGGCGACAGGCCAGGGCCATGGCTGTTTTTCCGCCCATGCTGTGCGCCACAAACGTGGCTTTTTCGATGCCCTGCGCGTCCATCCAGCGCAAAATGTCGTCCATCATTACGTCATAATTCATTTCGGACGCGTGGGGCGACTTGCCGTGATTCCTGGCATCCAGGGCGTACACGTGGAAATGCGCCGTGAAATCGCGGCCCGTCGTCTGCCAGTTCCGGGAGGAACCGAGCATGCCGTGTAGCACGATCATGACGGGCTTCCCAGCGCCGCCCAAATCGGTATGATGTAAAACAACCACGTTTAACGGAGGCACAGAGGCAATCCTGCGCCAATCAAATATCTCGAAAAAACCTTTCGGGACCAAAAATCCGCTCATTTTAGCTTCCCAACCCTCTGTGCCGTCTGTGAGTGTAGCGGCCCTATTCTATGTGCGCAGCCGAGAAGTTAACCCCGATGATGCAGCAGTATTTCGAGGTGAAACGCGGCTTGCCGGTGAATACGCTGCTGCTTTTTCGCCTCGGTGATTTCTACGAAATGTTCTTCGAGGATGCCGAGATCGGCTCCCGGATTCTCGGACTGACGCTGACGAAAAGACAGGAAACTCCGATGGCGGGACTGCCCCACCACGCGGCCGATAATTATATCTCCAAGCTGCTCGCGGCGGGCAAAAAGGTCGCGATCTGCGACCAGGCCGAATCGGCCACGCCGGGCAAACTGGTAAAGCGGCAGCTCACTCGCATCCTTTCGCCTGGCACCACGCTCGCGGCCAATCAGCTCGACGCCGCAAAAAATCACTACCTGTGCGCCATCGCGCTCGATAAGGCCGGACTCCACGCCGCGTGGTTGGATCTATCGACCGGGGAATTTCGTCTCGCGACTGACGCACATCCGGAAAACTTGCTGCCCGTCCTGACGGCGCTCGATCCAGCGGAGCTGGTCTTGGCCGAAGGCGATCTCGCGAAGTGGCGCGCCGCCCCTCATGAGGCTCACGCCGTCCACGCGCTGCATCATTTCAGTGATGCGAGGTTGTGCTCTGAATTGCCCGGCTATCATTTCGAAATCGCCACCGGTGCGAAAACCGTGATGGACGCACTTGGCGTATTGAATCTGCAGGGCTTCGGATTGGCGAACAACCACCCGGCGCTCGGTGCCGCCGGAGCGGTGGTTTATTACGCGACGGAAAATCTCTGCGCGAAACCGGAAAATCTTCGCAATCTCCAGGAATATCGGAGCGCGCGCACCCTGCTCCTGGACCCGGCGACATTGCGCAATCTCGAAGTTTTTCAGTCCACACGCGGCACACGCGCCGCCTCGCTGCTCGGCGCGATCGATCGCAACACGACGTCAGCGGGATCACGATTGCTGGAGCGCTGGCTCGCGGCGCCCACGCTGGACCTCGCGGAAATCTCCCGTCGTCAGGCTGTCGTCGGCGAACTGCTCGCCCAGCCCAGCGATCTCGCGCAACTGCGCGAATTGCTCACGAAAGTGCGCGACATTCCGCGCATCATCAGCCGCCTGCAAAACCGGCTCCGCAATCCACGCGAACTGGGCGGCGTGAAGGACACGCTCGCACAGATTCCTGCGATCCAGTCGTGCCTCGATTTGCTCGATTCCCATCTCGTCGGCAGCCAGGGCGGAAGGATTGTCGAAGTGCGTCAACGGCTCACGGATTTGCCGGGACTGCGCGCTTTGCTCGGCAAAGCGCTCGCGGATGACCTGCCCAACGACCTGCAGGACGGAAATTATATCCGCGCCGGTTACGACGCCGAACTCGATCGACTGCATGGACTGACTTCCGGCAACAAAACCTGGCTCGCGGAACTCGAACGGAAGGAACAGGAGCGCACCGGAATCAAGAGCCTCAAGGTACGTTTCACTTCTGTCTTCGGTTACTACATTGAGGTGACCAAAGCGAACCTCGGAGCCGTGCCGTCCGATTATATTCGCAAGCAGACGACCGTCGGCGGCGAACGCTACGTGACCGAGGAGCTGAAGCTAAAGGAAAAGGAAATTTTTTCAGCGGAGGAAAAATCCCTCGCGCGCGAGTTGGAGTTATTCAGCCATCTCGTATCCGCTGTGCTCGACGAATCGGTCACCCTGATGCGCACCGCAGATGCCCTCGCGGAACTGGACGTGCTCGCTGGCTGGGCTGTTCTCGCTCGCGAATGGGACTACTGTCAGCCGGAGCTCGATGACGGCGAGGTGCTCAACATCACGGATGGCCGCCATCCCGTGGTGGAACAAATGATGAAGCAGGAGCGGCTCGGCCTCGCGGGCAGCCATACGTTTGTGCCCAATGATACCGCACTGGCCAGTCACGGCGCGCAGATCGCGCTCATCACCGGCCCAAACATGGCCGGCAAATCGACGTATATCCGGCAGGTCGCGCTGATCACCTTGATGGCGCAAATCGGTTGTTGGGTTCCCGCGAAAGCCTGCCGCGTCGGTTTGGTTGATCGAATTTTCTCTCGCGTGGGTGCAAGCGATGACCTGGCGCGCGGCAATTCCACATTCATGGTCGAGATGAATGAGACCGCCAACATCCTCAACAACGCCACGGCGCGCTCGTTGATCATCCTCGACGAAATCGGCCGTGGCACTTCCACGTATGACGGATTGAGCATCGCTTGGGCGGTCGTGGAGCATCTCCACCGCGCAAGCGATCGCGGCCCGCGAACCCTCTTCGCCACCCACTATCAGGAACTGACTCAACTCGCGAAGCACCTTCCCCGTCTGCTGAACTATTCGGTCGCGGTGAAAGAGTGGAACGATGAAATTGTTTTTGTCCGGCGCGTGGTGCCCGGTGCGGCCGATCGCAGTTACGGCATCCAGGTGGCGAGACTGGCGGGCTTGCCGCTCAGCGTGATCGAGCGCGCTAAAACCATTCTGGCCAAACTCGAATCCGACGACACCACCGTTTCGCTGCAAGCGCCACAAGCCAAGGTCCAGAAAAAGATCGTCGTCGAGCCGGCAGAAGACGAGCAACTTAGCCTTTTATAGCTGGCGGGACCCTGACCGCCGTCCGTTATTAACTGTTTGCATTTACTGGCTGCGAGTTATGAAGACGGTTTGTTCGTAAACTAGCTGCTAACAATTTCGCTTAGCGTTCATTTAACTCGCGCAATTTGCGGCCGTATTTGAATAATCCCTGAATATTCGGCGGGCTAACCCAAAAATCCTTCAGTAACGCGGTCCATGACGACGGTTGAATCAGCCAAAAATTATGAGGAACTGCTGGGCAGTTCCGTAGCGTCATCGCCCTATGAATTCGCCACGTTGTTCAAGACCGAAGGGTTCATGGCCAAGCGCCGCTGCCGGCAGCGACTGAAGCTGCTCAAGGCGGTCGACTCGAAGTTGCGCCACATTCTGGAGCGCGGGGAAAAGGTTCATTTTATCACCTCGGGAACAACCACCGGAATTAAGGAGCGGTTTCTCCTGGGTTGGATCGCCTATTATCTGGACCGACGTATCCTCGTTTTCACTTCACGTCGGGTGCTGCTTTTTCTCGCTGATACTAGTCTGCGGCCCAGGGAAATGGTCTCGCAACTCCCCTACGCCAACATCGCCGGAGTAAAACCGGGTTGGGGTGGAACATGTGAAATCAAGCAACTGAACCGGGTTGAATTTAATCTTCAGCATATCCCCGCGCCGGATCGCAAGCCCATGGTCGATTTCCTAGCGAACATCGTCCAGCTGACCAATGCCCCTTTCGAGCACACCCGGGGCATCGAAAATCTCTGCCCTCATTGCTACACGTTCGTCCCCAATTTTCCGTCTGCGTGTCCCTCATGCAAAGGGGCATTCAAATCGGCGCGAACGGCCGGCTTTCTTTCGCTGCTATTTCCCGGCTTCGGCGGCTTTTATCTCGGGCACCGCTTTACCGCGACCGTCGAGTCGCTCAGCATCATCGCGATTTGGGTCGCATTGGTGATTCTTCCGTTTCTCGGCGTGTCGGAACTTTTCCCGAAATCCTTTGGCTCGGAACACTGGATGATCATCGCCGTGGTTATCGCGATCCTCCATGGCGTCGATGGCCTACTGACTTATCATTTCGCCCGAAAAGGAATTTACCCGTCCGGCGCCGCTCCGATGCAGGCGAGTTTGCCGCCGTTTGTGGATCGGCCAAAGCCGGAATTAAATAGCGGCAATAAACTGAAAATCACCCGTTCGAGTCCGCCGGTGTGAGCGTTCCCTTGGTTGCACGCCAATCAGGCAGAAACGCGAATTCAGGAAATCAGTAATTCGCCTGAAATTCTTCGGGCAATGGTGCGCTTGCCTTGAACGCATGGGCGCGTCCGCCGAATTCGTAGGTGAAACTGGTTTCCAGCGAATGCAGAAACAGGCGCTTGTTCTTCACCGCTTTGGCAAAGGCGCGGTTGCGAGTGAAGTCGCCGTAGGTCTGATCGCCGACGATCGGCAGATGCCGCTTGGCGCACTGCACGCGCAATTGATGACTTCTCCCCGTGCGCGGCTCCAGTCGAACCAGTGAGGTGGAAAAGTTTTTCTGCGTATGCTTGAGCAGTTGAAAAAGGGTTTCCGAAGGAACGTTGCCGATCATCGACGTGCGTATCTGTCCGTGCGATTTTTTAACCGCCAACAGATCCCGCCAAAGTTCCGACTTCAGCTGCGGTTTGCCGAAAACGATCGCGTTGTAGACCTTCTTTACCTGCTTGCTGGCAAAGTGTGTTCGAATCGCCGTGGCGAGTTTTTCGCTGTTCGCCGTTAAAATCACTCCCGAAGTCGCGGAGTCGAGTCGGTTGAGCAACCAGAGTCGGCGTTCGGCCCCATCGGGCGTACGCCAAATAAAACACTGCGCTTCCTTGTCGTAGCGACAGGTCAGCAAGGCGCGGGCTTCGTCCTCCGAACCATTCGGATGGGACAGCACTCCGGCGACCTTGTCGAACGCCGCCAATCCGTTTGCATCGCGTGTGAGCAGCGTGATGCCTTCGTGAAGCGGAAGCGTATCCCAAAAATCGTCCGACACCGCGCTCACTGATAATAGAAGCCTAACGTAATCTGCTGATCGTCGCCCAACACCGCGATCATCTGCTCGGTCCATTTCCGATAAGGCTGCCGGGCGGTGATCGCATTCTGGCAGGAGAAGACGCCTTGTTTACCGGCATCCGAGTCTTCGACTTTTATAATTTCAGTTTCACCCTTGGAATTGATTTTAAAAGTGATGTCCACGTGGGAACCGTGGGGAGGTGAAACCTGACTTTCACCAAGAATTTTGTACCACTGGATTTGCACGATCTCGAGCACCTCTTGCAAATATTCTCCGTACTCACTCCAGCGTGCATCTCTGCCAAGAACGCCGATGTTGGTGGTTCCGGCGGCGCGATTCGTGAGAATCGTCGAGCGTGGCGCGGTGAGTCGCGGGCGCGCCTTGGGCTGCGCCTTGTTGGTGGGCGCCATGGCGAGGAGGCCGCCGTCGGGCTCTTTCCCGTCATGGGCGCCTTCCACTGCCTGTTCGGCATGCGTGCTAGGCGCGGTCGCTTTTGAAACATTGGTCGCGATTCCGTCCTCTGATTTCCCCTCGGTCTTTTCAAAGCCCGCCAAAGGCACCTGTTCGGCACGGGCTTTCATCTCCTTCTGTTCCTGCTCGGCATCGGTTTTGGTAACTTCCGGTTGCCCGGCCGCACCTTGCTGCGGTTGCGAAAGGTCGCCCGTTACAATCGAATCGCTTTTGATTTTATCCTGACCGGTCACGCTCGGACGATTGTCGGGATCTTTTTCCTTGGCCGCCTCTTTTTGCGCCGACTGCTGGTTGCGATTGCTGATGTTGGCGGTTTTGTCCGGCGTGTTTTCCGGCGCGTCGGGATTGGTCTCCACGAATTTGAATGGCTGCGCTTTCTCCTCCGGCGGTGGCGTGAGCTCGAAATCGAAGGTTTTGCCCTGTGTAGGTTTCACCACCGAGATCCCGCTGTGCACCCCGGAGAACCGGTCCATCGCAAAGCGCGGAGACAGCCACACCAGCAACAGGTGGAACAGCACGGTGCACGCAAGGCCGATGCCGATCGAGCGGCGATTGAATTCACTGTCGTCCGCCATTTCCGGCGGGCGTTCTTTAGGTTCAGGGGTTTGCGTCACCACGGTTAAAATCAACGGATCAGACCCGCCCGAGTCAAAATTTGTTTCATTTCATCGAGCGGTAATCCGACGATATTTGTGAGTGATCCGGTAAATCCAGCGACAATTAATTCATTTTCCTCCTGGATCGCGTAACCTCCGGCCTTGTCCAGCGTATGGACCCGGCTGAGATACAGCTCGATGGTCGCCTCATCCAAGGTCTTGAACGTCACTTCACTGGCGACGCCGTCGTCGATTTTCAGGCCATCGCGGGCCCGTCGAACCGCAATTCCCGTGAAAACCGTATGCGACGTACCGCTTAGCCGTCGGAGCATCGCCCGGGCGTCCGCGGCATCCCGAGGCTTGTTAAGCACGGTCTGCCCCACAAACACCGTCGTGTCTGCACCGATGACAATGGCGTCGGGATGGCGGGCAGAGACCCAATCCGCTTTGAGCGCCGCGTTATGACGCACCATTTCCCGCGGATCGGCATCCGCTGCCTCGTACTCAGTGACGTCGGCAGGGATTACTTCAAACGAAACCCCCAATTGCTCGAGCAATTCCTTTCGTCGCGGCGAAGCGGAAGCGAGAATCAGGCGATGATTTCGGTGAGAGATGGCCATGAACGTACAAACTAGGCTGAAATGCTCGTTGCCGGCTAGTTGAAACCCAGCGCTACGACCAATCCGCCTGCGCTTGTGGGTTGCAGTCGGGCGTGGGGCCTTCAAGTTGCCGGACAGCATCATGCGCATCGGACTTGCTCAGATTAACACGATTGTTGGCGATCTCGCAGGCAACAGCCGGCGGATCCTCGACGCCTATCGCTCACTCGTCGCCCAAGGGGCCGAATTGGTCCTTTTCCCCGAACTGGTCGTCTGTGGGTATCCGCCGCGCGATCTCCTGTTCAAAAGGCATTTTGTCAGCGACGTGGCCAAGGCAACTGAAGCGATCGCCGGACAAATCGGCGGGGTTCCCGCGTTATTGGGCTACACCGAAGCCAATCTCACCGGGAAAGGTCGCGCGGCGTACAACTCCGCCGCTTTTTGCCAGAACAGCAAGATCGTCACCTCCGCCCGAAAATGCCTTCTGCCCACTTATGATGTCTTTGACGAAGATCGCTACTTTGAGCCTTCGAGCGAACCCACCGTCATCACGGTGGCGGGACGTCGCCTGGGCATCACCATTTGCGAAGACATTTGGACGCATCCGCTCGTCAGCACCCGGCGGTTCTACACGCTCGATCCGGTAAAGTGGCTGCGCGATCAAAAGGTGGACCTGCTGTTAAACCTTTCGGCGAGTCCGTGGCATCTTTCCAAAAATACACTGCGTCGCACGCTGGTTTCAGACGCCGCCAAGGCGTGCGGTTGTCCGGCAGCCTACTGCAACGCGATCGGCGGAAACGACGAATTGATTTTCGAAGGCCGGAGCGTGGTGTGCGACGCCAAGGGAGAATTTCTCGGCGGGCTGGCCGCTTTCCGCGAAGACCTTCAAGTGATCGACGTGCCAGTGAAAGGCGATCCGATCGCCACGCCCAACGCCGTCGCACTTCACCCGACTTACCAACAGGAAGATCTCGCTGACGTGTACGACGCGTTGGTGTTGGGTGTCCGTGATTACGCCCAGAAAACTGGTTTCAAAAAGGCGCTGCTCGGACTTTCCGGCGGCATCGATTCGGCGCTGACGGCAGTGATCGCCGCCGAGGCGCTTGGACCGAAAAACGTGATCGGCATCAGCCTTCCGTCCGTGATTTCCAGCCAGCACAGCAAGGACGATGCCCGGATTTTGGCGGAAAATTTAGGAATCGAATTTCATACGATTTCGATTGGGGACACGGTTGCGGCCGCCGAGCACACGCTCGCGCCGATTTTTGCGAACCGTCCCCGGGATATCGCCGAGGAAAACATCCAGGCCCGTGCACGCGGTTTGCTGCTCATGGCGATTTCAAACAAGTTCGGCGCCCTGCTGCTCACGACCGGCAACAAGAGTGAACTCGCGGTGGGCTATTGCACCCTGTATGGCGATATGTGCGGCGGTCTCGCGGTGATCAGCGACGTGTTCAAAATGCAGGTGTATGCGCTGTCGCGTTGGATCAATCGGAAAAAGGAAATCATTCCCCTCTCCAGCATCGAAAAAGCCCCGAGTGCCGAGCTGCGTCCGAATCAAACCGATCAGGACAGTCTGCCGCCTTACGATGTGCTCGATGGCATTCTCAAGGGATACGTCGAGGAAGGCCTGTCGCGCGCGGATCTCGGGGCGCAAGGTTTCGATTCCGCCGTCGTCAACGACATCGTCCGCAAAGTGGATCTCAACGAGTACAAGCGCAAGCAGGCCGCTCCCGGCTTGAAAATAACCCCCCTAGCCTTCGGCGTCGGCCGCCGCATCCCGATCGTCCAAAAATACGTGAGCTGATTTCGGTCACCACTCATCCAACCCAACGGGCCACTAATGAAATCAAAAAATGAACATTAACCCGAAGTTAATTCTCAAGCCGCGCCTGTCGGTTTGAACCACTGATTCACACTTATGATCACTGATTCAATCCCCCAAACGGGCCACGATGCGGAAGGTTACGCCCTGATTGGCGCCTGTTTCGACGTCTATCGTGAAATGGGTAATGGATATCTTGAAGAAGTCTACCAGGAGAGTCTTGAGTTGGAGCTTCACGACAAAAACATCCCGTTCATCACAAAGCCCAAGCTCCCGATTATGTACAAAGGCGGTTTGTTGCAGAAGTATTACGAGGCCGATTTGATCGTATTCAACCGCATCGTCATCGAACTCAAGGCGGTCAAATCGATTTTACCCGAGCATGAGGCGCAGCTTTTAAACTACTTGAAGTCTATCGGGAAACGGGTCGGTTATTTGGTGAATTTTGGGGCATTCCCCAAGCTTGATTGGCGGCGGCGCGTACTCTAACTCGCGGGCCTGCATAAGTATTCTTCAGTGCTTTTCACTGGTTAACTCAATGTCTTCATCCCCTTCTTCCGAACAACTTTTTGCGCGCGCACAGCAGCTGATTCCTGGCGGCGTTAATTCGCCGGTCCGGGCTTTTCGGTCTGTGGGCGGCGCTCCGTTTTTCACCAAGGCCGCGCGCGGCGCGACCTTGATCACGGCCGACAATCGCGAGCTGATCGATTTCGTCTGTACCTGGGGACCGGCGATTCACGGCCACAATCACCCGCGAATCAAAGCGGCGATCGCCACGGCCCTCGAAAACGGAACGTCCTTCGGCACCCCCAATCCTTACGAGGTGGAAATGGCGGAGTTGATCGTGAATTTTTTTCCTTCGATCAAAAAGGTCCGTCTCTGCAACAGCGGCACCGAGGCGACCATGTCCGCGATCCGGCTCGCGCGTGGTTTCACAAAACGCGACAAGATCATCAAATTCGCGGGCTGCTACCACGGTCACAGCGACTCTCTCCTGATCAAAGCCGGTTCAGGTGCACTCACGCACGGAAATCCCGACAGCGCCGGCATTCCTCATGCTTTTGCCCGGGAAACCGTCGTGCTGCCTTTCAATGATACTGCCGCAGTGGATGCCGCGTTCGCCGCCAATCCGGGCGAGATCGCCGGGGTTATTCTTGAACCCTACATCGGCAATGTCGGCTTCATCAAACCCGACACCGGTTATCTGCAGTATCTGCGCAAGGCCTGCACCGCGCATGGCGCTCTGCTGATTTTCGACGAAGTGATGACGGGATTTCGTCTCGCGCGCGGCGGCGTGCAGGAACTGGAAAACATCACGCCCGATCTCACCTGCCTCGGCAAAATCATCGGGGGAGGTCTTCCCGTGGGTGCGTTTGGCGGACGCGCCGAAATCATGGACCAACTGGCCCCCCTCGGTCCCGTCTATCAGGCGGGCACGCTCAGCGGAAATCCCCTCGCCATGGCCGCGGGCATCGCCGCCCTGAAATTGTTGGACGAAGAAAATCCATACGCACGACTCGTCGCTCTCGGCAAAAAGCTATGTGATGCCGCCGTGTCCGCGGCCGCCGCAAAAGGCATTTCCTTACAGGCGCCTCAAGTCGGCTCGATGTTCAGTCTGTTTTTTACGCCCACGCCCATCCGTGATTACGCCACCGCCCTGACCTCAGATGCCAAACTATTTGGCCGGTTCTTCCGTCTTTGTCTCGATGGCGGGGTTTACTTGCCACCAAGCGCTTATGAATCCTGGTTCCTGAGCACCGCCCACGAGGGCAAAGCCATTGACCGCGCTTGCGAAGTGATCGAATCGAGCATTAAATCGCTCTAAGAAAACAGCAATTCGAGCCGTTATTCCCTTATAAGAAAATACGTGATGAATATACCGAAGCCCAGCTGTCTTACTCCCTTAATCGTCCTTCTGGCTTCGCTCCTTAGTATTATCGCATCACCGCTCGTATCTTTCGCCCAACCCGCCGACGCACCGACGGTTTCCATCGATCAGCTGCAGCCCGGAATGAAGGGCGAGGTTTGGACCGTTTTCAAAGGGAGCACGCCAGAACCTTTCAGCGTGCAGGTCACCGGCATTTTGCGCAACGCCCTCGGACCAGGCAAAAGTTTGATTCTTTGTGAACTCACCGATTCCCGTGTGCAGTCGATGGGCGCGGTCGCCGGCATGAGCGGAAGCCCGCTTTACATCGACGGCAAACTGGCCGGCGTACTTTCCTACCAGATCCAGCGCTTCGAAACCGTGCGCTACGCGGGTTTCACCCCGATCAGTGACATGCTGGAAATCAGCTCGATGCCGTCCTCTTCGAGCGGTGGCACTCCGCCTGAGCCGATTCCGGTCCATGGTGATCGCAATACTCGCGCAAGTGATTTTTCCGGCGCCGCACAGTTCAGTCCCATGACTCCCACTTTTTCCGTGGGCGGTCTCGCGCCCAATGTCGCGGCCGCACTTGAACCGCGTTTCAATGCACTTGGCCTGAGCATCAACGGACTCGGCGGAAATACGTCGGGAGGCGACGACGCAAATGTCACCTCCCCGAAACCCGCGGAGCTTCATCCCGGTGGCGTGGTCGCCGTGGCTCTGGCAATAGGTGACGTCACCATCGCAGGCACCGGCACCGTTTCTCACGTCGACGGAAACCGCATTCTCGCCTTTGGACATCCCATGATGTCGCTCGGTGCCACCGAACTGCCGATGGCTTCCGCGGAAATCGTCACCATCCTTCCCAGCCAGTTTAATTCGATCAAAGTCAGCAATACCGGTAACATCATCGGCGCTTTCAGCCAGGATCGTCTCTCCGGCATCTACGGAGAAATCGGTCGCAAGCCGCAAATGGTGCCCGTCGAGGTAGATTTTCCCGGCCGCATGAACCGGAAGGCGCTGCATTTTCAAGTCGTGCGCCACGAACAAGTGCTGCCCATGATCGCCGCGACGGGTCTTGCTCAGGCAGTGATGGGCTCCAATGAATCCGGCTTTGCACGCGGCTTCAAAGTGAAGACCACCGTTGAATTCCCCGGCATCGCACCGGTGGAGTTGACTCAAATTTATTCAGGCCCCCAAGGCTTCAACCAAGGCCTCGGGGAATTCGTCGGCATGTTGTCGATGTGGCTCTTTAATCCCTACGAACGGGTTTTCCCGGAGCGCATTCGTTTCAGCGTGGAAGACACCCCGGAAACACCGCAAGGCGTGGTCGAGCAAATGCAGTTGTCGCGCACCGACGCGGCGCCGGGTGAGCACGTGGACTTCACCGTGGGCTGGCGCGGCTTTCAGCATTTACCCGAAGGAACGACGCTCGGTCTCGATATCCCGCGCGAATGGGCCGGCAAGGATCTCGAAGTGATTTTGACGACCGGCCCCGCGCTGGATGAGCTCACGGGCCGTTCGCACAATGTGCAGATTTCCCAGCTGCGTAGTTTCAACGAATATCTTTCCGCCCTGCGCGAGTTTCGCAGCACGGACGGTCTCTATCTCGCCATCGTGGAAAAGTCTCACATTTTCACTGATCAACGCCGGGCCACCCAGGATTTGCCGGGATCGTTCGAACGCATCGCGCGCAATGCCGATGAAACCCGCTTTCAGCAGCGCGATATCGTCTCTCCGCTGTGGGAAAAACAAATCCTTCCGGGTCGCCTCTTCAACGTGCAGGTCCGCAAGCCACTCAGCATTACTGACTGACACTTTTCAGTCGGAAGCCTGTCACTCTAAAGACGACTTTAATCCGTTCGGGCGGTTCGCCGCCCGGCCACGCGTTGACCGTCGTTTGACCTGCCAACAAGCTTGGCATTTCCACTCCTGAGCCGTATCCGTCTAACCTACCAACCTCAATTTCCTCATGAGACTTATTCGTTCCGGCTGGTTTTTGTCTTCGGCAATTTTGTTGGCCTGCTTTGCCGGAAAGGCGGCAGCTGATCCGCTCACCAAGCAATTGGATGTCGATTTCGGACGCGACGTGGCGAGCCGCAACCTCAAAGGCCTGGCCACTCGCTCTGACGGACGCGTGCTGCCCGGACCCGTTTTCACGGATCTCGACGGCCCCAAACTGGGCGAAATTCTTTGGACGATGAAGTCTGCGGGCCCGAACCGTTTTGTCGTCGGCACCGGCCCGGATGGAAAAATCCAGGAAGTAAATTTCAACCCCAGGGACAATTCCTACTCCGTGCGCGAAGTGGGCGACGTGACGGAGGCACAAGCGGTGGCGGTGCAGCCTTTGCTCGACGGCACGATTTTGGTCGGTACTTCTCCCACCGCTGCGGTCTATCTGATCAAAGACGGAAAAAATATCGCACGCGTGCCCCTGCCCGCGGATTCCGTTTTTGATTTTCTTCCGCTGCAAGACGGCAGCGTCCTGGCCGCAACCGGGAATCCCGGAAAAATCTACCGGCTCGATTTAAAGAAGCTGGCTCAAGCCGGAGTGATCGAAGGCAAGATTTCCGACGACAAAGCCATTGCCGACAAGGGCGTTTCGATTTTTGGCGAAGTTCGCGACCGCAACGTCCGCAAGCTCGCCCGCCTGTCCGACGGACGTGTCATTGCCGGTTCCTCCCCCAAAGGAAACGTTTACTCTTTCGCCGCCGCGGGTGGCCCTCCGTTGATTTTGCAGGAGAATCGGGACTCCGAGGTCGTGGACTTTTTGCCGCTGGATGACGGTTCCTTCTACGCGGGTATCGTGCTTACGGCAGGTGATAACAATCGCATCGGAAAGGCTCCCGAAAAAGATGAGGCGCGCGAACGTGAACCCAAACCCAGTTTTAGCGGGCGCTCCAGCGTGGTACGGTTTCCAGCTGACGGTTTTCCGGAAAGCGTGGTGTCCAAGTCCGGCATCGCCCTGTATCGGCTGGCGAAATACAATGATTGGTTGCTGCTGACCGCGGGTGAACAAGGCGACGCATTTGGCTACGACCCGGTCGCCCGGCGGTCGCTTACCTTCGCGGGTAGTGCCTCGGCCCAGCTCAACGACATCGCTCCGCTCGGCGATGGCCGGTATTTGCTGCTGCGCAACAACGCGCCGGGCCTCGCCTTGATGTCATTTGCCGCCGCGAAAACGCGCGAGCTCGAAACCAAACGGCTGGACCTCGGCGTGGTCGCTGAAGTCGGCGGTTTTCGTTTTTCCCGGCTGCGCGGCGTTGAAGCCACGGCTCTCAAGCTCGAGGTAAAGACCAACTACGGCAGTGATGAGATTGAAGGCTGGACGCCGTGGACCGAGATGAGGTTGCGCGACGGCGCCTTCTACGCCGAGGGCCTGCGCGGCCGGTATGCGCGCTTCCGGCTCAAGATCAACGATAGCGCTTCAGATTTCCAAATCGACAAGGCCACTCTCTACGATTTGCCGCAAAACCGCCGCCCTTCTCTCGTGGATTTTCGCATTTTTTCACCGAATCTCGGGCTGATTCCCGCCGCTGACCAACCGCCGAGTGCCACAGCCACGCTCAGCCAGCTCATGTACCCGAGCGCTCGCGAAGGTCGCGACGACACCTCGGAAAAGCGCAAGGGGGCATTTATGAGCAGCCAGGTGGTGCCGCAAACGGGCGCGCAGCTTGTTTACTGGACGGTGAACGACGCCGATGGCGATACGCTTGCCTATACGTTCTCCATTCGCCCCGAGAACTCCGATGCGTGGGTCGATCTCTCGGTAAACTCGTCCGATAACTATGTTCAATTCGATACCGGCGGTTTTCCTGAAGGCCTCTACCTAACACGTTTGACCACGACCGAACAGGCTCCGCGACCGGCTAAAAATCGCCTCACTTACACCTTCGAAACCGATAATCTTCTCATCGATCGCACACCACCGGCTATTTTGGCGACCCAGATAAAACGTGCCGATGGCCAGCTGTTCATTTCCGTTGATGGACGCGATGCGCTTTCGCTCCTCGAGGGCGCGGAATTCGTGCTCAACAACGGCCTGCACGAAACTGTCCTGCACCCCGCGGACGGAATCCTCGACGGCAAACAGGAAACTTTTGTGGCCGAAATTTCCGAGGCCCGCGCTGCGGGTGCCACCTCGGTCGAAGTGATTCTCTACGATCAAGCCGGCAACAGTTCATCCATGCGCCTACCTCTGAAGTAGTCGATCGGGTAGTGTCCGCTCCCGGTCTTGGAGTCAGCGTTTTTCTTCCAGCAGCCCGACGAGATTGCCGTCGGGATCCCGGACAAATCCAATCCAGAGTTCGTGGTCAGGCATTTTTGCCGTCAACTGCGGTGCACGTTCCGCTTTTGGCGCCGGCGGCAACGACGGAGGCGTATTTCGCCTCCAGCATGGAAGTCTGAAAATAGAGCGTGGAATTCCTGTCGACCGTGCCCGCGCCTTGCGGGGTCGACAGCAGGATGCGAACCGGACCGCATTCCAGGAATGCGAGATTGGGACCTGCATCGAAAAGAAATTTTAGTCCCAGAATGCCGTGATAAAAAGCCTTGGCGGCCGCCACATCGCTTACGGTCACTGCCACCTGGCGAATCCCGAAAAGTCCAGTCGAGGAAGAATCCATGATGCAATCATCCCGATTTGATCCATTTCGCCGAGCGAATAGTTTGCTTTCCCACTAACGAAGTGAGCACGTCCTGATTCTTCTGCTCGATAAGCTATTCCGGCTTCAGCCGGCAATGCGAACTGTGTCAGATATGCGTCCAGTCAAGAGCCATCCATGCACTAAAATCATTTGGTTATGCACGTGACTCCGGCAGCTCATTCGCGTCGATTTTCGCCTCGTTTGCGTGCAACCTCACCACGAAAGGTTCGTCTCTGATCTACACGATCGAGGCACGCGCCAATCAGATTTCGATGAATCTCAAAAAACATCCCTCTCTCGTTGGAATGATGGTCGGTTTGTTCCTGGTGTGCACTGCCTTTGCTGAAAAGTCGCCGACCACCAATGCTACTTCACCATTACCGGCGAAACTCGATTCTACGCTGGAGTTGCCCAAAGTCACTGTAAACAGCAGCCGGCTGGCGGATTTTCCTCCGATTCCGAAACCAGATTTGAAAGGCGGCGGCATTTCGATGAAGGAACCGCCGATGCATCTTATGTTTCCGGGCAGCGCCTACGTTGCAGGTGTGCCCAAGGGAAACGCCACGGTTTGCATCGAGTTGGACGACAAGGGAAATCCCGTCGACTACCTCCTCGTTTCCTACACGGAAAAATATTTTGGCGATGCCCTGCTGCGTAATGCCAAGCGAACCTGGTACAGCGCGCTTCAATTCAAGGGAGTCAGCATTCCATACCGCTTCAATTTCGGTTACGAGTTCCGGCCGGAGTTAACCTTGGCCATGAACAGTTTCGATGCCATTACGCACCGGCAAATGGAGATTCGGGGCGGTCGACTACCGTTCAAATATCATGCGGTGATGGAGGAGGAACTCGACAATCGGCTCGAATGCACCCGTCAGGCGCTGCCGTATTTTCCAGACGGTTACACTCCCACCGGTGGCAAGGCCGACACCGTCCTGATCTCATTTTATGTCGATGAACAGGGCAACGTCCGCGTGCCCAACGTCGATTCAGTCTCCTCACCCCTGCTGGTCCGCAACGCGTTCAAGGCCGTCCACTATTGGCAGTTCAAACCGCCGACCGTGAAAGGTAAACCGGCGCTGGTATATGTGGCGTACGCGGTGAATTTTATTCCCTTGGAGAAATAAGCGCTTTTTACGGGCTGCAAAGCCAGAACGCATCAAGAACAGTACGCGCTACGGGCCGGAGACTTTCATTCGCAAAGAATAAAGCGAACTGCGGGCGGTGATATAAAGGTTCCGACGATCCGCATCTCCGAATGCCACCGCAGTCGGTCGTTCCGGAACTTCAATCACACCGATCGGGTTGCCAGAGTGGTCATAGACGAACACCTGGCCGACGCAGACATAAACATTTCCATCCGCATCGACCGCGGTGCCCGCCTCGCTTTCCCCAGCGAAAAATTTCGACTCCTCGAGCGTGCCCTCAGCATTGGGAATGAAGCGCCACGTGGTTTGGCCAAATTCATCGGAAACATAAACTGGTTTACCCGCTTGAACTGGAATCAGTGCATAAGCTCCCGCAATCCCCTAACACCGCGTCGCGTCGTTTCCTGCACGCGATCGATCGCCGATTGCAGACCGGCGGTATCGTCTGCCTGGCCGTCCGCCTTCACGGCGAAGTTTTCCGGCGTGACGTAAACCGCGTGAGGATCGTCGGGCGCGACGAATACACGGAACGACCCGCAAACAAATTCACCCTCAAGAGGACGAACAGCAGGCAAACACGATACATCACAAAGCAAGACTAGTTTGCGCTCGTCGCCTGGAACGCTTCATCCCAGTTCTGGCGGGCGCGCTGTTCGGGAGTAAGCTCGGCGATTTTCTCCCGGATTTTTTTCTCCCGGGCGGCGGCAAAAGCCGGGATTTCCTCAAGGTTGACCGGGACCACACCGAGATAAAGCGCACACATTTCATCGGTGGCATTCGGACCAAACTGAATGTCGCGCGGCGGCGAAAACGGATTACTGGAATTCGCCGCGCTGTTATCGAACACCCAGCGGCAGCTGATGCGTGAGCCTTTCGGCAACATAAACGGTTCGCGATACACATAACGGTCCTGCCACTTGAAATTCCAACGATCGATGTCGATCAGAGGCCGTGTGGTCCCATCGGACAATGTCACCTTCGCGTGCACTTCGCGCGCGATGAGGTGCATGTGCGGCAAAATGTTCATGAGAATGCAATCGGCCGGAATTTCGAGGGTGTCTTCCACGACGAAAGCCGCGTCACCCGCGGGAATATCCAGTTTGAAGCTGCGCAACAGCAGCGATTCCATGATGCGCTTGACCGGTTCACGCATGAGATAGATTCCGACTTCCGACTGATCGGTCTCCGGTTTTCCCGTCGCGCGATAATGAATCTGGAAAACCAAATCTCCGGTCGGGGGCAACACGGCTGTCGCGATTCCCGGAGGAAGAAACCGTGCTTTCATCCCCGGCACACGTCCGCCTAGGGATACGGCCGGAGGAAATCCCGGTGTGCCAAAGCTGGTGAATCCATTGCCGCCTTCCGCGGCTTCGCGCTTTCGGGCGGTGCCACTCAGGTCGACCCAGATGTCAGCATGATGAAATACTTGGGGATTCCCCGGATGAATTTCGATCGCCGCAACGGCCAGCACATCGGACTCTGGAATCCGGGCTTTGGCGAGAACCTCTGTCGACAATCCAGAGAGTGAGAACGGTACCGGAAAAACCTGATAGGTATCACCCGGGCCCGCCGGAATGTTGGCGGGTTGCCGCATACGCACGATCAGATCGGGCTGCCCCAAGTTCCAGCCGTCCACGGCGGCGGGAGGCGGCGCAGGAGCGGCGGCCGGATCGCCCTCGGCGGCGCCCGTTTCCGCCCACCGCACCAGCAGGGCAATCTCGCTCTCGCTCAGTCGCCGTTCATCAAGAAATTCCCCGTGCATCCCGGAAGGCAGCCACGGCGGCATGAATCGCGCCTGCACCGCTTTCGCGATAAAGCGCGCTCGTTTCGCGGCGTCCTGATAAGTGAGCAGGGAAAATGGAGCCACCTGCCCCGGACGATGGCATTCGACGCAGTTGTGATAGAGCACTGGCGCCACATCCTTGGCCCACGTTGGCGCCGGCTCTGACGCATGCGCAGAAAACAAGCCGAGGGTGAAAACCAAGATCCCGGCGAATAGCTTCATCGTTTTATCGCCTCGGGAATCGTGCAGCCAAATCCGGGGCGGCGGGAGAAAGGGAGCTCTTTTTCCGCCGCCAAGGCTCGCAGCACTTCGTGCAGATCCTCGTGCGTTGCCGCCGGTCGCCCCGAACTAAAATCACTCACCCGATCATCAATCCGCCCGCGATAAAGCAATGCACCTTCGTGGGAAAAAACAAACGTTTCGGGCGTATAGGTCGCTCCCGTCAAATGCACCAAGCGTTGATTCCGGTCATCGACGGTCGGAAACCCAAGGCGATAGTCCGACGCGTGCTGTCGCAGCGCCGACACTTTGAGCGTGGGATCCGCGTACACGCCGACAAAATCGACTCCGACCGGGGCAAATTCACGCGCCAGTGAATTCAGCACCGGAATGCTCGCGTTGGCCACCGGGCACTCCGGCGATATGAAGACGACCACAATCCATTTCCCTTTTGCGGTCACCGGCCCGCCATTCAGATCGTGCAGGCCAAGTTGATTCCACCATCCGTCCACGTTTTCGTTCGCAATGGCCGAACCCAAAAACCCCGACATGCCGGCGAGAAAAAACATGAGGCGAAGGAAACGGGACATGACAGCGGATTGACCGCTTATTTGTGCCCGTAAACGCGGACGTAGTCGATGCGGTATTCCTGGGGGAAAACCGTGGTGTCGTCAGGATATCCAGGCCACACGCCGCCGACGGCAAGGTTCAGAAGAATAAATCCCGACATGTCGTCGAAAACCCATTTCGTCCCGGCGGGCAGATCCCCGGGGGTCAGGCTGTGATAAATTTTCCCATCGAGCAGCCAGTCGATTCGTCCGGGTTTCCAATCGACCGCGAAGACATGATAGGCATCAGCAAAAATCGATCCTGCAGGCAGCAGCGTGAATTTACTCAACCCGTGCGAGCCCGAGTAGCCCGGACCATGCAAGGTGCCATAGAGCGTGCCCGGCTGGTGTCCGATCAATTCGACGATGTCGATTTCGCCGCAAGCCGGCCAGGGAACCGCATCGATGTTATCCCCGAGCATCCAGAACGCCGGCCAGATTCCCTGCCCTTTCGGCAGTTTCAAACGCGCTTCGATGCGACCGAACTTCGTGGCAAATTTGCCATGAGTCTTCAATCGCGCCGAGGTGTAACCGCCAGGCAAGGTGCGCTGTGCCTTGATCACGAGCGCGCGGCCATCGGTGGCTTCCGGATCATTTGCGACAAATGAATTTTCGCGAGTGTTGGTATAAGTCTGCAGTTCCTTGTTTCCCCAGCCATTGTCGCCCAAGTCATAGACCCATTTGGCGGGATCCGGTCCGGAGCCGACTGGCTGGTTAAATTCGTCCTGCCATAAAGGAGCAGCCGAAGAAAAAGTGGTCATAAGGAAAATAAGGAAGGCGACGGTTGAAGAAGGTGTGGTCATGGGACTCCGGTTCGCGCGGGGCCTCCACTCCGCGCGATTGAGGAAGATAAAGTTGAGGGAGAGCGACGGTCTCTGGAACGATCGACAGGTTACGCGACAGGAACGGGCACCCCGTCTTTACGGGCGGCAAGTTCGCGCTCGATTTGTTTCACCTGCGGTTCGTCGAGCGTGTAGAAAATGGTGACGATACCGGCTGCGAGAGCGAAGGCGCCGGGCAGCAGGCTGAAGAGTAGATTAATGCCATGCAGCACGCGCGGCGTCTGATCGGTGTTGGCCACAAACCCGTAGTAAGCGAGCAACCATCCGATGAGCGCACCCCCCACGGCCATGCCGATGTTCTGTACGAAGACCGTCGCCGAGAAAATGAGTCCGGTGGCGCGGCGCCGAAACTTCCACTCGCCGTAGTCGGCCGTGTCGGCATACATCGACCACACGATCGCCGGGGTTGGTCCCGCGGCGAAACACGCGACGATATTACACGCATAGAGCAGCGGTAGATTATGCGGGTCAACGAAGTAACAGGCGGCGATTGCGCTCCCATTGATCAAGGTGAGCCAGATCATGAGACCACGTCGTGACCAGCGAGCCGTAAAGAGTTTGGTCGCGAGTGCACCCGCGATGAAGCAGAGAAAGCCCACCTTGTTGAAATTACCCAGCGCGGCCTCGTTGCCTGCGACGTATTTGAAGTAATAAACACCCGCACCGTTGCGCAGGCCGACGTTGGTCAGGTTGAGGAAAGCGACGAAGAACAACACCAGCCAGGGAACATTCGACTTGAGATCGCCCAAATCATTCGCGAGGGATCCTTTCTCTTGCGGCGGACTAACGACCCGCTCCCTGGTATTCCAGAACGTGTAGAGAAACATCGCAACGGAAAGCACGGCGAAAATCGCCATGGTGTTGCGGAAACCGTCCGCCGGCGAACCGCCAACCGGCGTGAGGAATTCCTTCAGATCGGGGACAAATCCACCAATCAGCAACGCGCCAAGAAAAGCGCAGGCAAAGCGATAGGACGAAAGCGACGTGCGATCATCAGACGACGGCGACATGACGCCCATCAATGCACCATAGGGCGTGTTGATCGCCACATAGGCGACCTTGATCAAACTGAACGTCACATAAGCATAGACTAACTTCGCCGACGGGTTGAGCGATGGGTTGGCAAAAACCAGGTAACCGATGATGCCATAAGGCACCGCGCACCAGAGAATCCAGGGACGGAATTTGCCCCAGCGCGAATGGGTGCGGTCGGCCAGAACGCCGACGATGGGATTGAGCGCAGCCACGGCGGTCGGGACAATAAACATCAAGGTTCCCACGGCTGCTGCCGGCAGGCCAAAGATATCCGTATAGTAATACGCCAGGAAAATATTGATAACCTGGAAGAAGAAATTCGAAGCGGTATCGCCAAGGCCGTAAGCCAGTTTTTCTTTAAATCCGAGGCGGTCGCTAGAGGGAGTAGTCACGACGTAAGGAGGGGTTGGAAGCAGCGCGGCGGAATGCCACGCGCGAGGCAACAATGTGCGGTCAGGCGCACGACGGAAGAGTGAAAACGAAAGGAGAAACGCGCACCGGGAATCGAAACCGGTGCGCGTTAAACCCCTAAGCTACCCGAGACTGATACCAAAAAACTTCACGGGCGTTTTCATCGACCGGATGATTAGAACTTCACGCCGTAGGAGATCTTGGCCGCGAGTGGCGACTGATAGATCAAGCCGTAGAGTTTTTGATCATTAAGCACGTTGTCGATGTTCAGCTGCACGTACTGTTCGAGACCGTTGGCGCTTTTCCACTCGTAGTTCGCGAAGCCGTTGATCGTATATTGCGACGGCGCTTTCAGAACGAGCAGTTGGCCAGCGGTGTTGTACTGGGCCTGGCCACCACCGTGCGTGATACCGGAGAAGATCACGCGTTCGGAATGCCAGGTCCCACCGAGACCGATCGAGAGACCCTTGAGGGATCCGTGATTGTCGAACTTGTATTTGCCAAGAACAGAGAAGGAATTCTTCGGGGTGTCGTCACCCGGGAAGAGATTCTGCTTGTGCGTGGAGGTATCGGTTGGATCCACATAGGCTTCGGCGAGCGTATTGCCATTGAGACCAAAGCTGCCGTTCGGGAAATACCACGAAGCCCAACGATCCTGAGGATACGCATACTTCGGATACTGACCGGCGGACAAACGGGTGACCGAGGTGTTGAGCGAGGCGCTCAGCATGACTTGGAACTGATCGTTCGGCGTGTAGAGCACGGTTGCTTCCCAGCCCTTCGCTTCGTCGATGACTTGATAAGCCGGACTCTGGGAACCGTTTTGGAAGCCTGCTGCGTCCTTGGTGGCGTTATTGATATTCGCCAGTTCGTTACCACCGATCGAATTGCCTTGGAAGGGCCAGCCCGGCCAGGCACCACCGTTGGCGAACACCGCGGCGTAAGCTGCATCCATGTAAGCCGCGCCGGTTGGCGTGCTGGCATTGATGTAAATGCTGCTGGCATCGAAGGCCTGATTGGTCAGGGGCGAGAGGTGCGTGATCGCGCCCGCTGCGACCGCCGCATTCCAGGCGGCGATAACGGTAGGAGACGTCTGGACTGGAGCACCCTGCGAACTGTTGGGCACGCCCGCGAGTTGGGTCGCACCGGCGACGCCCTGCGCATTTAAACCGCCCTGCAAGTTGTAGACGACCGGTTTGGTTGGATCGAACTTGTACTTGCCGATCGGAGCCGGAGCGTACCAGGGAGCGCCGGTCCAGCCGGTCTTGGTGATCTTGTAGCGGCTGATGGTACCGGACAGTTTGCCGTCCATCAGATCGAACTTGATGCCGAATTCCTTGCTTTTCGCCGTGTCGGCACCGACGGGCGCACCCGTGGTGGCATCGTGCAGCTGACCGAAGTTGGGCTGGAAGCCCTCGGACTTCAGGCCGTAGATCGAGATGGCATTCGTGATCTTGAGAATGAGACCGTTCTGATGTGAACGAGCCACACGCTCGTCCGCACGGCTGATCGTCGTGGCGGGAGTCGCACCGGGCGAACCGATCGTCGTGTCCGTGGACCAATTGTTCGACTTGTCACGGCGGATACCATCCATGAGGATGATACGGTCGCTCACGCCCCACAGTTTGCCGAACTTCAGATAGCTATTCGCATAGTAGGCCGCGTCCCAACCCTTGTTGATATTGTCGCGATCGTTCTGGAACATTCCGGGATCAGCTGATCCATCGCCCTGTTTGCCGTAAACGATTGGTGTCAGGTCAAGCGGGCTCTTGTAGCTGAACTGGCCGTTGTTCGTCACCGACGTGCTGCCGCGCAGGTCATTGAGAATTTCCGAGTAGCCAGCGAGCACCTGCTCGTTGATCTGATACCATTTGTCCTGGAACAGCTTCTTCCCGAGCGTGAGCTCGACGCGTTCCTGATCCCGCACCTGATTTTGATCGGTTCCGTTCCAATTGTATTTCACCACCGAGTTTGGCAAGGTGCCGAAGGTGAGATTGCCATTGGCCACCGATTGACCGCCAAGACCGTTTTCGGCGCCCAGCGTGGTGATGGTTTGAGACAGCGCATAACCCGGCTGACCGGCGAGGATCGGGCCGGTGATCTGACCGGTCAGATTCCGTGTCTGAACCGCGTTGCGGGAGTGATTGTAACCGGCGAGGAAATTGATTTCGGGCAACACGTCCGTTTCCTTCAACACGAGCTGGGTGAGTTTGACCTCGATGTTCGACTGCTGCTGATTGTTGAAGCTGTCAGGACCGCCGAGGTTAAAGGTCTTTTTGTTCGCGCCAGGAGGCCAGTAAAAGGAAACCGCTTCCAGCTGGTCATTATTGATCGGCGTGGAGGAGTTGCCTTGCGCGGCACGGAGGGCACGGAAGCTGTAGCCGTTCTGCTTGGAATGGCCGATTTCCCCTTCCACCGTGATCTGGGTGCGCGAGGTGGGCTTCCACGAGATCGATGGCGCCACGAAATAGTGCTTGTTGTGCTGGGAATCGATACTCGTATCCGAGTCTTCCCATGCACCGGTCAGGCGATAGTCGAGATGTTGCGACTCAATCAACGGTCCCGTGACATCAAGCGTGGTACGCTTGAAATTATAGGAACCATACGAAACGGTGGCCTCCCCCTGTTGCTTGTCCAACGGCTGCTTGGTCAGATAGTCGACCACGCCACCGAAGTTACCGGTACCGTAGAGGAGAGCGTTCGGGCCGGACACCACCTCGACGCGATCGATGTTGACCGAGTCGGTGCTATTGCCGCGAAGAAAACCGTCGCGAAGCGTGTTGTTCGTGATGAAGCCACGAATTTTCAGCTGAACCTGATTGATGTTGGAGGTAACGCCTTCCGGATTGTTGACGCCGCCGGGGCCGTAAACGCTGCCGAAAGTCGCTCCCGCATTTTCAAGGTCGTTTTGCGACTGGAGAGTAATGCCCGAGACGTAAGAAAGTGCCTGACGGAGGTCGGTGGCGCCGATGTCATTGATTTGTTCGCTGGTGATCACCTGGATCGGAATCGGAATATCCTTGATCGCCGTGTTCACGCGGGAACCGGAGATCGCATTGGTCGCGGCATAGCCCCGATCCTTGTTGGTTGTAACCGTGAAAGGGGAAAGCTCAACGGGCTCATCCTTTTTTTCCAAGGTGCTTCCCGCATTGTCAGGAGCCTTGGTTTGGGCGGGAGCAATCGTTGGCAGAAAGCCAATGATCGCGGAGACCAGCAGTCCGGCACGCAGCACGGATCGATGTTTGGGGTTCATATCGGAACGGATTGTTTGGGTTTGGTGTTACCCGCCAAAATCCAGCCTTGAAACCTCAACTCCGCACGCGGAGCGAAGACTCAAGACAGGGTAACGGGGGTAAAAACATGAAATGAAATCAACTTCGATCGCTCGAATTGATGTTGAAAATCGAAGGGGATTTTGCACTTCACTGTCAATGGATATGTGCACACGACCGTGCATAGAAAATTACCAGCACAATTATTTTTTTTATTATTAAATAATAATTGTTTATGAATATTAATTAAAATAAAAAATATGGTTTTTAACATATTAAACCAATTTTGGTGCATAACTATTATTCTTGAAAATCAGACCCGACCTCATAGCCCTCGAACTACTATTTCGCCATCACCCCCTCCTTTTTTTTGCCCATGCCTCCCATTAACCAGGACTTGATTGCTGCACGCCTGAATATCTCGCGGACCACCGTCTCACGCAGCCTGGCCAATCATCCGGCGATCAGCGCGGAAACCCGTGCCCGGGTCCACAGCATGGCGGAAGAACTCGGCTATCGTCAGAGTCCAGGCCGCGTCACCCGTCGCCACACCAAAGGCGCGCGCGCGATCACAATCGGTGTGTTGATAGGAATTCCGGCGGAGAACGTGGTGATGGCCACCTTTCCCTACATCCTGAAGGGAATCCGGGAACGGGCCGAAGTGGAGCACGTCAAGGTCGACGTCTACTATCAGCCGCCCGGCGAATTCGACTCCGAGACCAATCGCCAGTCGGTATTCCGCCACATTCGCAACAGCGACTGGCGCGGCACTATTTTGATTTATCCGTTCACGGAATCCGCGGTGGAAATGATCGCGCGGAAAATTTCGACGGTGGCGGTGCTCGAAAGCTACAGCCATCCGAGTATCGACATAATTGATACCGATGACGCCTCGGCGGTCCTTGCCCTGGTGGAATGCTTGCATGCCGCGGGACATCGTCGCATCGGATTTCTTTCATGGCACTACCCCATTGGAGGTCATTGGGTGGCCCGCCGCTTCAGTGGTTACGTGGAGGCGCTTTTCTATCACGGACTGGAATTCAATCCGGCGTGGGTCCTCAACGTAAACAAAAGCCTCCCGCGACTGAGCACGACCGAGGTTACGGATGCGGTGGTCCGCATCACCAAAAACGATGGCGTCACCGCCTGGGTCTGCGCCGCCGATCACCAGGCTTATCCGCTCATGCAGGAACTCAAGGCCCGCGGCCTGCGCGTACCAGAAGATTGCTCGGTCACCGGGTTCGACGGCTTGGAACCGGCGGCTGGAGTGCGTCGCGCGACGTCGATGCGCGTGCCACACGAGCACATCGGTTCTTCCGCGCTCACGCGTTTAATCAACCGCATCGAGCATCCGGCGTCACCGCGCCGGAAAATCCTGGTCGAAGCCCAGCTTGTCACCGGCGAGACCATCGCGGCGCCACACACGCCGGCAAACGTTTGACCCACGGTGGGCGTCGGTCTCCGCACCGACACTGGCATTTCCCGGCGACAGTGAAATCGCCGGCCCTTTCGGGCAATACTCCACCTACTTCGCCCAAGGCTGGGGCGCCGGCGCAGGAAAGGCTCCGGACAATTGAACAATACGGCCATCACGCGCGGAGCGATGAATTCCCTCCATGATTTCCACCACGTGAGCGGCGTGAGCCCCGCCCGTGGGATGGGGAACTCCATTGCGCAGACCATGCCAGAGTCCCACCACGCCCGCGCTCCAGTCGCAGTACCAGTCGCCGAAACCAGCTGACGGACGGACAGGCGGAACCCTCCGGTACTTTTCGCCAAATTTCCCCAGACGCACCGGCGCCGCCGCTGAAAACCAGGCCGTCGCGACCGATCCGGCATCTCCGTGGATCTCCAGTCCGGCACGATTTTCCGCCGGCTCTCCGACGTAGAAGTTTGCGCTCAATCGCGCCCGGACGCCGTTGCGAAATTCGAGCACCGAAACCAGCCAGTCTTCGGTGGTCAGGGTGAACGCTTCGCCGTTCTTTGTTTTTCGTTCAGGCAAAATGATTCCTCCGCCGGTGGTCACGTGTGCAACCGGACCGAACCACGCAGTGAGCAACGCGAGCGGATAAACTCCGACATCAAACACGGGACCCGCGGCATAAAATGGCACCGGATTGGGGTGCCACGTTTCAATGCGCGCCCAATCCACCGCCGCATACACGATGCGTGGTGTGCCAATGGAGCCGTCGCGCACCAGTTTCCACGCGGTTTGCTGGGCTTCGCCGAGCCAGGTCACCGGCGCACAGCTCAATCGCAGTCCACGACGCTTTGCCAACTCGACCAACGTATTCGCCTCCACACTGGTCATGGCCAGTGGCTTTTCAGAATGAACATGCTTTCCTGCCTCGAGGCATTGCGTCACCACGGGAACGTGCGCGCTTTGAATGGTGAGATTCACCACCGCCTCCACCGCGGGATCCGCCAAAACCGCGTCCAGTGAAGGATAAGGTTTTCCCCCGTGCTTTTGTGTCCACGTCGTGGCGCGGGACGTATCCACATCGCTGGCACCAAGAATTTTGATTTCCGGCCGCGCCCGCATCGCTTCGCCGTAGGCGCCGGCGATATTGCCGCAGCCGACCACCGCGACGCGCAAGGGTGGCGCACTCTCCTTAATCGTCACCTCATCCCACCAACGCTCGACCCGCTCGCGGCTTTCACGGACTTCTGCGCGGGGATCAAATAATTCGGGTTCATGCTCGATTCCGATCGGTCCGCGAAATCCCCGTTCCCGCAAGACCGACACAATGGCTTGCACCGGAACCACCCCATCGCCGAGGCGACAGGTCTCGTGGCCCATGTCGATAAAGTCGAAGCCGGTTTTTTCGGCGCGCTTCGCTTTCACGTCCTTCAGATGCACGGCCAGTATCCTTGGGCCGAATTCGTTGATCGCTTTTAATGCATCCCAATCCCTTGTAGCGCACCATCCCGTATCGAGGGCAACGCCCACCACATCCTCATCGCCCTGTCCGAGGCGCGCAAAAATTTCGGCCGCTTTCCAGCACATTGGGATCCTAAGCTTAGAATTCCACGTGGACAAGTTGTCG
>JADMIO011638344.1_pt1 | contig 60769 bp, 64 predicted proteins | sample 8958161 | NCBI WGS metagenome assembly JADMIO01 (sample SAMN16585339, study PRJNA669376) | soil metagenome | isolation source: Crop rotation soil | place: USA: Cullars Rotation, Alabama | collected 2011
CGCGACAACTTGTCCACGTGGAATTCTAAGCTTAGGATCCCAATGTGCTGGAAAGTTAGAAACAACAGGCTTAAAAGGAGCCAATATTTTACTGGATGAACCCAGCGTAACCGGTACTGCCAACATTTTAATGGCTGCTTCCATGGCTGCTGGCACAACCACCATTTATAATGCCGCATGCGAACCTTATATACAACAACTTTGCCGCATGCTCAATCGCATGGGTGCCAACATAAGCGGCGTTGGCAGTAACATGCTTACCATAACCGGTGTAGATGCATTGGGCGGGACTGAACACCGTATGTTGCCCGACATGATCGAAGTGGGTTCTTTCATTGGACTGGCGGCAATGACACAAAGCGATATCACCATTAAGAATGCCGGTATTGAACACTTGGGCGTTATTCCCGAAAGGTTTCAACAACTGGGTATTAAAATGAATTTTGTTGGCGATGATATTCATATACCTGCACAGGAATCATACACCATTCAAAAATATATGGATGGCGGCGTGTTGACGGTTTACGATCATCCCTGGCCCGGCTTTACGCCCGATCTGCTGAGTATTGTACTGGTAACGGCCATACAGGCAAATGGCAGTGTGCTCATTCACCAGAAAATGTTTGAGAGCCGTTTGTTCTTTGTAGATAAGCTGATCGATATGGGTGCACAAATTATTTTATGCGACCCTCACCGTGCCGTGGTCATTGGTTTGGAAAGAGAGCAACAGTTGCGTGGTATAACCATGAGCAGTCCTGATATACGTGCAGGTGTAGCCCTTCTTATTGCTGCATTAAGTGCACAGGGCAAAAGCATTATCCAGAATATTGAACAGATTGACCGGGGTTATCAGAATATAGATGAGCGACTTGTAAAGCTGGGCGCCGATATCAGGAGGATCAATTAACCCATCCTGCAATTATTGAAATCTTCTTATGAAATATTTTAGCTTTTTAGTTGCAGTTCTTTTATTTTCCTTACAATCTTTTTCACAAAAACGGCCAGGTTATATTGTTATGAATAATGGAGACTCCGTAAGAGGAATATTAAAACGTGCCAGTGCATTTAATAACAAGCCGGCTTTTATATTATATGACAATAACAAAAAAAAACAAAAGATCTTAGAAACAGAAGCCAAGGCTTTTGGTTGGTTTTATGATACCGTACAAGTTGACTATGAAAAAATCAAAGTAAGAAATACGCTTGAACCTTATTCATTTTTATACCGCATATCTAAAGGAAGATATTCGGTTTTTGAAGATAGAACCTATATGGGCAATTTTACAGTAGTTGAATATTTTTTTAAAAGGGCTGATGGAAAAATCATTGTATTAAACTTCAGCGATAAGTTTGATAAAAAGAATACGCTAAAGGAACTATTTGCAGATTGCCCTGCATTGGTTGAACAAATAAAAGGCATTGTAACCCAGCAAAAAGTATTGAACTGGATAGATGAGTATAACAATTGTACCACCATTACAACCAAATAAATGTTCAAATCTCATACAACTGTAATGAAAAATCTTCTGATTCTGCTTTCAGGCTTCTATCTTATTGTAAACCTAACCTCCTGCCGCAATAAAACCGTTATCCTGCTCACCAAAAAATGGGATTGTGTACAGGTAGACAATATTGTACCACCCGATGCAAAGGGACTTACTGCAAAAGATTCAGTCAATGCAGAGCAGGTTAAAGCGCTTCTCCTTACACTTAACTGGACCTTTAAAGACAGGATGAAATATGAATGTGCATTGAATGACCGGGTGATGGTGCAGGGCAAATATGAGCTGCAGGGAGATGATAAGATACTTGTTTGTACCCCCGCATCTGAAAACAGCATTAACCGGTATATTATTAAATCGTTAACTGCTGATGAGCTGGTTCTGGCCGGCAATGCTGAAAATACCAATGTGGTACTTCATTTTAAACCGCATTAAAAAAGTAAAAATTAAATAGTTTCTTTGCACATGGCAGAAAACAATAAACTCATCATCATCACTGCGCCATCGGGGGCTGGTAAAACATCTATCACCCGCCACCTGATGAAAACTTTTCCGCAACTGGCATTTTCCATTTCAGCAGCTACACGGCAGCCAAGAGGCAACGAAAAGAACGGGGTTGATTATCATTTTATCAGTACAGAAGAGTTTCAGAACAAGATCCAGCACAACGAATTTGTGGAATGGGAAATGGTGTACGAGGGAAAATATTATGGCACTTTAAAGACTGAACTGGATCGTATCTGGCATCAAAATAAAATACCGGTACTGGATATTGATGTAAAGGGTGCCATTCATGTACAGCAGCAATATCCTGAAACATCGCTCAGCCTTTTTATACAGGCCCCATCGGTTGAGGAACTGAAGAAAAGGCTGGAAAGCCGTGGTACAGAAACTGCAGAATCGCTGGCAGCAAGGATCAATAAGGCGTCTTATGAGCTTTCATTCAAAGACCAGTTCAACAAGATCATCACCAATGATGATTTTCATCGTGCCTGTAATGAAGCTGAGGGTATTGTGGCTGATTTTGTAAGCCAATAACCCGTTTAAAAACTCTTTCTTATTTTTATACTATGGATTGGATAGCTTTTATTGCCATCATTGCTTCCCTGTTGATGATAGGTTTTTTTGCCGGTATAGAAATAGCTTTTGTTTCTGCCAATAAATTGTCTATTGAATTAAACCGCAAGCAGGGCACCAAAAGCGGAAAAGTATGGGGCTTTTATGCCGACAGGCCGGCCCGTTTCATAGGCACTACACTGGTTGGCATCAACCTCGTTTTTGTGGTATATGGTTTACTGGTCGTAGATATGCTCTCTCCCATCTGGCTATGGATAAAATCCAATCTGCCTGCATCATTTAAAAACGCTGTTGATTATATCAAGCTTTTTGTAGAAACCATCCTCTCCACTTTAATTGTACTTTTTGTAGAGTTTTTGTTCAAAGCTTTTTTTAAGGCCCGTAACAGCAGTATACTCAGTTCAAATTTTATCAGCAGTGTGGTTCAGTTCTTTTACTGGTTGTTTTCTTCTATCGGTATTTATTTTGTGAATGCGGCCGAATGGATCTTAAAATACATCCTGAATGTAAAGATCAGCACCAAAAAAGACATGTTCAGCAAGGTAGACCTGGAGCATTTTATGCAACAGAGTAAAAGCAATGAAGAAGAGAACAGCAGTGAACTGAATAAAGAATTATTTGAAAATGCATTATCGCTCAGCGAAACCCGGCTACGTGAATGCCTGATACCACGTAAAGAGATAGAAGCGGTGAGCAGGAACAGTTCTATTGAAGAAGTAAAAGCAAGATTCATCAGCACACAATTAAGCAAACTGGTTGTGTACGATGAGAACATTGATAACATTGCAGGTTATATTCACCAGCTTGATCTCTTTAAACATCCGGCCACCGTTAACGAAATTCTGTTACCTATACCAACCGTTCCGGAGAGCATGAGTGCCACCGACCTGATGAACAAATTCAGTAAAGAAAGAAGGACGATCGCCTGGGTGATCGATGAATTTGGCGGCACGGCCGGCATTGTTACCATGGAAGACCTGCTGGAGGAAATTTTTGGAGAGATACAGGATGAGTATGATACCGAGGAGCTTGTTGACAAACAACTCGCCAATAACGAATTTATTTTCAGCGGCAGGATGGAACTGGACCTGATCACGGAAAAATACAAATTGAACTTCCCCGATGATGAGGAAACAGAAACCTTGTCTGGCTACATCATTAAAAATCATGAGCAGATTCCCAAACAAAACGAGCATATTGTTATTGGTAATTACGAGATCAATATTATGAATGTAAGCGACACCCGTATTGAAATGGTAAAGCTGAAAGTTTTGAAATAAGCCGCCTATCTTAATCTCCATTTATTTTCATGATCATTGCCGTTAACACCAGGTTGAATAAAGAAACACAGCCGGAAGGCTATGAAGATTTTATGTTTGAACTGCTGGGGCATTTAACCAGGAAATTTCCGAAGCATCAATTCATTTTTATTTTCAACCGGCCTTGTGAGGCAATACAAGGTTTTCCCAAAAATGTAAGCACAATAGTTACAGGGCCAAAAGCCAGCAACAGCCTACGTTTACAATATTGGTTCAATTATAGGGTACCGGTGATTTTACGTAAGCATAAAGCTGATGTTTTTTTAAGCATGGATGGCATTTGTTCACTCCGTACAAAACTGCCACAGTGTTTGTTACTGAGTGACCTGGGATTTTTGAGTCACCCGCAGTTATTAAAAAGATCACTGGCCAGGTTCTACAAAAAATTCACACCTGTATTTTTGGCAAAGGCAAAAAGTATTGCAACCGTTTCGGATCATTCCAGGTCTTTGATAGCTGAGCGGTATAAGATCAACGCAGATAAGATCACGGTTATTAACCCGGTTATTCATGATCTTTTTAAACCGGCTGATTGGGAGGAAAAAGAACTGATCAAAGAAAAATACGCCGATGGAAAAGCTTATTTTTTATTTAGTGGAGATATTGATGAACGCAGCAACCTCATTAACCTGCTGAAAGCTTTTTCCTTTTTTAAAAAAAGACAAAGAAGCAACATGCTGCTGCTGATAGCCGGCAAAGCAGATGAAGCTTTTAAAACAGCGTTGAAAACCTACAAATTAAGGAATGAGGTAAGATTGTTTGAACACTTAACAAAAGAAGATCTGGCAAAACTAACTTCAGCTGCTTATGCCTTGGTTTATCCTGTTTTATATACTTCCCTTGCTTTACCAGCTCTACAGGCAATGCAATGTGGTATACCGGTAATTGCTCCTGACACAGAAGCCCTGCATGATGTTTTTGGCAATGCTGCTTTATATGCCAGTCCTGGTAACCATGAAGACATAGCCGAAAAAATGATGCTGGTTTATAAAGACGAAAACAAGGCAAATGAGCTTATAAAAGCCGGAAACGACCTGCTACAGCAACATCAACCCGGTAAAACGGCTGATTTACTTATGCAATGCATTTTGAATGCAGTCAATGGTTAAATTCAGTTAATTTTGCACCCTAACTGAAACAAGCGATTTAAAATACTCCTCAAAATTTATGAATCAATCAACAATAAAAATTGACGTACTGCTCGATCCTAACAAAGTACCTGAACAGATAAACTGGTCGGCAACCGATAGTACAGCCAATATGGTACAAAAAGCCAAAGCCATGAGTGTTGCTTTTTGGGATGGAGCCGATAAAACAGCTTTGCGTATCGATCTGTGGACAAAAGACATGATGGTGGATGAAATGGCTGATTTTTATTACCAGATGCTGATGAGTATGGCTGATACTTTTAAACGGGCCACACAACAGCAGGAAATGAGTGACGACATGAAAAAATTTGCCAAGGAATTTTTCGACAAGTTCAGGGCAATACAGTTGAAGGAACAGAAATAGCTTTTAGCAGTGCAAATGCAAACACGGTTGGGAGGATTTGCTAATAGCTAACGGCTAAATACTAACAGCTCTTCTTAATCTTATAAATTAAAAACTTTTAACCATGAGTTTAGAACAACAGATAATGACCGAAATGAAAGAGGCCATGAAATCGAAGAACGAAGGCGTTTTACGTGGCTTACGTGCTATTAAGGCCGAGATCATAAAAGCAAAAACAGAACCAGGTGCTGCCGGTGAAATTGATGAAGCAACCGAACAGAAATTTTTACAGAAGATGATGAAACAGCGCAGGGATTCACTGGACATTTTTGAAAAGCAGGGACGTGAAGACCTGGCCGCAAAAGAAAGAGAGGAAATGGCTGTTATAGAAAAATTTCTGCCCAAACAATTAGATGAGGCTGAACTAAAAGAAATAATAAAAGGGATCATTGCTGAAACCGGGGCTTCTTCTCCTGCAGATATGGGTAAAGTAATGGGTGTTGCCAGTAAACAACTGGCCGGTAAAGCGGATGGAAAAGTAATTAGTGGCATTGTTAAAGAACTTTTAGCCAATTAGGAATTACGAATGAGGAATTAGGAATTAAACGCAATAAGCCTGGTAACAAAAAAATATTTTGACTCAAAAACATTCCTAATTCCTAATTTTCCTTTTTTAATTCAAAAAAATGCTGATAGATTTTGCTTTTGCTGTCCTTCTTATTTTAGCCATCATTAAAGGTTATCAAAAAGGATTGATACTCGCTGTCTTTTCTATCATTGCATTTATTGTTGGATTGGCTGCAGCATTAAAACTATCAACTGTTGTTGCTGCATATTTAAAAGACAGTATATCTGTTTCTGCCAAATGGCTCCCCTTTATTGCTTTTGCACTGGTGTTCCTGATCGTGGTCTTATTGGTCAGGCTCGGCGCCAGGTTGGTTGAAAGATCCTTCCAGGCTGTAATGTTGGGCTGGGCAAACCGGGTAGGAGGCATATTACTATACACCACACTTTACCTGATCATTTTAAGCATTTTTATTTTTTATGCTGAAAAACTGCAATTAATTCAGCCGGCAACTATAGAATCGTCAGTAACTTATAAATTCATACAGCCCTGGGGGCCAAAACTGATGGATAATATCGGCCGGTTAATACCGCTGTTTAAAGATATGTTTACCGAGTTAGGCGATTTTTTTAACGCCCTGTCAAACAAAATGGCGCATTAATTTCAACCATTATCTTATTTACCGTAATTTAGCCCTCAAGAGCATTTCATAACTTTAAGATTGAGATAGCGGTTTATATTAAACAATTTGCAATTACGGATGAGTTACGAAATAAAACAAGACGGAAAATTTAAGTTTATTGAAGAGGGCGAAGGCGAACCTTTGGTATTGCTGCATGGATTATTCGGCGCATTGAGCAATTTTCAGTTTTTGATAGAGCATTTCCGTAAAACGAACAAAGTGGTGGTTCCTATTTTACCATTGCTCGATCTTGACCTGCTGCATACTTCTGTTGGCGGATTGCAGAAATTTGTTCATCGTTTTATTGAACATCGCAACTTAAACAATATACACCTGTTGGGTAATTCACTGGGTGGGCACGTAGCGTTGGTACACGTTTTAAAACAACCCGAACGTATCAAGTCTATTATATTAACCGGTAGCTCGGGTTTATTTGAGAACGGCATGGGCGATACCTACCCCAAGCGTGGTGATAAAGAATACATCCGTAAAAAAACTGAACTCACATTTTACGACCCGGCCATGGCTACCGAAGAGCTGGTAAATGAAGTATTTGAAATTACCAATAACCGGATGAAGGTGATCAAGATCATCGCACTGGCAAAAAGCGCCATACGCAATAACCTGGGTGAAGAACTGAACCAGATAAAACAACCGGCCTGCCTGATCTGGGGAAACAATGATACCATTACCCCACCCTTTGTTGCCAAAGAATTTCACCGGCTGATGCCTACCAGCGAGCTGCATTTTGTTGATAAATGCGGTCATGCACCTATGATGGAAGTACCGGAAGAGTTTAACAAGCTGCTGGATGCCTTTTTAACAAAATTAAAAGCGCCCGCTGCAACAGTTCAGTAATAATTTTTGTCATTAGCTGTACACATAGCTCTTAAAAAATCTTTATAAAACGTTAATGGAGTTAATAAGCATAATTTTATGCATCCATTTTACGTTATATCCAATAGCTGTTACTAACCTAAACCAGTTATATGTTAACCATTGATCTGATCAACAACAATATTCCACGCCTCCAGCTTAAAGATTCAGTGAGCAAGGCTTTACGGCTCATCACCGATTTTAAATTGACTCATTTGGCGGTCGTTGAAGATGATAAATTTCTCGGCCTCATCAGCGAAGATGACCTGCTTGACCAGGACCAGCCAAAATTACCGATGGAGTTATTACAGGAATTTTTCATACAGGCATTTGTGCATGATAACGAACATTTTTTAAATGCCGTTACCTGCAGCAACCAGTTTGACACGAATGTGGTTCCGGTGGTTAACGAAGAGAATGAGCTCGTTGGCGTTATCCCTACCACCGACCTGTTAAAAACACTGGGTAATTTTGCCGGCACCAACGAGATAGGTGGCATTATTGTACTGGAAATGGAACGCAGCCAGTTTGCCATTTCAGAAATAAGCCGCATTGTGGAAAGCAATGATGCAACCATCCTGCATTTAAACACCACTGTACATGCCGAAACCGGTATGCTTACTGTTACCCTGCACATCAATAAAAAAGAAATAGCAGCTATTGTGGCTACTTTTGAAAGATATGAATACGACGTTATCTATTATTTTGGTAACGAAAATTTTGAAAATGAAATTCACAGCAACTACCGCCACCTGATGAATTACCTGGATATTTAATTCAGAATGCCCGGCAAGCTGTTTACCTGATGAATGACCTGAAAAAAATAATTTACTGTTGTATCATCATACTTTCCCCGGTATTTTCCTTTGCACAAAAATCAAACGGCTCCAATTTTAATTTTGTTGATACTGCATTATTGTCGGCCAGTAAACAAAACAAGGTTTGTGTAAAAGGCCTTACGGTTAATGGCACCAAAAGAACCAAGGTGTACATTGTTTTCCGGGAGATACAATTTAAAAAAGGTGATTCCATTTTAATATCCGATCTCTACAAAGAGCTGGAACAGGCCCGTACACAGGTTTACAACACTACCCTTTTTAATGAAGTTAAGTTTGAACTGGTTGCACTTGATGCCGCCAATGTAAATATCAATGTGCAGGTACTGGAGCGCTGGTACCTGTACCCCGTGCCGCAGTTCAAATGGATCGACCGCAATTTTAATGAATGGTATAAAACCTATAACCACAGTTTAAGCCGTGTTAATTACGGGATAAAATTCGTGCACTATAACCTCAGCGGCAGGCGTGACCAGTTGCGCATTTATTTTATCAATGGTTATACCAGGAATGTTTCTTTCAGCTACACTGCCCCTTACAGCAATAAAAAACTTACCGAAGGTTTTACTGTTGGTGGAGGTTATTTACAAAAAAGGGAACTGGCCATTAAAACAAATTACATGGATTCCCTGTTGTTCTACCCTTCCGACTCAGCTACAAAAGCAAAAAATGATTTTGTTTATAAAACCTGGTATGTAACTGCAGGGTATACCATCCGCAGGGGCTTTTTTAAAAAACATATTTTCAATGCAAGCTACAGCTATATAAAAATAGCCGACTCTGTTATTCTTGATAATCGGTATAACCCAAACTATTTTAAAGACCGGGTGAATTCAAAAGGAGTTGTTGATCTTATTTACACACTGCAATACGCTAATGTAAATAACGGATCCTACCCGTTAAAAGGCAAAACCTGGTTCACCACCATTCAAAAAAGAGGGTTGGGCTTTACAGGCGGCATTAATATGCTGCAACTGGAAGCGGGTTTCAATAAATATTTCGACATGGGCAAAGGCTGGTACAGCAGTGTTCAGCTTAATGGAAAAATAAAACTGCCTTTTGAACAGGCTTATATAAACCAGCGTGGGCTTGGTTATGGCGAAAGTTATTTACGTGGCCTGGAATATTATGTTATAGATGGCGTAGCTACAGGCCTGGTTAAATCAACCCTTAAGAAAAGACTGTTTTCCGTTAATATTCCTTTTAAGTATTTCCCTAAATTGCTTACTAAAATACCAATATCTGTTTTTGCAAAAACCTTTACCGATGTTGGCTATGCTTACACAAAAAATAAATATGCTACCAACCTTAATAACCGTCTTCTATATACCGGTGGATTTGGCATAGATATTCTTACCTTGTACGATATAAACCTGCGTATAGAGTACAGTTTTAATCAATTAAATGAAAAGGGTTTATTTTTACACAATCAATCTGGTTTCTAATTGTCAAAAATTCAAACATTAAGGGGGTTGGCTGAACTCAGGCACATGAAGATTGCCATCTACAGCCGTGGTATAGAAAATAACCAGCACCAGGATATCATCCAGCTGCTGGATGAACTGGCATTGAGCGGTGTGGAGCTTGTCTTTTACCAGGATTTCTTCAACCAGTTCTATTCATCCATCAGCGATAAGGCAAAATACTCAACCTTTAATTCTTCCGAAGACCTGGACAATAAAAATATTGATTTCATCATCAGTCTCGGTGGCGATGGAACCATGCTGGATACGGTTACCCTGGTTAAGGACAGCGGTATTCCTGTAGTTGGTATCAATTATGGCCGCCTGGGTTTTTTAGCAAATATTGGTAAGGAAGACCTGATACCGGCAGTGGAAGCATTGGTGAACCGCACTTATATTGTTGATAAAAGAACTTTGATACATCTTGATTCTGATGTGCCCTTATTTCGTGATGCACCTTATGCCTTGAATGAATTTACGCTGCACAAAAAAGATTCGTCGCCCATGATAAAGATTCACACATACCTGAATGGTGAGTTTTTAAATACCTATTGGGCCGATGGCTTGATCGTGGCAACGCCAACCGGTTCTACCGGTTATTCTTTAAGCTGCAACGGGCCGGTTGTTTTTCCTGATAGCGGCAGTTTTGTGATCACGCCCGTATCTCCTCATAATTTAAATATACGCCCCATCATTGTTCCCGATAATACCATTGTTTCTTTTGAGGTAGAAGGCAGAACAGATGGTTTTCTTTGCTCCTTAGACAGCCGTCGTGAAATTGTCAGCAAAGACATTCAACTGGCGGTACGCAAAGAAAGTTTTGGCATCAACCTTATCCGTCTCAACGAAAATAATTTTTTACAAACACTGCGTAATAAGCTTAGCTGGGGTTTGGATGTGAGGAATTAACCCTATTAACCCTGATCTTTAAGCATTTTCTTGTACTGTTTAAACAATTCTTAATTCTGTTTAAACGATTTTTAATTCTGCTTAAGCAAAATTTGATTCGGTTTAAACAAAACTTAATTCAGTTTAAACAAAATTTGATTCCGCTTAAACAGAACTTGATTTAGCTTAAGCAAAACTTAATTCCGTTTAAGCAAAACTAAACATCATTCAAGCTGTATTGGATATTACAAGGAAGAATTACCGGTAATTTAGTTTTAATTCTTATTTTAGGATAAACACATTTTAGTATGCACGAACAACTCCCCTTCATGCTGGCACTGGTGGCCGCCATTGTGCTGATAGAAATGCTGGCAGATAAATTACGGATAGCTTATCCCATATTATTGGTAGTTGCCGGGCTGCTGCTCGGGTTCATTCCGGCATTGCCCAAAGTACAGGTTGACCCGGATATGATCTTCTTCATCTTTTTACCACCGCTTTTATTTGAAGCCGCATGGAGTATCTCTTTTAAAGAAATGAGAAAATGGTGGCGCATCATTGGCAGTTTTGCTTTTTTAGTGGTGCTTTTTTCTGCCCTGGCCGTTGCGGTACTCACCAATTATTTTATTCCCGGTTTTACGCTGGCATTGGGATTTTTACTGGGAGGCATTGTATCTCCGCCCGATGCAGTGAGTACCGGTGCGATCATGAAATTTGTAAAGATCCCAAAAGGCACCAAAGCCATACTGGAGGGTGAGAGCCTTTTAAATGATGCTTCATCGCTGATCATTTTCAGGTTTGCACTGGTGGCTGTAGGTACCGGCCAGTTTATTTTTCAGCAGGCCTTGCTCAGTTTTTCATGGATGGTAATTGGAGGCATTGCAATTGGTTTGTTATTGGGATGGCTATTTATGAAGGCGCATAAACTGCTGCCAACCGATGCCCCGTCGGATATTGTTTTTACATTGATAGAACCATACCTTCTTTACTGGGTTGCGGAGCAGGCGCACAGCTCAGGAGTATTGGCGGTTGTTTCAGGAGGTTTGTTCCTGGCAAACAGGCGTTTTGTTTTTCTATCCAGCAGCAGCCGTGTGAGAGGGTATAATTTCTGGGAGTCTTTTATTTTTATTTTGAATGGCATTGTGTTCATGCTGATAGGCCTTGCACTCCCGGAGATAGTTACCGGCCTCAAGGCTGATGGTATACCATTGGGTACAGCTATTGTCTATGGCATCTTAGTTACTGCTATTTTAATAGCTGCAAGGATCATCAGCTCTTATGCAGCGTTGATAGCTACGCTTATTTTCAGGCCTCAGGTGGCGCCATTCAGGGGCAACAATCACCGCATGTGGCGGTTGCCCTTATTATTGGGGTGGACCGGTATGCGTGGCGTGGTATCACTGGCAGCAGCATTGGCCATTCCATTAACGTTGGCAGATGGCACACCTTTTCCGCACAGGAACCTTATCCTCTTTATAACTTTTGTGGTGATACTGCTTACGCTGTTGTTACAGGGACTTACACTTCCGCATTTTATTAAGCGGAGTAACCTTTTTGATTTTGCCGGCGACCTGCCCGAAGAAGAATTGAAACTGAAAGTAAAAAACAAACTGGTTATAGAAACAGTGAGACTGTTAAAAGAAAAGCAGGAACAAGGTTTATTGACCGACCCCCATCTGCAGCGCATGATAGAACAATGGGAACATAAAATAACCCATCCCGAACATTTAAGGATGACTGAAGAAGGGAAACGGAATTACCTGGAGCTATTGGAAAATCAACGCCGGTTTTTGGCAGAACTCAATAAAGACCCCGAGCTGCATGATGAGATCATCCGCCTTCAGATCTTCCAGATAGATTTGGAAGAGGAACGTGTTAAGATGTTGTAGCTGCCTTGTCATTTCTCTCCCGATGGCTATCGGGAGAAGTATCTATTTATTAATGTAACAGGGGTCTCTTATCGTCGACATGACAGATCATTTGTACCTTTGCCAACATCATCATGCCATTCAAATCAAAAAAATTAGGTTACATCTTTATCATCTACTGGTTCTTGCTGGCTTATATTCTGGCAGCATTGATCTGGTGGTTCATTGCCCTTAACAGGCAAAATAAACTGATGACGAAGTATGAAACAGAGCAATTGCAGCAAACCGATACAAATTACCAGGCAAAATATGATGAGATCAGGTCTTTGGAAAAAAGAAAGACAGCACAATACCTCGGCGAAGGCGTAACCTTTTTTTTGCTGATCGTTGCCGGTGCCATTTTCGTTTTCCGTGCGGTAAGGCGGGAGTTAAGGATAAGCCGGGAGCAACAGAATTTCATGATCGCCATTACGCATGAACTGAAAACCCCCATATCGGTTGCCAGGCTTAACCTGGAAACCATGCAGAAAAGAAAACTGGATGAGCAACAGCAACAGCGCCTGATACAAACCACCCTTGAAGAGACCAACCGGCTGAATGCTCTTTGCAATAACATGCTGCTGTCTTCACAGATAGAAGCCGGCGGGTACGGCATTACATTTGAAGACACGAACATCAGCGAGCTGATCAGCAAATGTGTGCAGGATTCTATAACACGCTATCCGCAACAGAAAATAGAAGCCGATATTGCTCCTGATATTTTTATCAACGGCGACAGGTTATTGCTGCAAATGCTGGCAAACAATCTTATTGACAATGCCATAAAGTACGGTGCCAGGGATCAGCCGGTCACTGTTTCACTTTCTGAAAAAGAAGAAAAAATAATCTTCCAGGTAAAAGACCTGGGCAAGGGAATAGCAGCAGAAGAAAAAGATAAGATATTCAACAAATTTTACCGGGTAGGCAATTCAGCAACCAGGGCAGCAAAAGGAACCGGCCTGGGGCTTTACCTGGCAAAAAAAATAAGTAAACAACACAATGCAAACATTTCTGTGACAGACAATAGCCCCAGCGGCGCTATTTTTACAGTTATTTTACATGCATCTGTTGAAAAATCTTAGTTTTAAATATGCCCGATAAAAAATTTTCTATATTACTGGTTGAGGATGAAGAGAACCTGCAGGAAGCGCTCAAACTAAACCTGGAACTGGAAGGTTATGAAATAACCGGTGCCTGGGATGGGGCCGAAGCTTTACAGGCAGTGGAAAAAGAATATTTCGACCTGATCATATTGGATGTGATGCTTCCGGAAATTGATGGTATTACTGTTTGTGAAACAATAAGGCTTACCAAACCTGATATTCCCATCCTGATATTGAGTGCGAAAAACAGCAGTGCCGACAGGGTTTTGGGTTTAAAGAAAGGAGCTGATGATTATCTCACCAAACCTTTTAACCTGGAAGAACTTTTGCTGCGTGTAAATAACCTGATCAAAAAAAGTGAACGCCTCAACAGCAAAGAACCGATACCGGATGAGTACAGTTTTGGTAAAAATAAAATTGATTTTAAAGCCTCTGAAGCTTTTACCAAGAGCGGTGAAAAAGTAACATTGACAAAAAAAGAGATCATGTTGCTGAAGCTGCTGATCGAAAATAAAAATGAAGTAGTGACCCGTGAAAAGATCTTACAGGTGGTTTGGGGTTATAATGTTTATCCTACCACCCGTACCATTGATAATTTCATTCTCAATTTTCGTAAATATTTTGAAGAGGATAGCCGTGACCCGGTTTACTTTCATTCTGTAAGAGGAGTGGGTTACAAATTTACGCTTGTCTAAGTTTTATAGGTATTCATCAGCTGTATGATATCATAGGCCTTTTCATACATCTCTTTCATTTTTTCATTGTCGGTTAAAGGCGTATAAAGATGCCATTGTATATCATCGATCAATGTTTCCAGCTGCCTGGAAGTTTCATTGCTGACACCTTTTGCATCAAGCCTTTCCAGTATATTTTTTCTGTTCAGTTCTTCAAGCGGCAGCGAAAGTTTTTTTGATACATAAATTTTCAGCTCCTCATTCAGGTGGGTATAGAACAAAGAGGCATCATTTCTTTGCAGGCATTCTTCTGTTAATGCCAACGGGTGCTGTTGTTCAATTAAAATCTCTTCAACCTTTTCTTCTTTTTCGATCGCTTCTTCCTTTGCCCTGGTGTCAGCAATTTCCCGTTCTTCCTTTTTTTTGTCTCTCTTCAGCCAAACGATCAGCCCGATAATGATCAATACAGCAACAAGGCTTACCACACGTAAACGGTTATTAAAAAATCTGGTAAGCAGGTTTTCCTTAGCGCTTTCATTTGTTCCGGTGTGTACAGCTTTGGGTTTACCGGTACCTTTAGTAACTGTGATGTCAATAGGATTAGATCTTACTGTTTTATATTTTCCATCATGCAGGTCAAAATAGCTAAACTCAATTGCAGGTACCTGGTATTGCCCCGGCTTTGAAACTGTGAACGGGAACTCAAATATTTTTCTTCCGCTTATGGGTATCGTCCCCTTATAAAGATCATCTGTTGCTTTGGGGTCAAACCCTTCAATGCCTTGCGGCCAGGCTATTTCCGGGCTATTGATCATTTGCAGGTTTCCCTCGCCGGAAATAATGATCGCCATTTTTCCATCATCATCTGTACTGAAATTATTTTTTTCAACCTTGGTTACTATAGTAAAATTTCCGACAGCACCTTTAAACCGGGCAGGCTTTCCTGCATCAGGCAAGGCCTTTATCAACACACTTAAAGGCTTGCTTTGTAAAGTAACTTTTTGAATGTCTATTCCCTCCGGCGGTATGGTTGCCTGTGTAAAATCCCTGAACATATCAGGCTGCTGGTTTGCATATTCAGCTTTGATAAATTGAACATTGTTCTCTATTTCAGCTATCCCCAGTTCCAGGTTGCCACTCAGCAATGGGTACAACTGCACTTTGCGAATGACATACACATTGTATTCTCGCCCTTCAAATTTTTCTGTGCTGTAACTCATGTCATTGGGTTGTTGAATATCCAGTACAGAAAAACCATTAAAGGAAGGGTTCTTCGTCATATTGCTTTCGCTTTTCAGGCGGGTGTATAACTTATAAGTTGCCACAACCGGCTCTCCTATGTAAGCAGATTTCTTATCCACTTCAACCCTTACAAACATGTTCTTCTTTATTTTATCGGCCGGGTTTTCGCCTTTGCGTAAAATAAAATCGTTAAAGGTTGATCGTGGCGCAGGTTCGGCAAACGGATCCATACTGCTAAAAGGAGAGCTAAATGCATTTACAGGAGCAGAGTTGCCGGTGGGTTGCGTAGTAACCTTTAGTTTAACAGGATTACTTGTATAATCCCCGGCATCTATTTTTGCTCTTGCAGAAAGAATGGTAAAATTGCCTGTTGACTTCGGCTTTATTAAATAAGTTAAGGCAAAAGAATTTTTTACAACCCCATTACTTATTACTGAACTATTTTCCTGGTTGGGGCCACTAATGACAATAAAATCTTTGAGGTTTGGAGGAACGATCTGTTGAATTTCGCTTGCGTTTTCAACCATCAGTTTTAACTGGGCATATTCATTCTTTCCTATCACTGCGGGAGATATGGTGGCGGAAAATTTTACCTGGGCATTTACACAATATCCGGTAAGCAAAAAAAATAATCCAATAAATCGCTTTAAGGCCTGTTGCATAATCACGAAACAAAATTAATGGATTGCTTTATGCCAGCTGAAACATAAAAGTATAAAGGGTAAAATAATTTGTTAAAGGTCGCCTAACTGCGGCCGCAGGATGATCTCTTCCACACAGGCCTGGGGGGAAAGTTGTGCTGCCGCATGGATCATTTTGGCAATATCAGCGGCTTCCATGATGCGTTGCGGATCGATGCCGCTGCCACTCCAGCTATCGGTATAAGCCGCCCCGGGCAATACATGCGTAACTTTTATGCCATGCGGCTTCATCTCTTCACGCAGGTTTTTACTGAACCCGTATAAAGCAAATTTGCTGATACCATAAGCCCCGCCATTGGGATAGGCAATGATGGAAGCAATGGAGCAGAGGTTAAAAATATGGCCGCTTTTTTCATTGATCATTCCCGGCAATAGCATCCTGGTTAAATGATAGGCACTGAATAAATTCACATTCATCATTTTTTCCAGCACACTATCGTCTTCTCCATAGGCGCTTCCGGGTAAATAGATACCGGCATTGTTTACCAATATATCCGTACTGGTTGAATAACTATGTATCCATTCAACAAATTGCTGTAAAGATGCTTTATCAGATACATCACAGCTTTTAGTATAAAACTTATTTTCCGCAAAACGTTCCTGCAGGTCTTTTCCTGTTGCTTCCAGTTCTGTTATATTCCTGGCGCAAAGAAAAAAATGATGGCCCTCTTTATCTGCCGCAAAAACTTCGGCAATGGCTTTTCCAAATCCCTTAGATGCTCCTGTAATTACTATGTTCATGGTATTTTGTTATTTCAGTATCTTGCAAGCAAGGTTAAAGTTAACCCCTCTGCATCAAAATCTGAATCAAAAAATGCCCCGGTATAAACATCTTTTTTTCGACCTTGACCACACGCTCTGGGATTTTGATGCGAATGCCAAAGAATCGCTGGCGGATCTTTATACAATACTTGACCTGGATAACAGGATACAAATTGCTTTTGAAGATTTTTATCCAAAATACCTGTTTCATAATGAAGTGTTGTGGGACCGGTATCACAAAGGACTTATCACTTCCGAAGAACTGAAATGGAAGCGTATGTGGCGTACCATGCTTGATTTTAAAATTGCCGACGAACCTTTGGCAAGAGAAATGAGCGGACAATTTTTAGACATACTGCCTACAAAAAAAATACTCTTTCCGCATACCATCGAAATTTTAGATTACCTGAAAGAAAAAAATTACAACCTCCACCTCATCACCAATGGTTTTGAAAAAACGCAGTGGAGTAAATTAAACCATAGTGGTTTAAGTGGCTATTTCACACATGTAATAACATCAGAGACCAGTAACAGCCTGAAACCCAAAAAAGAGATCTTTGATTTTGCGATGGATAAAGCAAAGTCATCTTTACAGGAAAGTATTATGATCGGTGATAACCTGGATGCCGATATACAGGGCGCTATGAATGCAGGCATGGATACGGTTTTTGTGAACCACATCAACGCCGTGCCTGCAATTAAACCTACTTACACGGTTACACATTTACAACAACTGGAATCTATTTTTTAAGGGCATAAAAAAACCTTCCAAAGAGGAAGGTTTTAAATAAGTTTAAGCTGAAAATTACATACTCGCTGTAGTAGCTTTGTCTTTGCAGCAACCAGCTTTAGCTGTTTTTGATTCTTTATTGCAGCATGTTTTCCCTTTAGCGCATTTTTTCTTTTTTCCTTTGTCGGCCATAGCAACGCCGGTTACAAACATAAATGCGGTAGCTAATAAAAATACTTTTTTCATGATTATATTTTTTGAATTGATTAACGTAAATATAAGGCAGAAATTGCAGCCTGCCAATAGCTACTTTGTTAATTGTTCAGCGTGGCAATAACAGTTACACCGCCTTGTACAGCCTGGTTCAGCTCCACATTTACCTGGGTTCCTATGGGTAAAAGCAGGTCTACCCTGCTGCCAAACTTAATAAAGCCCATTTCTTCGGTTTGCTTCACTTTTTGCCCTACCTGTAAGTAATTCACAATACGCTTGGCCAATGCACCGGCTATTTGTTTAACCAGCACTTCAGTATTACCTTTTCTTATAACAACCGAATGACGCTCATTATCGGTAGATGATTTGGGATGCCAGGCCACCAGGTATTTACCTTTATGATATTGGTTGTACACCACTTCGCCATCTATGGGGTTACGGTTTACGTGCACATTGGCCGGACTCATAAAAATAGAAACCTGCAGCCTCCTGTCTTTAAAATATTCCACATCCGTTGTTTCTTCTATCACGACTACTTTTCCATCGGCAGGTGCAACAATGGCATTTTCGCTGATGGTGAGCTGGCGGTTTGGAACACGGAAAAAAGACACCAGGAACAAAAAGACACCCAATGTGATAAAAAAGATGACAGCACAGAGCCACATCAATGAAGCACTTAAAAAATAAAATACAGCCAGGTTAATTGCCCCAAATATCAAAGCGCCGATGGCAATACTTTTATATCCTTCCCTATGTATGGTCATTATACAAGATTAAGCCTGCCTACCGCAGGCAGGCTGCAAAGATAAGGCTTTGAGGTTATGGGTTTAGTGTTTTAGGATTGACATTCATGTATGCAAAAAAGTTCTACATAAAGCCAAACAAACGAAATAGCTCCTAACAAAGAGTCAAACCGGTCTAAAAAACCACCGTGGCCGGGCATAAAGCTGCCACTGTCTTTTACACCAGCCATACGTTTTAATTTACTTTCGAAAAGATCGCCGAGGGTGCCAAAGATGGCGCAGATTGCAGGAATGATAAACCAATGTATTGATCTTATATTCGCACCCGTAAAAGCGGAAATAATTAAAGGATATAAAAATCCTATTGCTATTACACACAATACAATTCCCCCAATCGTTCCTTCCCAGGTTTTTTTAGGTGATATTTTTGTAAGAGGCGTTTTACCAATGAAAGAACCGACCAGGTAAGCCATGGTATCATTGATCCAAATGGAAAAAATAATTCCACATGGTATAATGTAAGAATGTTCAAAGCTAATTCCTATGAAAGATCCACTCCCATTTTCGCCGCTAAAATTTGCGTTACCAATTTGCATCCCACCTAAATTGATCAACATAACAATCGGCATTGTTATATATATCAACCCAAACAAACAATAACCTAAATATTTCTCAGCATATATTTTCTTCATCAGTTTCACAAATTCAAACCAGCATCCAAAATGTATCACTGTAAACAAAACCAAAAAGCTCCAGGAATTCCAAAGCAACCCGGTAAGCATCACTGCCACAAAAAGCAATGCAGTTAACGCCCTGGTTTTAAAAGTTTGAAAATTGAATGCCAATACTAATAGTTTTTATTTTCAGGAAATGGATGCAGTATATCGCTTTGGTCCAGCAGGTTCTGTTCTTCAAAGTCAACTTGTTTTTTATTTTTTGTGGAAACTTTTTCAAACAAAATAAAAAAGAGAATGGTAACAGCCAACCCAACCAATGCTACCCACCAGGGCACATCAGGGTCTAATTTATCTACCTCCACATTTTGTTTGTGCGTTGATAGCCAGAACAACTGGATAACAGCTACACTGTTATTTAAAAAGTGTGCAATGATATTCACCCAAAGGTTCTTGCTTCGTTGGTAGATCAGTCCCAAAACAAAACCAAGTACGATCCTGCTTAGAAAAAGAAACACCGACATGTGTATGAAGCTGAATAGTACAGACGTGATCAGTATTGCTAAAAAAGGATGTTTTAACCAGCGTTCCAGCAAATTCTGCAAAGCTCCCCTGAAAAATATTTCTTCAAACACAGCCGCAAAAAAACCCATGATAAGAATGGCCATCCAGAATTCGCCCCAGCTTTTTAAATTGCTTAATGCAGTTACCTGCCTGGTATACTCAGCTTCAAGCCGCATACCCAATGCATTCAGATCAGGATAATTTTTAAGGATCTCTTTGGTAAGCGTAGCCAATGGATTGGCAATGATATTGGCTAAAAAAATAAGAACAAAGCCCAATAGTATCTGCCATGAATTAATGTGCTTATTAAAGCCCAGCCAGAATTTATTTTTACCATGGCAAACAAGCATGTACAATACTGCTGGAAGAAACAATATACAAAACTGGCCCAAAACCTGCGAAAGCCTGGCCGCCCCGACATTTTCCGGCAAGGTCATGGCATTCATCATAGCTTCGGCCATTTTATCGGGTGGCAACCCTGATGGTATCAGCCTCATTCCAATAAGCAACTGAATACCCCCACCCAGTATAAACCCTGCCCCAAGGAAAACCAGTAAAATACCCAATTGCCCCCACCCCGTAAAGCCTTTAACACTCCTGTATTGCATAGCTAAGCCGATTAGTTGTAAATTTGTGCCCGCAATATACAATCACAAAAAGGTTTAAAAAATAAAATGCCGAACATAGGACCTATACAATTACCGGATTTTCCGCTTTTACTTGCTCCTATGGAGGATGTGAGCGACCCGCCTTTCCGTGCTGTTTGCAAGGATCATGGTGCCGACCTCATGTACACCGAGTTCATCAGCAGCGAGGGTTTGATACGGGATGCCATTAAAAGCCGCCAGAAGCTCGACATTTTTGATTATGAAAAGCCGGTGGGCATCCAGATATTTGGAGGTGATGAAGAAAGCCTGTCACTGGCAGCAAAGATCGTTGATGTAACCAATCCTGATCTGCTGGACATTAATTTTGGTTGCCCCGTAAAAAAAGTAGCGCTCAAAGGAGCCGGTGCAGGAGTATTGAAGGACCTTGACCTGATGGTTCGGCTTACCAGTGCGGTGGTAAAATCTACTTCACTACCGGTTACTGTAAAAACAAGGCTGGGTTGGGATGATAATACAAAGAATATTGAAGAAGTTGCTGAACGGTTACAGGATGTTGGTATAAAAGCCCTGGCAATTCATGGCCGTACAAGAACACAGATGTACAAAGGCAGCGCCGACTGGGAACTGATAGGTAAAGTGAAGAACAATCCAAGAATTACTATGCCGATCTTTGGTAATGGAGATATCGACAGCCCGGAAAAAGCATTAGAGTATAAAAATAAATATGGCGTAGATGGTATCATGATCGGCCGGGCGGCTATTGGTTATCCCTGGATATTTAATGAGATAAAACATTTTTTAAAAACAGGGGAACATTTACCATCGCCTTCGATAGAAGACCGTGTGGCAGTTTGTAAAAAACATTTGCACAAATCTTTTGAATGGAAGGGGCCCAAGGTTGGCATTTTTGAAATGCGCAGGCATTACACCAATTATTTAAAAGGATTACCAGGTATTAAGGATTACCGGTTAAGATTGGTTACATTTGAAACTGTAGAAGAGATTGATGCGGTACTGGATGAAATAAATATTAAGTATGCCGGTTACCAGTTTGAAAAAACACCGATCGAATTAGTTAACTATCATGAGAAGTGCCCGGTGTAGCAAAAAATTTATCCTGATATTATCTTCTGCAATTCGTTGGTATAAACCTTTCCTCTCTTCTCAGCAAAATAATCGGCACCGAGCATAATTACTGCCTGTATGGCCAGTGCAACGCCTAAGCCATACCAAAATGTTCTATCAGTATTTTGCCTGAAAAGAAAGACCAGGACTAGCCCGGCAATAATGAAAGCAATCTCCACCCAGCGATAGATCACAAAATTTTTCATTACGGTTTCCATTCTTGGAAGCTCGGTACTTTGTATATAAGCAACCGGTTCCATACCTATATTATAAGCAATGTCTTTTTGTTGTTTATCTGTCTTGGAATAAACAGAATACCCAACAACCATTTGAATAAGTCCAATGGCAAGCAACGGAATAGCAGCCCCTTTAAAAAAAGAAGGATTAGTTTTTATGAAGAACCAAAATGCTACAGCAAGCAGAATGGCTACAATACCCACGATAAGAAATAACAGGCTTTCTTGTTTTTCTCCGCTAAAATACCGGTAAATAAAACTGAAATCGGGCATTAACATGGCAGTTATTTTTTTAGTGCTGAAGTAATATGTGTGCTGAGTGGCTGGATGGTTGAAGCAAAATAATGTGTCAACCTCCCCTCCTCATCTACAAGATACTTACAAAAATTCCAGGAAGGTTGTTGTTTGCTCCAGCCGTTCTTTGCCGGGTCTGACAGCCACTGGAAGATGGGGCTTTGCTCCGGGCCTTTTTTCACGCTGCTTTTTTTCATTAACGGAAAACTTACTCCAAAATTAATTTTGCAAAAAGCAGCGATCTCTTCATCAGTTCCTTTTTCCTGTTCTTTAAAATCATTGGCAGGGAAGCCGATCACAACCAATTTGTCTTTATACTTCTCACTTAATTTCTGAAGGTCATCATACTGCCCCGTATAGCCACAATCAGATGCAGTGTTTACCAACATTGTTTTTTTCCCTTTCAGATCCTGGAAGTCAATTTCTTTTCCGTTATTCAAAACGCCTCCTAATGAATAAAAGGAAACAGGAGGAGTTACGGGAGCATGGGAAAGTATCTTTGCATTTTTACTGGTCTTGTTCAGCCACCATATCCATAAAGGGTATATCAGTTTTAAAAGTGTTTGCCTGGTTGTCATATTTGTTGAATGCTGATTAAAGCTTTTTTATTTGTATTCATCCTTTATAAACTTAAGTAAATATTTTCTTTTGAAACCATATACCAATCCCATTGGGTTTCCTAATTCCCCAAACATGTCGTAGTAGAAATAAACATTTTGTTCATCGATAGAGAAATTAATATTGTTATTAAGCGAAGGCCAATATTCACCAGGAGTTCTAATAATACCAAATATTAACTGTTTAAGAAATGATGAATCTTTGGATGATTTTATATCAAAATACTCATTAAAGAAAATGAATTTTGACTTGCTTACATCATAGTTAACCGTGAAATACTTGCGTAATGGCCTCATCATTCCCTGCTCTGAAAATATATCCAGGAAGCCATAGCTGACCAGCTTTTCACTTTTATACATTTTTAATGGTATAACTTCTTCTGTAATATCAAATGTTTTGTCTACAGGATAAACAAGAGCATCAGTCGTATCGCCATAGCTTAAATCAGCTTTTCTTTTAATTTCATTTGTTAATACCTTATTTAATTCATTGAACATCGATTTAACAACTTTGGGTAGTATCAGCTCTCTAATGTATTCTGCTTTTTTATCTGATACTATAATTGTATCAACCGAAAATCCTCCAGGAATTGGAATATTATATTCATCACCATAATACTCAAAACTGTCCTCCTTTGCTAAAGGTAGATCTGCTATTTGTTTTTTTTCTGTTTGATTACAAGCAATCAAACTATACAAAAGCAATATAGCGATGAGATTTTTTATCATTACCTGATCACCATTTTAAACAGTTTCATTTTTCCTTTGAAAGGCGGATATTTTACAGCCGGATCGAACCAGGTTGGGGTTTTCATCACCGCTTTTTTATGGCTAAAGGTTTCAAAGGAATACTTGCCATGATATTGCCCACTGCCGCTAAAACCCCTGCCACCAAAGGGTAAATTATGATTGGTAAGATGCCAGCTGGCGTTGTTTACACAGCCACCGCCAAAAGCCACACTGTTAAGCCAGTCTTTCTCTTTTGCATTGCCTGATGTAAACAGGTAGAAAGCCAACGGGTTTTTATTTTGTTCAATTATTTTAAGCGCTTCTGCTTTGCTGCCAAAAGAAATGATGGGGAGAATGGGACCGAATATTTCATCCTTCATCACATCCATATCCATACTTACATCTGAAATAACAGTTGGTTCGATAAAAAGTCTTTCTTTATCGGCTCTGCCACCATGAAGAATTTTTCCTTGTTGCAGGTACTTTACCAGGCGATCGAATTGCCTTTCGTTGATGATCTTGCCGTAATTGTAACTGTCCTCAGGCTTATCTCCGAAAAATTTCTGTATACAGTTTTTCAATCCGGCGATCAATTCATCTTTTCTACTTTCATGCACCAGTACATAATCAGGCGCTACACACATTTGCCCTGCATTGCTGAACTTGGTCATAGCAATGCGTTTGGCTGCAATTTTAATATTGGCGTCATCTTCAACAATGCAGGGACTTTTGCCACCAAGTTCTAAAGTAACCGGTACCAACCTTTCAGCTGCCATCTTGTAAATTATTTTCCCTACCGCCGTGCTGCCTGTGTAAAAAACATGATCAAAAGTAAAATTGTTCATCATCCCCGGTATCACTACGGCGCCGTCTCCTTCTGTAAACTGAATATAATTTTTATCGAAATTCTCTTCTATCATTTGTTTCATCACCGCAGATGTTGCAGGCGCAAATTCGGACGATTTTAATACTACACAATTGCCTGCTGCCATGGCTCCTACCAATGGCATCATCAATAATTGTAAAGGATAATTCCACGGGCTGATGATCAAAACAACTCCTAAAGGCTCCTGCAACACAAAACTTTTCGAAGGCATGTTGAGCAGGTTTGTACCTACCATTTCTGGCTGCATCCAGCCTTTTAAGTGTTTTAAAACATTGTTTATTTCTGCCAGTAAAAACCCCGTTTCGGTAACCCAGCATTCTTCCGGGCTTTTCTTCAGATCAGTATATAAAGCTTCATGCAATTGCTGTTCATACTTTTTCACAGCCTGCTGCAGTTTTTTTAACTGCTCTTTTCTAAACGCATAAGGTTTGGTAATGCCACCCTCGAAATAAGCCCGCATTTGCATTAAGTTATCCATTACACATAAATTTGCTGAAAGGTAGTAAATTGGATAGTATGACGGATGAACAATATATGCAGCTGGCGCTTGCAGAAGCAAAAAAAGCTTATGACAAGGAAGAAGTTCCTGTAGGTGCCATTATTGTGATGAACAACCGCATCATTGCCCGTGCACATAACCAGGTAGAGTTGCTGCACGATAGTACTGCCCATTCAGAGATACTGGCACTTACTGCTGCTTTTGATTTTTTAAGCAGCAAATATTTACCCGAAGCAACTTTATATGTTACGGTGGAACCCTGCCTGATGTGCAGCGGTGCATTATACTGGAGCAAGATCAGTAAAGTTGTTTATGGAGCCGATGATGAGAAGAATGGTTACAGGAAATGCTGTGGCGACAAAAATCCGTTTCATCCAAAAACAATATTAGTCAGCGGTATTTTGAAAGATGAATGCGCCGGGCTGATGAAGGATTTCTTCAAGGCCCGCAGGTGATCATTGAATGACCAGTTTGTTCCTCAGTATTATTTTTCCTTGTTTCACAAATAAAAAATAAAGCCCTGGTTTCTCCGAGAACATAAACATAATGGCCTCGTTGCCGCTAAGCACCAGCCGCTTTTCTTCCCTCAACAATTTGCCCGCAGTATTCATAAGCTGAACTTTTACATAGCCGGGTTCAAATCCCCTGATCTCAATTTCGGCCTTGTTTTTTGCAGGGTTTGGATATAAACGAAGTGAAGGTTTTTCTTTTATAGCACTGTCAGTTTTAAGCGGCAGGATATTTGTGCCCTTGTTTTGTAGCTTACCGGCCACATCGGTAAGCTTTAAACTGTCCTGTGAAAAGCAGGAACAAATTCCGGAAAACGTAAAAGATAACAATATGATTTTTTTCATTTTAAACACAATAAGAAACCAGATAACGTAAATTTGTAGTCCATCATTCACAATAAACTCTTAAAAAATAAAACAGAAACATTATGGCATTTACACTACCGGCTCTGCCTTATGCACACAATGCATTAGAGCCACATATCGACACTAAGACCATGGAAATACATCATGGCAAACACCACCAGGCTTACGTAGACAATTTAAACAAAGCCATTGCCGGAACAGACAATGAAAATAAAACCATTGAAGAACTGGTTGCAGCAGCAGGTAGCATCAGCCCGGCTGTGCGTAACAATGGCGGCGGACATTGGAACCACAGTTTTTTCTGGGAAAGCCTGGCACCTAATGCTGGTGGTGCTCCTACCGGTAAACTGGCCGATGCTATCAATGAAGCATTTGGCTCTTTTGATGCATTCAAAGAAAAATTTGCTGCAGCGGGTATGACACGTTTTGGTAGCGGCTGGGCATGGTTGATTGTAAAAGACGGCAAGCTCGAAGTTTCTTCAACACCAAACCAGGATAACCCTTTGATGGATGTTGCCGAAGTTAAAGGCAAACCCATTTTAGGCTGCGATGTTTGGGAGCATGCTTATTACCTGCATTATCAAAACCGCCGTGCAGATTATTTAGCTGCGTTCTGGAATGTGGTTAACTGGAATAAAGTTGCAGAAAGGTTTTAAACCCCCTCCGCCCCCTAAAGGGGGAACTATTATGGAGAAGATTGTGTTTTGTTCTTTTTATGAACCGAGCTTTTTCTCTTTAATTAAACTTCAGTGGCGTCGCACTCTTGTACTTTAATAATTCTATTCAGCGCTTTATACTTAAAGCTGTAATCTTAAATGGTTATAGCTTTTTTTTATTTTAACAAAACGTCGGTCTTCGCAGGTTCCCCCTTTAGGGGGCGGAGGGGGCGACTCTACGGCACAGGGTCATATCCATGCCCTCCCCAGGGATGGCACCTGCTGATCCGTTTTGCAGTGAGCCACAACCCTTTTATGGGCCCGTACTTTTTCAACGCTTCAATGCCGTATTGTGAGCAGGTAGGTGTGTAGCGGCACTTGGGGCCCAGCCAGGGAGAAATGATCCACTGGTACAGTTTGATTAAAACTATAAACGGAAAACTAAGTATTTGCAGGAGGGTTTTCATTTGTGATTTTAATAAGCCGCTTTAAAACATGGTCCATCTTATCAAAGATGAAAGCATAGTCAGGCAATTCGTTTCCAACATAAATAATAAATACAGCCATTTGTTTTTGTTGTTGCTGCAATTGGCTTTGCAAATCATTTTTCTGCAAGCGGTAAGCCTCACGCAGTAATCGTTTCACCCGGTTCCGGTCAACAGCTTTTTTAAAATGCTTACTGCTTACTGCAAAACCGGTTTGCAATGGCACTTTTGCAGCATCATTAAACTTCCACAATATCCTGAAAGGAAAATTAGAGAACGGGCTTCCCTCCTTAAACAACTGCTCAATGATTTTACGGCTTTTAAGCTTCTCGTCTTTTTTAAAAGTATATCGTTGTTTAGGTTCCAATCTTCTAAAATTACTAAATAGTACAAGTAAAAAAGTCCCCCGACAAATCGGGGGACTGAATTTATTTTAACCATATCTCCGGTCAGGAGATCGGTGATCTTATTTTTTAGACCCGTGTTCGCTGGAAACAGTCAGACTATGACGTCCTTTTTTCCTGCGGCTGGCTAATACCTTACGGCCATTTGCTGTTTGCATACGCTGACGAAATCCGTGAACAGATTTTCTGCGGCGTTTATGGGGTTGATACGTTCTTTTTTTACCTGGCATTGTTTAAAATTTTTCCTTTTACAAATTAAATTTCCAAATCCGTTTTTGTTACACTCAGCAAGGCACCATCCCCGCTGTTTGTGAAAGGACGGCAAAAGTAGGCTAAAATTTTTGATTTTATGGCGTGATTTCAGATTATTTACAGCCTACAGGCTTAAATGCGTTGATTTTACCGGTTTGCCGTAAAAAATAGCAGCATGATTATCGAAGTCTTCAGTAGAATCTGTTGTAAAAAAGGAAATTTGCCCGTTTTTTGTGCACTTTTTATCCATTTCAGGGTGTTTTTGCAAATATTCACCCAGGCTGGTAGCTACGATCTCTCCCTGGGAGAGAACAGTAACACCGCCAGGTATTGCTTTTTTAATCTTATCCATCAACAAAGGATAATGGGTACAGGCCAGTAAAATGGCATCAATGCTTTCGGATTGCTGCAGCAGGTTATTGATATTCTTCTGTATAAAATAATCTGCTCCGGGGCTGTTATACTCATTATTCTCTACCAACGGTACCCACATGGGACAGGCTTCCTGGAATACCTTAACCTCTGGATAGAATTTTTCTATTTCGATCGGGTATGAATTTGATATAACCGTTCCATTTGTTGCCAATATACCCACATTGCCCGTTTTGGTATATTGGCCAATGATTTCTGTTGTAGGCCTGATAACGCCCAAAACTCTTTTTGAGCCATCTATATTCTGCAGGTCATTCTGTTGTATAGACCGCAATGCCTTCGCAGAAGCGGTATTGCAGGCCAGTATTACCAATGGGCAGCCCTGGCTAAAAAGCCATTTTACGCATTCCAAAGTATATTCATAAACCGTTTCAAAGCTACGGGTGCCGTATGGCGAACGGGCATTATCACCCAGGTACAAATAATCGTATTCTGGCAGTTTAGCGGTTATCTCTTTTAAAACCGTTAACCCGCCATAACCGCTGTCGAATATACCTAAAGGCTGTTGCTTCATATATCAAAAATAACAAAGCCTCCTGACGTATCAGGAGGCTTTTATATAATTTACTTAAATAAATATTAGTTACCGGCAGGTTTAGTACCAGCTGGTGCAGGCGGAGCATCTTTAATACCCAGTTTGGCTTTTACAGCAGGTAAAAGGTCATCGCCTGGAGGCATAACCAATAATGAACTGCTTGCCTCATCTATAACATAAGTATAGCCTCTTTCTTTAGCCACAGCTTTAATAGCATCCAATGCTTTAACTTTTACAGGAGCAATTTTATCCTGTGCATATTTTTGTGCTTTTTCCTGTATTTCCTGGTCGTAACCTTGCAAGCGGGTGTAAAGTTTTACCAGTTCTTCACGTACAATTTCTTTTTTACTGTTTGAAAAAGTAGCTGAATCTTTAAAGAATGCGTCTCTTTTTGTATCCGCTTCTTTTGCCAGCGCTAATCCCTGTTGTTGCAAAGTAGCCTGGTATTCGTTCAGGTCTGTAGTTATTTTTGCAGCTTCCGGCATTATATTCATCAGTTCATCGGTATTGATGTAACCGATCTTTACCTGTGCAGATGCACTCATCATTCCTAACGCCATCACAGCTCCTAATAGTAATTTTTTCATTTTTGTTTTAAAGTTTATTGATTTAGTAGTTTATAAGATTGTTTTTTTATTCAAAAGTTGCACCAAAAACTTGTCATTATGTTTTATTTAACACCCAGGTTCCTGAGGATATCTGCGCTCTTATCCAGTTTTGGGTCGGCAAAGATAACGGTAATTCCTTCACTTTTATCTAATATAAAGTCATATTGTTTTTCCACAGCAAGTTTCTGAACGGCATTATAAACCCTGTCCTGTATGGGTTTTATAAGCTCCTGCCTTTTTTTGAACAGGTCTCCTTCAAAACCAAAACGCTTTTTTTGCAGGTCACGCAATTCCTTTTCTTTGTTATATAATTCATCTTCCCTTTTCTTCTTAAGCACATCGCTCAGCATAACCTGCTCAGCATCATATTCCTTGAACATTTTATCTACCAGGGCCTGCTTCTGATCAATTTCCTGCTGCCACTGCTCACTAAACTGGTCGAGCAGCTTTTGGGCTTCTTTGTATTCAGGCAGCTTATCTAAAATATATTTAGAATCAATGATACCATAACGTTGTGCATTGGTACTTACTGCAAGCAATAAAAAACATGTTGCAAGAATTAAGAGTTTTTTCATTGTATAGTTTTTTATAAATTAACTAATAAAGCAGTTAATCATATTTATTGGGGCTCCTGCCCTAACATAAACGTAAACTTGGCAGCGCCTTTCAAGCCGCTGGTATTATTGTACCTGTCGAACCCAACACCATAATCAAACCCGAGCAAACCAAACATAGGCAGGAAGAACCGTAAGCCCACGCCAGCTGATCTGCGCAATTTGAAAGGATTGTAATCTTTGAACTGGTACCAGCCATTTGCTGCTTCAAAAAATGCCAGCCCGTAAATCGTACTTCCCGCACTGGTGCTGAAAGGATAACGGAGCTCCATGGTATACTTATTAAAAATGGTGAAGAACTGCGATGGTGTAATACCTTCAGGATTTATTTTCGGGTTCGATTTATCATAAACCGGGTATCCACGATGTGCAATAATATCATAACCTAAAAGAGCAAAGTTATTACTCAACCCGGCATCGCCCAGTTGAAAACGTTCAAATGGAGAGATGTCCAGTTTGTTATTATACCTGCCGATGAACCCATATTTGGCTGCAACCTTTAAAACAAACTGTTTGTTCTTTTCTGTTCCCCTGGCCATACCTATAGGCACATACCATTCTCCATCCATGCGCCATTTATGAAACTCGGGCAACTGGTAGCTATTGGTAGTATTAGAACTTAAACCAAGCAAAGAATAAGGCAATGTGAACTGGCCGCTAAGCATAAAGTTGGACCCGCTTGTAGGGAATATAGGGTTAGGACCGGCTGAATTACGAACCAACGCAATTTTTAAGCTGATGTTGGTAGAAGTTACATTTCTCAATTCATCGGTACTGCCAAACAGGTTGTAATTTTTCAGTTTATAGCGCTGTACATTCAGCGAGTAAATTAAATTAAAGTAATCATCAGGCCATTTTAATTGTTTACCTAACGACACATTAAAGCTTGCTGTTTTTACATACGATGTATCGCCGCACGATTTGCAATAACTTCCAAACTGGTCATACGCATTTGCGTACTTGGTATTGGAATAGCCGATGGTAAATGAATTACGTTTTTTACCTCCCAGCCATGGTTCAGTAAATGATGCATTGTATGAGCGGAAAGCCTTACCATTTGATTGCACCCTCACGCTGAATTTTTGTCCGTCGCCCGATGGCAGCGGATCCCAGGTTGAGCGTTTGGTAATATTCTTAATAGAAAAGTTATTAAAAGAAACACCCAGTGTACCGGTTAAACCAATACCACCGCCGAAACCTGCGGAAAGTTCAAGTTGATCACCTGATTTTTCCTCAATGCCCCAGTTAATGTCCACCGTTCCGTTTTCGGCGTTTGGCACCACCTGCGGGTTGATCTTTTCTGCATCAATAAAACCAAGTTGGCCCAACTCACGCTGTGTACGTATAATATCCGAACGGCTGAATTTTTCTCCTGGTATGGTTCTTAATTCACGGCGTATTACATAGTCTTTTGTTTTTTTGTTACCACTGATGGTAATGTTTCCGTAAACAGCCTGCGGCCCTTCACGAACACGCAGCTCAAAATCGATCGTATCATTATACACCGCTGTTTCAACCGGGTCTACCTGGAAGAAAAGATAACCATCATCCATGTACAAGCTTCCGATATCAGCACCTTCGGCAGATAATTGTTTACCCAGGCGCTTGTTTAATATTTCAAGATTATAAACATCTCCTTTTTTAATACCCAGTAATACATTCAATATAGAATCGCTGTATTTTGTATTTCCACGCCAAACCATATTGCCAAAATAAAACTGGCTTCCCTCACTTACTTTTACAAAGAGGTTGATATTGTTTCTTTCATCCAGGATGGAAGTATCTTTCACTATCACCGCATTTCTATAGCCCCTTGAATTGTAATAATTCAAAATGCTCTCCTTATCTTCTATGTATTTTGTTTCGTTGAATTTGGCGCCGCTGAAGCCCCTGATGCGGAAATATGGATCTACATAATCCCTGGTTTTTGTGATAGACATAAAGCCTACATCACTAATGTATTCATTGAATGTCTGGCGTTTGGTAGTGTCGCCAAAAGGATTTTTTATTACAACCGGGAAAAGGGTAATACGGTTCATCTCCTTGGTACCCTTCATTTGCTTTTTTAATTTCTGCCCGGCAATATTATCGTTACCGGTAAAATTAATAGAATTCACTTTTACCTTCTGTCCTTTCTTAATGATAAAAGTGATGTTTACAGCATTATTTAATCCTGGTGCTGGTTCTTCCTTTAACTGAATATCTACATTACGGAAGCCTTTATCGAAATAGAATTTACGGATAGCTTCCACTGCACTCAACCGCATATTTTCTGTTACCACCCTATCCTTCACCAGTGCCACTTTAGGTTCCAGGTCATCCCTCTCTCCTTTTTTTATTCCTTCAAACTTAAAACTGGCCAGCCTGGGCCTTTCTGTTATTTCAAATTGAACATACAGGTTCGATCCTTCCAGTCTCGTAAAAGAGATCTCTACATGGGAGATGAGGTTTTGGCGCCATAATTTGGCAATGGCTTTCCCAAAAACATCGGTCCCGGGAAGAATAACTTTATCGCCCACAGCCAGGCCCGAAATAGAAATGATGAGGTTTGGATCAAATGCTTTTGCACCAACCACGGTAATGCCCGCTATGGTATATTCTTTAGGTATTTTTGAAGTGAATATTCCTTCCAGGTCCGGGTTAACGGAAACAGGTTCTTGTGCCCAAACAAACTGACAGCTGAAGATCAGGGTTGCAACAATAAAAATTCTTTTGTAAATACTCTCCATCAGTTGGTTTTTAACGAGCGGCAAATTAAGCCCAATAATTAAAACTATTTGTTAACCTCATCCTAAATCATCAGTTACGATGAACAAAAACGGGCGAAATTCTATACCGCCTTATATTACAGGCATTTAAGCTGTGGTCTCATTATCTTTTATCTGCTCACCTGTCTTTCCAAACCGGCGTTCCCGGTTCTGAAAATCGAGAATGGCATTATACAGGTTTTCTTTCCTGAAATCAGGCCATAGCGTTGGTGTAAAATGCAGTTCGGCATAAGCCAGCTGGTACAGCAAAAAATTACTTATTCGATATTCTCCACTTGTCCTTATCATCAATTCGGGATCGGGAAAATCTTTAGTAGTAAGGTATTGCTTTATGGTATCCTGGTTTATAGCTTCAGGTGCCAGTTTCCCGTCTTTCACATCTGCAGCAATGTCTTTTACAGCTTTTACAATTTCCCAGCGGCTGCTGTAACTCAATGCCATGATCAGGTTCAGGCCGGTATTTGAAGCTGTTTCGTTCAGGGCTTCCTTCAATTCGTTTTTAGCGGCATCCGGCAGCATATCAACATCCCCTATCACGTGCAGCTTGATATTATTTTTATTGAGAGTAGGCACTTCATTACGAATGGTATCGATCAAAAGTTCCATCAGGCCCGATACTTCGTATTGCGGCCTGTCCCAGTTTTCGGTGCTAAAAGCATAAAGGGTAAGATATTTGATGCCGAGTTCTGCTGCACCTTCCACAATGTTGCGTACACTTTCTACCCCATGCAAATGGCCATAAAGGCGGTCTTCGCCTTTTTCCTTTGCCCACCTGCCGTTGCCATCCATAATAATGGCAATGTGGCTGGGTAAACGTTGCATATCTATATTATCCTTTGCGGCCATAAAGAGTATAAAAGAGTAGTCAGGCACGGGGCCTGACTTTGGGGGGCAAAAGTAATAAATTTTAGTTGGAATATGCTTTTTAAAACAAATCTTACAGCCTTACCAGCTTTCCCGAAAATTCTTTCTTGTTTACTACTATTTTATACCAATACATTCCTGCCGGTAAATGACTGATATTAACCTGCCTTGTATTACTAAACGCAGCTACAACATTACCCTGTCCATTTATTATAAACACCTGATTAGCAGTAAAATCGGCGCCATTTTGCATGAACCTGAATGTACCGGTTGTGGGATTGGGGTAAACAACCGAAACCACTGATATTACCGGTATTTCTTCATCTTTTATTATACCACAGGCCTGTTTGTTTTTAATAAATGTTTCATCATCACTCATCTTTTTAGTGAATGAGCAGTTGGGCGCATTGGTTAATGTAACTTCTGCATTTTGAGAAATATAGTCTGGCAATTCAACCACCCGTTGATTATTGAAAGTATAGGTATTGCCATTATCGGCAATTGCCCAGTCATACTGGCCCGATTTTGAATTGGCGGTTAGCTGTGTAATGCAATGGCCGTTTTTGTTGATCACATCAATTGTAAAATCGGCATTTTTACATGGCAAGGGTTTAGGCTCAGCATACCATAAAAAATTGTTTACGTTAGAAAATACCAGGCTGTACTGGTAAAATTTCCTGATAATGCGAATGAACTTTCCAACCGATTCACGGGGTATATCAATATAAAACAAAGCAGAATCAGTGGGGGTTACAAATCGTGCTTTCAAACTATTTCCATTAATATCGTAGATGGCAAATGCGCTGTTGATATGTGCTTCGTTCTTAAATCCGGCACCACCTGCGTTGCTGTTACTTAAACTAAAATACAATTTGTCAACTCCCGCAGGGATATAAATGTATCCGGGTTTATCTATATCCTTATCATAAGATTCTGTTGCCTTGCCAAAAAAGGCTCCGCTTTTATAAAAAACATTTTTATTGGTAGTAATGCTTAAATTAACTGATGATTTATACTTGGAGCAAACCGTCATTTTATAATTGCCTGCTGACGGAAGCTTAATGGTAATGCTGCCATCCTTTGCATTTCTATCCAGCGAAAGATCTTCAATGATCTCTAAAGTTTTATCTGTTGATTCTACTGTGAAATTAATATACCCGATATCTGCCATTTCAAAAGTCGGCTTGTAATCAATGGTGAAAGTTCCGGCTGCTGGTGCTTTAATGCTGAATTCGCAACGGTTATAATAATCCAGGCCATTTGTATAGCTGAGTTGCACATTTACTTTTGCAGGCACCTTTAAGCCCGCTGCATCTAGCTTAGCTGCAATCGCATCGGTTGTTTCAAATTTATATTTATTGATGATACCGGTAAACTTTGCCAGGTCGTTCCTGAAATCATTTTCAATTTCAGTAGCAGTTATCAAAGGCAGGTTTCCGTTTTGATAAGCCGTGCCATTGGCAACATTATATTGTTGATAGAAGCTGGTGGTGTTTGCGTAATTCCTGGTAACAGTTGATATCAGGTAATAGCTGTTAACCAATTGCAGCTTATTAATTTTAGCAAGGTAAATACATAAAGCTGCGGCTTTGCTGGTTTTTGCAGATGTCCCCTGGTCTCCTGCCCAATCGTAATATAAAGCTGTGTAATGCAGGTAAGCTTTTAATTCACGCAATCTTTCTTTTACAACTTCAGGTTCATTTGTAATTTGTTGTTCAGCTGTTTTAACCAGTTCAAAATACAAGGGCATTTTGTACATGTTAGAAATACCGCCTGCAAGCTTTTCATTATCGGTCCATAATTGCAAAAGGCTGTAAATGTTTTTACCTGCACTGTTAAACATGCTGTTACAAAAATCAACCAGTGTGCTATCTACCGGAATATCATTTTTTAAACTTTGGTTTGCAGCCAGTAAAAAAGGCAGGCTTGCAAATTTTGCAGGAGATGCTTCCCACATCAGGCCCTGGCTTTTTTTATCTTTTGCAATTTGCAGTGTTGCTTTTAAGGCATCCAGGTCGAGCGATGGTGTTTCGCCGCTCCAGCCTGAAAGGTTTAAATAATTGTACTCAGAAATATTTTTGGTTCTGTTGTACCAACGGTTGCGCAAACCATTCGTGCTCGTCAAATTCTGATAAACTTCTGGTATTAACTGTATATCCAGTTTCTCATTCAGACTAACATTTGCAGAAGGAACATCAGCATGTGTTGAATAAGCATATAACTGAAACCGGGCGTTAGGATATTTTGTGCTGATCTTTTGCGCTGTATAATTAGCCAACGTAATACTCTGATCGCTTTCTTTTGCATAGCCGGCATTAATGCAGCCTGAATTGTCTTTTGTGTTTCCCCAGTGTGCGCCATCCGTCACTTCAATCCCAACATTATAATTGCTGTAATTAAAATTTCTTAACTGGTCAACATTTGCATTTGGGTTATTTAAAACCGAAGACCGGTAGATTGTATATTTCTGTTCAATGGTTGAGGCCCACAGGTCTTTAGCACTTGTATTATTTACATCAGGCACCGATTGTGAATTAACTGCACGGGAGTTATTAAAAGAAGCAATGTAACAGGGATTGTTTTGCCAGGTAGCAATACTGCTTCCACCAATGATATCGCTTCTGTGGCCAGAAAACCGGTATTCGCCTGTCATACAATTGCGGCGCTGGTATAAGGACCAGTTGTGGCCATTTATACCAAAGTAGGCTTCCCAATTATAATTATTATCATTATCCATCACCCAGCGGTTGTGGCCACCGCTTAAGTACCAGCCATTGTATTTAAAATTGAAACTGTATATGCTGTCAATTTTTTTATACGGGGTAGTAAGAGCAGGTATAGTTTCCCAGATAGAACCTGGCAGGTAAAAACGAAACCCTGCCTCTTGTAAATATTGGTAAACGCCAAAGCACAATCCATTATCTTCTGCTGCAGAAAATTTAATGAATCCTGATCCATCACTCTCTACACGGCAAGCCCTGTTGCCGGTTATGGTAGAATCGTAAATAAATATAAAGCCTGATTGTGGTAATACAGAATAAGAACCTGTGGTAAAGTGACTACCGCTGATAGCTTTTTGCATCAGCATGGCAACATCTCCGGCTGTTTCTTTCAGCGTTTTGGAAGATTGCACAGGGTAGCTTATTGTTTGTGCATTTGTAAATAATACGCCAAACAATGCTATTGTAATAACAAAGCAGTTGCGAATGAACGCCATAGTTGTCTTGTTGGTAGTGAGATAAACTATGGTTCAATCACAGAAATAAATGGATTCGGCTCTTTGTTATTCTTTGGAAGAAACAAAAATGATGGGGTAAGTCATCATTTATTTGATTGGGGAAATGCTAAGATATAAAAAAAATCAGAAAAACAACAACTTGTCATTTTTATTTTTCCGGAAGGCTGGTTGAACTATTATTTAGCAGTTGGGCACCTGTATGTACTTATATTATAGGTGAGCCCGATCTCTGCAATGATGTATTGATCCTTTTGTTTGCTCCAGCCACGCTGCCTTCCTTCTATTCCCAAAGGATTATCGGGGTCTATTTCAACCGAGCGGTCCTGCAATAATGCAGCTGTTGATAAAGGCAGGAATTTATTTACACCTACATAAGTAGTGCTTACATCATCCAGGTAATCGGTAGTAGTAAAACGGTGTGCAACCTCAAAAGAAAAATTCATTTTTTCGTTCAGGTTATATTTAAAGCCTACCCCGATCGGTATACACATGGCCAGTGTACTGTAAGGTTTTCTGCCGTTGTAACCGAAAAGCTGGCCCTCGGTGCCTAAGGGGCGTAAGAATTCCTTTTTACCGTTTGTATATGCATAGGGATCATAGGTGAACACCCCTACTCCCAGGGTAATATATGGTGTAAAGGCATAATCCGGGTTGGTTGGGATGAATTTGAAGAAATTAAAATCGCCCTGTAAAGCTACTTCCCAGATATTTGAATTAAAACTCAGGTTCCTCAATTTCTGGTAATCGTTTTTGCTGTAAATATCGCTAAACCCTACCTGTGCATAATGTGCACTTAACCTCAACCCCACATAATTACCAAACTGCTTACGAAAAAAAGCTCCCAAAGCCGGTTTTGGCCTGCTGATGGATGCACGGGTATTCAGATCACCAAAATAATGCGCCAGGCCAACAGTAATTCCGAATTCCCCTTTTTGTACATACTCAAGGTTTTCGTTGCCCCTGCTTTGTGCATTTACATTTCCGGTAATTGAAATAAGAAGTACGAACGCAGCTATTTTCATTTTCATAATATGCAAAATAAAGAATTGTTTTGGAAAAAACGCCTCGAGCCTGCTTTTGTGGTAAAGACTTTGTTAATCTTTTTGCTTTTCAATACGTAACCCAACGCTCATAATGTGGAGCAGGGGATTATCACGCATGATCTGTGAAATACTGAAACTGTATTTTCCACCCTGTTTAAATCTGCGTGGTGCTCCGTTTAATAATTTGCGTACCTCCCAGATATCATTTGTTCCGGTTCCTTCCCAACCGTTTGCATCATCTCCTAAAACAAGGTTTACCTTATTAACACGCATACTATCACCTGGAGGTTGCAGCCCTATATTGAGCCAGATATTATTATATTGATATGCATCTGTATGGCGTAATACCAGGTAAATATTATAGGCCGAACTGGTATCTGAAATAATAAAATCTCCTTTGGCAGTAAACCCTGGTTGCCATTCGTATTTTGGTATTACCGTGTTCTTTTCAAAAATGTCGATCTGTGTGCAGGAACCCACAAACAGGCAATAAATTATCAGCAATAATAAAAAATGAATCCTATATATTATGCTTCTCATTTTCAAGACCGCTTGAGTTTTTTAGTTTTTGATTATAGAATATTTAATACCTGTTCCTTCGCCTTCTCCAACTCATTCTTCATTTTTACAACGCATTTTTGAATTTCGGCATCATAAGCCTTACTACCGGTTGTATTTATTTCACGGCCAATTTCCTGTAAAATAAAAGACAGTTTTTTCCCTTTTCCTTCATCCGCTTCATTAATGATGGATTCAAAATACTCGCAATGCTGGCGCAACCTGATCTGCTCTTCATGAATATCTATCTTCTCCATATAATAGATCAGTTCCTGTTCCATGCGGTTGTTATCGATATTCTCCTTGCCGACATGTTTCTCAAGCAACTGGTTTATCTCGTCCTTAATTCTTTTTTTACGGTTTGGTTCTAAAACCAGTATAGCTTCTTCCTGTTCCTTGATCTGGCTGATGCGGAGTAACAGGTCTTTTTCCAAAACTGCACCTTCATCCGTTCTATGCTGGTTCAGATTATTCAATGCCTCTGCCAAAACTTTACTGAATTCCACATAGTCAGTTTCACTTAAAATATCATTGGTTGGTGTTACCACTTCTGGTAATCTCAGTAAAGCACTCAGCACCGAGTTTGTATCTATGTTCAATTCACCGGCCAGGGTTTCTATCTGGGTGTAATAAGCTTTGATGAGGTCGGTATTGATATTAACCGGTTTTGAAGTTCCGTTTTGTTTGATGATGACCATGCAATCAATGGTGCCCCGTACCAGGTGTTCCTGCAGGGTGTTACGGATCTCAAATTCATATGGCCTTAACAGGGGTGGTAATTTAAGTTGCAATTCAAATTGCTTGCCGTTGAGCGCCTTTATTTCAACTAAAAAAGTTTTTTCACCTACTGTCTGTTCTGCCCTTCCAAAACCGGTCATTGATTTTAACATGGATTATAATTTAAGCTGCAAGTTAAGGATATAATTATGAGTTGTTTGCAGGGTATTCATCAAAGGGTTTAAAGCCCATGATACGTTCGGGTTTATCCAGTGCCGAAAAGCCGAATTTTGTATACAGGCCGTGTGCATCTTTTGTTGCCAGCAACCATCTTCGCAAACCCTGCAGATCGGGGCAATTCATGATCGTTTCCATTAGCCATTTTGAAAGCCCTTTTCCCCGGTATTTTTCTATAACAAAAACATCAGCCAGGTAGCCAAAGGTTGCACAATCAGAAACAACTCTTGCAAAACCTATCTGTTTAAGCATTGCATTTTCATTTACAAACAATCCAAAGCAACAGGAACCTTCAATACTTTTTTTTACAATTCCGACCGGAATATTTTTTGCCCAATAACTTTCATTACACAAATAATTGTGAATGACCTCAACATTTAATTTGCTTTTATCGGTACTGATCACAAATTCATTTTGTGTGATTTCATAAACTTTCATTTACGGAAATTTTTATTTTCACAATGATAATGATAAAAATAAAGCCCGACTTTTTCAAGTCAGGCTTTGCTATATAGATGGGTTAGTAAGTACCGGGAACCAAATTCCCTACACAATATTAAAAATAATTTTTGCTAACGAAAAAATATTTTTGAATTATTTTATTCACATTTTAAAACGGGCTGTGGATAAGGACATAGCATTTTTCATCATCTTCAGCCAAGTAAAAATGCAAAAAACGATCAAGCAGTTTCCGTTTTCTTCAACTACAAAATTTGTAACTGCCTGAAAGCATTGTAAACACTGGTATTACAGAAGAACGATCGATCTCATTTTTTATTTTATCCATTCCAGGTTATTTAACAATCTTTAAATTTCTGTTGATAATGAACTTCCTTTTTTTCAACATATCCAGTCTTCTTCAAAACAAAAAAAAGTTTGTGAAATTCTATTTTACATGGCGTTTTTTTAGTTTTTCTGATAAAATCAACTAAATGCAAAGCAATGTACCTTTGCTGAAATTTACAGATTATGCAATTCCCATCTCCTGTTTCGCTGCAATGGATCGCAGAATTCATCAACGCAAAATTAGTTGGCAACACCAACGAACCTGCAACCGGTATCAATGAAATACACAAGGTTGAAAAAGGCGATCTTGTTTTTGTTGATCATCCAAAATATTATACCAAGTGTTTAAACAGCGCTGCAAGTTTTATCATCATCAACAAAGAAACAGATGTACCCGAAGGGAAAGCTTTACTGATCGTTGACAATCCTTTTGAAGCTTATTGCAAAATCGTAAATCACTTCCGCCCGTTTGAACCATCAACAAAAATGATCAGCGATTCGGCTGTGATAGGTGAAGGAAGTTTTGTTTATCCGAATGCATTTATCGGTAATCATGTTAGCATTGGAAAGAACACCGTTATACATCCAAATGTCACCATCATGGACCATTGTATTATTGGTGACAATGTGGTCATCCAGGCAGGCACTGTTATCGGCAGCAATTCATTTTATTATAACTCAAAAAAAGACCGTGAATTATGGTATAAAAAAATGCCTGATTGCGGCAGGGTGATCATTGAAGATTTTGCAGAAATAGGAGCCGGTTGCACCATCGACCGTGGTGTGAGCCACGACACCATTATTGGCAGGGGTTGTAAGCTTGATAACATGATCCATATAGGGCATGATACGGTTTTAGGCAAGAACTGCCTTTTAGCAGCCCAGGTTGGTATTGCGGGCGTGGTTACTTTAGAAGATGGCGTTACGTTATGGGGCCAGGTAGGTGTAAGCAAAACACTCACCATTGGAGAAAATGCAGTCATCTATGGCCAAAGTGGCGTGGGTACAGATACAGAAGGAGGCAAAGCTTATTTGGGTTCGCCGATCCTTGAAGCGAAAGAAAAATCCCGTGAACTGGTTTGGGTAAAAAGGATACCGGAACTATGGGAAAAAGTGATGGGTAAATAATTTACTGCCACCTATTTTATCGTCCTGGATTCGATGGCAACGAAGTTTAACCCGTTAACTTTTTGAAGCCTGGTATATTTCAAAGAAGTGGGAGTAAGCGTTACATTCACCAGTGTAACAATAAGTGGTGTTGGATATAATATGGTCATTTCGATCTTTGTTTTTTCTACATCCAGGTATTTCCAGTTGAATTTATAATCCTGCCCGTTGAAAGAATAAATGCCTGTATTATCACTATTGAATTTATAAAAATCGTTGTCGTAATTGATGGTATTATCCTGTGACCCTCTTTTATAAGAAAGCATACTATTCCCATCGATCACTTTACTCTCATCAACTTTCCAGCTAACAGCAGTTAAAGGATTTTCATTTGCCTTTGGAATATCTGCAACAGGTTTTACCGGTTCAACAACTATTGGTGTCATTACATCTTCTTTAATAACAGCCATAGCTGTTTCCTTAAAATCATAATTATAAGGCAGCATATCGCCTGTTTTTTCCCAGGCCCAGTAACCGGTTATAGTAATATCATTCTGCTCAAAATAAAATCCGTTCTGTTCAATATTCAAAGATTCATCCGGCAAAAAAGAAACAACCGAAAGCTGGAATTTCGAAGATGCTTCGGGATTTGCCGTCAGGTACAGATCTGATGGTGTTTCATTTTTATAAATAACCGCCACTTCTTTTTGCCTGGGCATCACGTCAACCATTTTACTGCTGTCATCTATACTATAACTCATTGCTCCATAAAAATCCTTTAAAGGAATGGCTATTTCCCTGTCATTGGTCTTTGCGATGAACTGAATTTCAAAACCTTCCTCCTTTAATTTTTTATTGTATAAGCTCCTCATAAAATGCAGGATGGAACCATTGTATGCCACTTTACGTGCTGTATTCCATTTTTCAATCTGAGCCGGGTCGGTTGATTGCATTTCCTGGAATAACGGATTACCCGTATATACACTTACCTGTGTGTTATACTCATGTACAAATGAATCCAACTGGTATTTTATGGTATATCCCAACGCATCGTTCACAATTTCAAGCGGCGCTGTTGCCAGTATCTTTAAACGCTTTGTTCTGCGATAATAAAAAAACTTTAGCGCCTCCTTATTCTTAATATAGCATTGCTTGCTGTTTGCCGTTTTTCCTATAAAATTTTCTAAAAAGAAGTCGCCATATTTTTGCAGTCCGTCAGCAACTTCAGAGGTTGACTTAACAACAAACTCTTCCAGTGCTTTTTCTTTCTTCTTAACTTCAATTATCATTTCGTTATTACCAGCATCGCCTGCTGTCACCCTTTTTGTTTCAGTCTGGTAGCCGGTAAAGGTCACCGCAATACTATAACCACCGCCGGGCAATCTTAAAGTGAAATATCCCTGGTCATTTGTTGCTGTACCAATGGTTGTATTCTCCGCAAATACGGATGCGCCCTGTAATGGCAGTTTGGTTTCCTGGTCAATAATTTTTCCGCTGATAGTGTAACCGGTTTGAGAAAAGGCTGGTGCAGCTATAAAAGCCAGTAATAAAAAGAGTAAGTTTTTCATTATATCAAATTGTTTTAGCAGCCCTGCTGCGCCACGCAAATTTAAATCAACCCTTGTTAATCTTTTGTTGTAATACCTGGCAGGTATCTATAATAGTATCTTCAATTTTCCGGTATTCGAAATGAGGCAGGAATTTTTTCAGCTTGTTGTTGTCAAAGTTTGCTTTAGTCAATGCCGTTGCCGTTGTTTCTTTAGTGATCAAAGGCTCTTTGCCGGTAAAAAAACTTCTTACACGTTCCAATCTCCATACAATTTTTGCAATAAGAGGAGTTACTTCTTTATGTGGCTGCTTTTTACCAAATGCTTTTGCAATTAAATTAAATACGTTGGCATAGGTCCTGTTTTCTGCGCTGAGGATAAACCGCTCTGAAACAACATTGCTGTTCATTAGTTCTATCATTGCCTTGGCAACATCACGTACATCTACAAAACCGGTACTGCCATTGGTGTACCAGGGAAATTCGGTGTACACATTTTTAAATATCTGTGATGATCCGCCATTCCAGTCGCCGGCACCCAATACAATTACAGGATTTACGATCACGGCTTCCAGGCCTTCGCCAATACCACGCCAAACCTGCATTTCGGCCAGGTACTTACTTTGACCGTATGCACTGTTACTGGTTTCTTCGGTCCAATTCATGGTTTCATTAATCGGGCCATCTTCCCTGATCCTTCCCAAAGCTGCAACCGAGCTTACATAAACCATTTTTTTTATTCCTCCATCAAGCGCTGCATTAACCACATTGGCTGTGCCTTCAATATTTATCTTAAACATCTCCTGCTTGCGCCTTGGGTTAAAAGTAATGATGGCTGCACAATGATACACCTGCTCAACATCCTTCATTGCTTCTTCCAAACCGATCACATCTAAAATATCACATTGCATCTGCTGCAGGTTCTCATGCTGAAAATCGGCAAGCTTTGTTTTATTGTAAATAGCCCTTACCTGCTTGCCCGCCTGTAATAATTGTGCGATCAATTCATTACCTACCAGGCCTGCTCCACCGGTTACTAAAATCATCGTATTGGTTAATTATAGTTGTAAAATCCTTTACCGGTCTTTTTACCGAGTTCGCCTTTTGAAACTTTATCCATTTGTAAAGGAGATGGCTTAAAGCGCTCCGCCTTGTCACAGGCTTCGTATAAAGATTGCGATACAGCCAGGTTAATATCGTTGCCAATAAGGTCCATCAATTTAAACGGGCCCATTTTAAATCCCGATGCTTCCATCATTTCATCAACATTTTCTATAGTTGCAATTTCGTTCTCAACCAGTTTCATTGCTTCCAGGTAATAATGGCGTGCAACCCTGTTCACAATAAAACCGGGAGCATCTTTACACATTACCGGTGTTTTTTTCAATTGCAGGCAAAGCTTGTAAACTTCTTGTGCAACTGAATCCAATGTCTGCTCTCCTTTAACTACTTCAACCAGTTTCATTACCTGCGCCGGGTTAAAAAAATGCATGCCCACCACTCTTTGCGGTTGTTGCACTTTTGCCTGTATATCGGAGACTGATAAAGAAGAAGTATTGGTAGCAAAGATCACTTCTGAATGATTAACCTCTGCCAGCTGATTAAAGATGGAAACCTTTGCATCAACTTTTTCAACGATCGCTTCAATGATGATATCTGCCAGGCAGTCATTGGTATCGGTTACAAAACGTATCCTTTGAAAAATATTCTCTTTTTCTCCGGCACTGATCTTTTCTTTATCAACTAAAAACTGCAGGCTTTTTTCTATGGAAGCTTTTGCTTTGTCCAGCACTTCAGTATTAATATCAAACAATAAAGTATAGAAACCGTTCTGGGCTGCTGTTTGAGCAATGCCACTCCCCATAGTACCGGCCCCAATAACGCAGATAGTATTGATCATAAATAAATTACCATGTTGATTTTAAGTAAAGATATTATTTATCAGTTACTTTAAAGGAGGCATGGGGTGGTATAATAAAAAAAGCATTGCTGTTTCCCTAAACAACAGCAATGCTTTTATATTTAAAAAGAAAACTATTCTGCCCCGGCTTCTTTTTTCGCTGCTTCTTTCATTTTTTCGTTTGCTGTAATGGCAAATTCCACACGCCTGTTCTCGGCACGGTTTGCATCGCTGGTATTCTCTACTTTGGGTTGAGATTCTCCATACCAGTTAATGGTGAGTCTTGAAGGAGCGATATTTTTAGTTTTTAGATAAGTACCAACTGCCTCCGCTCTTCTTTCAGACAAAGCAAGATTATAAGCATCTGTTCCCACATCATCAGTATGACCTTCCACCAACAAATTTGTTTCAGGATATTCCTTAAATATCTGCACAAGCTTATCTAATGCAAGTTTTGAATTTGCAGAAATGTCTGATTTATTGGTTTCGAAGTAAACACCCATTTTCGATCCGTCAGGATTCTTGTCACTGAATGTTACGATAATTCCTTCTCCCACTCTTTGCACTTCGGCACCAGGAATTTCATTCTTAATTTTTTCGGCCTGTTTATCCATTTTATTGCCAATTACACCACCAATTACACCACCTGCGGCTGCGCCGATAATCGCCCCCAAAACAGTATTGTTTTTATTTCCCACATTGTTACCGATAACACCACCAATTACACCGCCGGCAGCTGCACCGATCACAGCTCCTCTTTGTGTTTTGTTTGAGTTTTTAACTGTTTTGCAACTACTAATCATTAACATCGCAGCAGCGAGTATTAAACCTGCATTACCAAATATCTTCTTCATAAATTTTCTTTTTAATTAGTTTTTTACAAAATTGTAAATAAGGGCCCCGGATTTACCATCAACATTTATATCCGATCTTAATTTGAGATTGTTATCATTCACTTCAATAACGGTCAGCCTGTAACCATCCCCATTATCCATGGCGTTTTTATTGTCATCTAATCTTTTAAACTGAAATTGTTTTGCTGCATTCTCTGGTTCATAGATCGACCAGCGTATAAAGCGTTTTAACTGTGTACAGTTTTTGCTTTTATCAACCAGTGTATAACTGCCCATACTATTGTTAGGGATAAAATTCCATTCGCTGCCAATAAAGCAGCCAAGATCAGCTTCATTGAATACCGTGGTTTTTACTACACCGGTAATTCCTTCTGCTGTTACCGTTTGAAGCACCCAGTTTCCTTTAATATTCCGCTTTATGCTTCTTGCTTCTTTTGAAACTGAACAGGAGGTAAAAGTGATTATGGCTAATACAGTAATTAAACTGCTCAATGCATGTCTCAATTTCATAAATATATTTTTATTGCTGATTTATAGGATGCGTAATGCATCTTGCTTCTACCTGCACCTTTTCAATTATGGTGCCAAAGCCAAAAAGGGAGCGTTACATAATTATACGTAGCAATTGTACAATTATGATAAATAGTGTATTAGATAAGGCAACCGGTGGAGATAATTATTTATATCGCAGAAGTGAATTGCTTTAAAAAACGTACATCATTTTCGCTGAAGAGGCGAAGGTCTTTTATCTGGTACTTGAGCATCGTAATTCTTTCTATACCCATACCAAATGCAAAGCCGGTGTATTTATTACTGTCGATACCGCAGTTATCAAGCACATTGGGATGCACCATGCCACAGCCCAAAATTTCTACCCAACCTGTTTTTTTACAAACACTGCAACCTTCGCCACCGCAGATCAGGCAGCTGATATCCATTTCTGCACTCGGTTCAGTAAATGGAAAGTAACTTGGACGAAAACGAACTTTAACATCCTTACCAAACATTTCCTGCACAAAGAAATAAAGTGTTTGCTTCAGATCGGCAAAAGAAACATTTTCGGCAATATACAAACCCTCAACCTGGTGAAAAAAGCAATGTGCCCTGGCGCTGATGGTTTCGTTGCGGTACACCCGGCCCGGGCAAATAATGCGGATGGGTAATTTGCCTTTTTCCATTTCACGAACCTGTACACTGCTGGTATGGGTGCGTAAAAGCCAATCAGGATTCTGAGAAATATAGAATGTGTCCTGCATATCACGGGCAGGATGATTTTCCGGTAAATTTAATGCTGTGAAATTATGGAAGTCGTCTTCTATCTCAGGCCCTTCAGCAACTGCAAAACCAAGCCGTTGAAAAATAGAGATGATCTTGTTCTTTATAATGCTGATGGGATGACGGCTGCCAAGCGGTAAAGGATTGGCGGGCAAAGAGAGGTCAATTTCGTTGCTTGTTGTTTGTTGTCCGTTGTCAGATGAAGCTTTTAATGCCTCATATTTTGCTTCGGCAAAAACTTTAAATTCGTTCAGTATTTGTCCCGCCTCTTTTTTGTTTTCTGCTGCCACATTTTTCATTTCACCCATAATGGCTTTCACCAGCCCTTTTGTGCCCAGGTATTTAATGCGGTAGGTTTCGGCATCGCCCCCATTAAAAGCGGTTATTTCTGACTTTAAAGCTTCTATTTGCTGTAACAACTGTTCCATGCTGCAAAGATAAGGAACTTACCGACTGGGGCAGGCCTGTAAAAGGGCAGGAAAATAACATATTTTTTTACGGATAAATCTTTAATTTTAGTTCCTAAACTTTATAATTATGTCTTTATTTAAATCGGGCAATCCAACTTTATCGGAAAAAAGGTTTAAGGATACCGTACTGGAAGAGGTGGTTACCCATGAAAATGCGATGACCGTTAGAGGTACATTGCAAAAATTCGGCTTTCTGTTTTTAATGATGATGGGTACCGCGTTTTATGCATGGAAAGAATACGCAGAAGGAGGTACCAATGCATTAACTTTTATTTATGTGGGCGCATTTGGCGGGTTAGGTATTGCTATTGTAATGATGTTCAAAAAAGAATGGGCTCCTTATCTTGCTCCTGCTTATGCCTTGCTTGAAGGTTTGTTTATTGGCGCTATATCTGCTTATTACCAATATGCATTTGCCGAACAGGCTCCGGGCATTGTAATTAATGCAGTTGGGTTAACATTCGGAACAGCTATTGCCATGTACCTGCTTTATAGTTTTAAAGTAATCAGAGCTACAGAAAAATTCAAGGCAATAATTATGACAGCCACCGCTGGTATTGCTATTTTTTACCTGATAGCATTTGCACTTAGCTTTTTTGGAATTCAAATACCTTTTTTACACGAAGGCAGTGTGATGGGAATTGGTTTTTCAATTTTTGTTGTTGCTTTGGCTGCTCTAAATTTAATTTTAGATTTTGATATGATCGAAAAAGGTGCGGAACTGGGCGCCCCCAAATACATGGAATGGTATGGCGCTTTTGGATTGCTGGTAACCATTATTTGGTTATACCTGGAAATTTTAAGGCTTTTATCTAAGATCAGTAAGAGGTAAAAATATTTATTGAATAAAAAAAGCCGTCCCTACACAGTGTAGGGGCGGCTTTTTTATTTCAGTTCTTTGAGTAAGGCTTTTACTTTGCCTGCAATAAGATCCCTTACTTCGTTGAATGCTATCGACTCCATATTTTTGGGGTCAGGTATCTGCCAGTCAATAAAATTTTTGGCCGGCATCCAGGGACAGGCATCACCGCAGCCCATGGTGACCACTGCATCAAATGGTGCAAATGCTTTTACTTCATCCAGGCTTTTGCTATCGTGTTTACTTAGGTCGTAGCCCAGTTCTTTCATAGCAGCAATGGCTTTGGGGTTTACAACGCCGCTTGGTTTGCTACCGGCACTAAAGGCTTCCACATCATTGCCGCCGAATATGTTTGCAAATGCCTGGCTCATTTGTGAGCGGTTGCTGTTCTCGATACAAACAAATAATATCTTTCGTTTCATCAGATCCTTTTTTTAATTACAACTGCGGCTGAAGGGCATAAGGAGGCAAATTCCACCGTTTGTTGTATAGCCTGAGGGCTTTCTTCTCGTTTAATAATGCAGTACCCTTGCTTATCAAAGAAATCCTTTGCTGTGGTCGTTAATAAATACAGGCAGTTAATGCCACTGTCTTTTGCATATTTTTCTATTGCTTCATTAATAAGCTTTCCATAGCCTTTACCTTGTTCTTCTTTTGTTACACTTACGCTGCGAAGCAATGCACAGTCTTCAAATATTTCCAGGCCTGCAGTACCGACCGGGTTTTCATTATTCATTAATAAATACAAGAGCTTGTCTTCATCGATATCTGAAGTGGGCAGGTCTTGTTGTTGCAATATTGCTATTGCCTGCGATCTTTCTTTTTCGTTCACTGCAATCTTAAGAACAGGCAATGTTGAAATTTGTGTTGTCATGATTAAAGATTTTAAATAAAGCTGGCAACTTTTTTAAAGTTACCAGCTTTAAGGTTTAGCAGCAACCCATATCGGTTATGCCGCAGCATCCGCTGTTTGTTGTGCAACAGTTCGGATCTTTTGTGTTTGTGTTCATGGCTATACTTTTAAATGGTGAAAAAACACTTTAACAACACCCGCTTCCCGGCTCACAACAATTCCTCTCGTCCTTAGCAGGTTTTTCGGCATATACCGTGATGCTTGTTATTTTGGTATTGCCGTTCTTATAGTCTGCAATTTCCGTTTCGGATAAATAATTTTTCAAGATATTATCGGGTATGATGATCTCCTTTTCTTTTTGCAGGGCGATATTCTTAAATCCGGCCTCTGCTATGATCCCGAGATAAACCTGTTTTTGAATAGCGCCACTAACGCAGCCAGCATATAATTCAGCTACTTCTTTCCATTTGGCAGGCAGGTGCCCTTCCAGTACAATATCTGAAATTGAAAAGTGAGCTCCGGGCTTTAATACCCTGAAAATTTCGCTGATCACTTTATGTTTGTTTGGCACCAGGTTCAGTACACAATTACTCACGATCACATCAGCATAATTACTGGTAACCGGCATGTCATCAATATCGCCCAACCTGAACTCTACATTGTTATAATTAAGTTTTTCGGCATTTGCCCTTGCCTTGTCGATCATGGCTTCGGTAAAATCGATGCCCAGCACTTTACCGCCTTCGCCCGTGATCTTGCGTGCAATAAAAGCATCATTACCGGCGCCGCTTCCAAGGTCGATCACGGTATCACCGGATTTGATCTTAGCAAATTCTGTTGGCAAACCGCAGCCCAAACCCAGGTCGGCATCAGGGTTGTAGCCATCCAGTTTTGTATAATCATCACTCATGATGTTATACACATCATCGCCACAGCAGCCTGAAGTAGCCCCGCAGCAGGAGGTTGCATTTTGTGTATGGCTTTGCCCGGCAATGGCAGCATACTTTTCTTTTACAAGTTCTTTGATTTGTGTTTCGTTGTTCATGGCTTTACTTTTATGGTTTACTTATTTTTAACAACAGGCTTTCTCATTCTGCACTTTTAGTTTATTGAATAAGAAACTGAATTCACCCATAAATTTTTCAAAGGCTTTCCAGTTGATACAGTAACAACTTCTTGGCCCATCTACATTCCCGTCTATCAAACCGGCACCCTTTAATTCCTTTAAATGCTGCGATACTGTTGACTGTGAAAGCGGCAGTACTTCTACAATTTCGCCACATATACATTCATTCCGCTGCGCCAGCAGTTTCAGTATTGCGATACGGGCCGGGTGAGCCAGGGCTTTGGCAAAAGCTGCCAGGTCCTGTTCCTTTTGAGTGAATTCTTCTTTTTTGTGGATTGCCATATTTAATCTTATATCGCAAATATACGATTAAAGAAATGATACCCCCAAATTTTTTTACAAAAAAAGCCAGGCAAACCGCCTGACTGATATATCTATGTTATTTAAAGCCTTATTCCCTTCCGTCGAACAAATTACCCAGGCCACCCAAAACGCTTCCCTCTTCTTTACGATGGTAGGTATATTGTTGCAACCTGCCGGCTAAACGGCTTATCGGTAAAGATTGCAACCATACTTTACCAGGACCTGTTAATTTAGCAAAGAATAATCCTTCGCCGCCAAACATCCAGTTTTTAATGCCACGTACCATTTCAACATCAAAATCAATACCCGCAGTATAAGCTACTACACAACCGGTATCTACTTTTAAAATTTCGCCGGGTTGCAGCTGCTTTTCTACAACATAACCGCCTGCATGTGCAAAGGCCAACCCATCGCCTTCCAGTTTTTCCATGATAAAACCTTCGCCGCCAAAAATACCGGTACCCAGCCTTCTTTGAAATTCAATACCAATGCTTACCCCTTTGGCAGCACATAAAAAAGCGTCTTTCTGAGCAATGATCTTACCGCCCAGTTGCTGCAGGTCGAAGGTGATGATCTTACCGGTGTAGGGGGCTGCAAAGCTCACACGCTTTTTTCCCTGCCCGGTATTGGTAAATGCAGTCATGAATAAACTCTCCCCCACCAGCAACCTTTTACCGGCGCTGAATAATTTGCCGAGAAAACTATTATCCTGTTGCTGGCTGCCATCACCGAAAATGGTGTGCATTTCAATGCCGTTGTCCATCATCATAAAGGCGCCGCTTTCTGCAATGGCTGTTTCGTTGGGGTCGAGTTCTATTTCTACAAACTGTAGTTCTTCCCCGTAAATTTTGTAATCAATTTCATGGTTTGTTCTCATCGCTGTATTTTTTTGTGTGAAGTTAATATCAATTGTAAAAAAGAAATGATAAAATTTTTTTCTGTTGAGTACAGTTCATGAAAGATGAGATAACCATAACTTTCGTTTTCAAATTTACAAAAATACGCTGGTACAGATTTACATTGATAATCATGGCGAAACCGTACAATGAGTTTCGTATATTTATGAGTTACCTGCAATATTTATGAAGAGTATAATATTTTTAACAACCATTCTTTTATATTCAGTATATGTCATCGGACAAGACATTGCTATCCCTGACTATAAGGGTGATAAGGAAAGTTTTTCAAAAGTAAAGGACAAAACTATTCGTAGAGAGATTGCCACATTTACAGATGCAGGATCAGCAGAAAATAAAGCAACCATAATTTTGAAAGAAATGCCTCTTTCACAATTTGGCCCTAATTATTCGACTTTTGAAAAAGACACTGTTACAGTAAAACTTACTATTGGCAAGTTTGTAAAAACTGGTCATAAGATTAAATACATTAACAAACTAGCTGTTAAAATTGATAACAAGCCTATTTGGGGAACTGATGGTGAACTGCCGAAACAACAAATAAATTCAATCTATATTCGAATTGGTCAAGACACAATACAAATCCCTAAGTCTGCATATCAGGATTTATATGAGCCGTCCCTTTCGTGGAAAGAAGCTAATAAAAAGGTAGGCGCTCTTTCAGTTTACTATTCAAAGGACAGGACACGTTATTACATAGCAATGGCGAATAGTGATGGCGCTGGGTTTTATGAAGCTACTTTCATTATTAAGGACAAAAAATATTTTGGACGTGTTTTAGATACTGGCTTTTAGGTATAATACTGCAGGCAACATGGGTTTGACTGAAACTTTTGACGAGCAGTTTCACCATTATTCGGCGACAGACAAAAACAACTCAATGACCAAGTGCAATAAAGCTGTAGCCAATAGTGGTGTTGCCAATAGTGGGCTTAAAAAAATGCCATTCATCAGATGAATGGCATTTTCCAGATCTTTCATAGCTGAATAAGGTTACACTATAGTTCCATTTTTGGAGGAAGTTGTTTTAATTTTCCGTTCCATACTTTTTTGCCCTGTATCCTTCTTACCAAATACATCAAACCGACAAATATGAAGAAGAACGGGCCGGCAAAACCAAGCAAGCCTATAAATTTAGTTCCGTAGAATCTTTCCATCGGCCTGCGCAACCTTTCTGAAATAAGGTACATACTTGGCACCATGATGAGGGTGAGGAAGAAAGCGAAGATGAGACCGAAGATCATCGTCCAGCTTAAAGGACCCCAGAACACCACACTATCGCCACCAAAGAAAATATGCGGATTCAGGTGCTGGAAGAAAGACACAAAATCTATATTAAACCCAACGGCCAGTGGTAATAAACCAAGTATGGTTGCCACAGCTGTAAGTAATACGGGTATGATACGGATCTTACCTGCTTCGATAGCTGCATGCCTGGTACGCATGCCCCTGCCCCTCAGCTCATCGGTAAATTCTATTAACAGGATACCATTCTTAATTACAATACCTGCCAATGCAATGATACCTACACCCAACATGATCGTGGCAATAGTCATTCCTGTAAAAGCATAGCCCAGCAATACACCGATGATACTGAAGAATATTTCGGTGATGACAATGAAAGGCTTACTGATGCTGTTGAACTGCAGCACCAGTATCAGGAAAATTATTCCCATGGCAATGATCAGCGCTGTACCTAAAAATGATTGTGTTTCCTTTTCCTGCTCACTTTGCCCGCTGAGCTTTAAACTAACATCAGATGGTATCTTATTTTTTGTTCTGAAATCATCAATCTTTAACTGCAATTCTTCATTTACTTTTCCCACCATGGTAGGATCAAGAACATTACTTTGGAGCTGTATCGTACGTTTTACATTTTTACGTTTGATAGCACCGGTTGCAGTGGTATAATCAATGCTGGCTACTGAACTTATCGGAATACTTTTGATACGCATGGTGTTCATATCCATGAATGTGATACGCATGTTCATCAGGTCGGTAATATTATGACGCACCATATCTATACTACGTACCTGTATCTTATATTCATCTTCTCCGTCCTTTAGCTTACTTACTTCTTTGCCAAATAAAGCAGTGCGTATTTCCATGCCGATCTGGCCGGTACTCACCCCTTCCATCATGGCTTTCTCCCTGTCTACATTAATGCTTATCTCGGGGCTGTTCAGGTCCACATCCATCTGCAGGTTTTCAATACCATTCACCTGGTTGGTGTCCATATAATTAGACAGGTCTCTTGCTACTTTTGCAATACTCTCAAAATTATCGCCCTGTATCTCAATATTAACCGGCGGGTCTGTCGGAGGCCCGCCATCTTCCTGTGCCACTTCAATACTGGCGCCGGGTATACCGGTCATTTGCCTGCGTATCTCTTCTTTAAAGGGTAATGTTTTTTTACCGTGCCTTTTTTCAAACTCTACAAAAGATACCTGTATACGGCCCAGGTTAGGTTGTACACTGCGGTTATTATCCCTCGGATTGTTGGCACTAACCGCCACATTGGTAATAATACTTTCAACAATACCACCCTGCTTGGTTGGCAGTTCGTCTTTAAGTATATTTTGAACACGCCCTTCCAGCACATGTGTTATACTATCGGTATATTTTATATCGGTGCCAACGGGCAATTTTAAGTACACGTAAATAAAATTAGGATCGCCGCTGGGGAAGAAAGTGGATTTGTTGCCACGTAGCATCAATAATACAATTGACAAGGCAAATAAAGCAAATAAAGATGCAAAGGCCCATACCGGCCTCCAGCCTACCAGTATCCATTTTAATAATCTTTCGTAATGATTCATTAACCAGGGCAATGCTCTTTTCTGGAAAGCATGGATGGCATCATTTAATACGTAAGCATTAAGCACCATCAATATGGCCATCATTAATAAGAAGTTTGCCATACCATGTGCTCCCGGCAGATGTAAGAGCAAACCTGCCACGGCAAAAATGATGAACCATTTATTTGTCCATACAGCCTTCTTTGGTTTTTCATATTCCTTACCTTCCGGTTTCATAAAACTTACCGCAAAAACAGGATTGAAAATAAATGCCACGATCAATGATGCTGCCAAAGTAAGGATAAGGATAGTAGGCAGGTAGATCATGAACTTCCCGATCAACCCTTTCCATAATAATAAAGGGAAGAATGGCGCCAATGTAGTTGCCGTACCGGCTAAAACAGGTATAAAAACCTCGCCTGCAGCTTCTTTGGCACTTCGGACTATCGGCACTTTGCCATTGCTATAAATTCGGTGCGTATTCTCAATAACAACAATGGCATCATCTACAATGATGCCCAACCCCAACAGCAACCCAAAGAGTACGATAAAGTTCAGCGTAACTGTTGTACCGATAATACTATCTGCCAACGGTAAAAACATAAATGCCACAAACACACTCAACGGCACACTCAATGCCACAAAGAATGCATTGGTTACTCCCATAAAGAACATGAGGATGATCAATACCAGCACAAAACCGATCACGATGGTGTTTACCAGTTCCTGGAAAGATGTTTTGGTAGCTTTACTTAAGTCCCCGGTAATTACTACTTTAAGATCCTGCGGCAATTCTTCTTTTTGTTTCATCTCTGCCACAATGCCTTTTATTTTATCCGCTGCATTGATCAGATTTTCACCGGCACGTTTTACGATATTGAGTGTTACCACATTCTTACCATCCAAACGGGCATAACTATCTTTCTCTTTAATGGTATCTTTTAGCTCTGCAATATCTTTTAAGTAAACTGTGGCTCCCTGTGCACTGCTGCGCACTACAATATTATTCAGGTTCAATGCGCTGATGAATTGTCCCTTTACTTTTATGGTACGCCTCATATCGCCTACTTCAATTGTACCACCGGTAATATCCCTGTTCTCCCTGCTGATGGCATTTTCAATATCCATAAAACTGATACGGGCCTGGCTCATTTTGTAAGGATCTACATTTACCTGTATCTCTCTTTCCGGCGCACCTACAATTTCTGCACGGGTTATTTCGGTAAGTTCTTCAAACTTGTCCTGCAGTTTATCGGCGTACTGCTTCAGTTTTATACCATCATAATCACCGCTCACATTCACAAACATGATAGGCATTTCGCTGAATGCGAACTCAGCTACAGCGGGTTCGGAGGTAAGGTCGTTGGGCAGGTCTGTTTTTGCTTTGTCGATCGCATCCTTCACTTTTAATTTCGCTAATTCTGTTTTTACATCAGTATCAAATTCTGTTACGATCAAACTATAATCTGCCTGCGAAGTGCTGGTAATTTTTTTAACCTTGGCGCCGCTGATACCTTTCAGTTGTTTTTCAATCGGCCTGGTTACCAGGTTCTCAATATCTTTAGGCGAATTACCTGCATACACCGTAACGATCGAAATGGTTGGCACCACAATGTCGGGAAACTGCTCCTTGGGCATGGTGTTGAATTTGGTAAGCCCATAGGCCGATATCAACACTGCGATGATGTACACAGCAGTACGGTTATCTACAGCCCAGCTGGTGGGCCTGAACTGTTTGAATTTATCTTTTATTCCTTCTACGAACTTCATAAAAATTATTTTGTTGTCCCTTCTCTAAAAGAAAGTAAGTTGTTTCGGTTTAGTGCTGGCAGCATATTACATGGTGGTAGTAATACCCTGTCCTTCATACAAATTCTGGAACCCTTCGGTAACCAGCTGATCGCCCGCCTTAAGTCCGGCTTTTATTTCAACCTGTTGCCCATATACTTCGCCAATGATTACCACTACACGGTGTGCCATTGTTTTGCCATTACTGCTCTTGCTTAATACATACACATACTTACCGGTTTCATCACTTTGTACCACGTTAACAGGAATTACAATAGCATTGGCTGCAGCATAGTCCATAATTTTTACTACGGCTGACTGGCTTGGTTTTAATACAGGATCGTAAGGTATTCTTGCTTCAGCGATAAAGCCTCTTTGCAACGGATCGATTGACTGGCTGATCAACGAGATGGTTGAATTAACCGTTTTATTTGCATCAGGAATTGTTATAACTACCGGCGATCCTTTGTGCATCCTGGTCAGATAATTTTCAGGAACATTGGTAACCACTTTCAGCGAAGAGGTGTTTACGATCTTTATTACTCCCATGCCCGGAAAAGTTTCTCCAAGCTTAACCGTTACGAGGTCAGCAATGCCGGTTACATCACTGTATATATTTGCGGTTTTTAATTGCTCCTGCAATGTTTTTACATTTTCTCCTGCAGCTGCGAGTTGATTTTCTAAACTTGTAACATTGGTCTTGGCGGTGATCAACTGTACTTCAGTTCCAATTCCTTCCTTCCAGAGATTTTGCTGGCGTTGGTAAAGATTTTTTGCGTAGCTCAACTGTGTTTTTATTCCTTCCAGTTGTTGTGTAGCTGCTGTTACGCTCTGCCTCATAATAGCATCATCCAGCTTCAACAGCAACTGGCCTTTTTTTACAGGCTGGCCCTGCTGCACATAGATGGCCCTGATCTGCCCGCCCATACCACGGGGCGATATATAAGAAATGTTCTCTGCATCTACCTTACCCATCAGGTCGATATAATGTTTGAAATCGGCCGTGGTTACAGGGGTAACAGCAACTAATTTTATTTTAGCCGCATGGGCAGTTGCGCTGTCTATTTTTTCCAGCTCTGCCTGCAGCTTTGCAATATCAGCTTCATTTTTTGCCTTTGCTGATTTTAACTTTTCAAGCTCAGCTTTTTTATCATTGATAGCAGCTGTACCATCTTTTTTACTATCCCCGCATGATGCAATTAAAACCGTTGCAAACAGGGCTATCGAAATTTGTGTTATCTGTTTCATCATTTTATAGTTAGTCTGTTTAATTATAATTTTCCGGTGGCTTTTAAGAAATCGATCTTCGCAATAATTGCTTCAGATAAAGCCGTGATGTAATTGGTTTGTGCTGTCTTAAGATCCAGTTGTGCTGTGTTTATTTCGGTTGCGGAACCTGTTCCTATTTCGTATTTCTTTTTTGTTTGCCCGTAAACCTTTTCGGCCAGCGCCATATTTTTCTTTTGAAAATCCATTGAAGCAATGGCTGCAATGAAATTATTTTTAGCACTCTCAACCTCTGCATCAATATTTATTTTCAATGCCTCCGTTTGATTTTTTGATTTCTGCAATTCCAACCTTGCTTTTTGTGTCCTTGCTTTCAAAGCAAAACCATTAAAGATGGGCACATGCATTTGTAAGCCGATGTAGGAAGTAGTAAACCAGTCACCTTTACCAAAAAAATCAAACTTATCCCGCTGGGCCTGTTTGCTATAATCGCCCACCAGGTTAAAAGATGGCAAAGCACTTAGCTTGTATCTTCTCACATTCAGGCCGTTCAGTTTATTGGCTGTTTCCAGTATCTGAAAATCTTTACGGTCAGTATATTTATATTGACTGGCTTCCAACACACCTTCCCTTATTTTGTTGTCATCCAGTGTATCAGTAAGCACGAGGCTGTCTTTTATCGGCATACCCATCAGTGTTTTCAAACCGTAGTAACCATTCGCAATGAGGTTATTTGCCTTTAGTTTTTCTGTTTGCAGGTTGGCAAGCTGTACAGATAGTTTATCAATATCCACTTTTTCGGTAAAGCCATTATCAAACATGATCTGTACATCATGTTTCAGTTTTTCAAGGCGGGCTATATTGGCATCCAGCAATTCGACCTGGATCTTACCGGTAACCAACTGGTAGTACACTTTATGTACATTGGCTACTATATTTTCTTCTGTCAGTTTTTCGATCTGCTCCATGTAGCTGACCGTACCGTTACGTGCTTTCAAAGCAATAAAAACCTGCCCGTCAAAAACGATCTGGCTGAGCGATACGCCGGCGTTTGCGTTCCATTTTGTCCCGAATTTTTGAGCAGAAAATGTTCCGGCAGGCCCTCCAAAAACAGATGCAGGAATCAATGTTGTTGGAATGTTGAGATAGTCCGTCACTCCACCACGGGCATTTACCTGCGGCAGCGCTATCGAAGTGATATCCCTGTTCGTTTGTTTCTGTATTAAAATATCCAGCAGTGCATTTTTTACCTGTACGGCATTCTTCTTTGCATAATCAGCCGCCTGTTGTACGCTGAATGAATTTACTGTTTGTGCATTCGTCGTATTCAAAGCCAGCAGGCATATCATCCATAAGCTATACTTCCTTAATGTTTTCATCACAACTATTTTATTGCTTTAGTTTTTAATCGTCAGTTTTGTTTTTTGCTCCCGGTATTTAGTGATCAGTTTGTAACCCTTTTGCGATACCAACCCGAAAAGAAAATGCATCAGTATCTCTTCTTCAATTTTACCCAGGCTGTGTTTCAGGCTTTGCTGAAACTCGGGGCTGAAAGGGACGAACATGGTTTCCACCCGGTACCGGCATAAAATATCCACTGCCAGTTCGGGCCTGTATAATTCTTCTTTTACACCACGCAACAGGTTTTGTGTGCACACATTATACAGGAACTCGTTCTTGTGTTTTTTAAATTTGTTGAAGGCTGCGGGATGATATTTCTGCATATCGTGCAAAATGAACGGGTTCATGGTCTTGAACATTTCAGCCATCATTTCCATCACCAGAAAGATCTCGTGCACGGCATTTTCCGACCGGTCAATATCGGCCTTGCAGGCACATTGATTGGTTGCTATCACCTCTTCCACTACGGCTTCCACCAGCTCATCCTTATCTTTAAAATACTGGTAAATGGTCTTCTTGCTCATGCCCAGGTTGGCTGCAATATCATCCATACTTACACTGCGTATTCCATACTGCATCACCAGGTCGTGTGCCGCCTTCTGTATTCTTTGTTTTGTATCTGATTCTGTCATAATCGGGCACAAAACTAAGGAAACTTTTAACGTAACCAAAGTTTCCGTAACATTTTTTTGCAATTCGTAACGGTTTTTAATAAGCGGCGTAACCAGGTGACAAAAGGCGAATAGAGCAATCCTTTATTAAACAATTATCTTTGATAAGTTAAAAAAACCATTATGCAAAAGAGTTTTGAGTACAAAAAAATACTGCAGTATTTCCTGCAGGGTCTGCTTGTTTTAGGGCCGGTAACCATAACTGCTTATTTTCTTTACTGGGCCGTTTCATCCATCGACAGTTTGATACCCATCTTTTCTTATACGGATGCACAGGGTGTGGTGCATGTGAGAAATTATGGAATTGGCTTTATCATCATTATTGCATTCGTGATCATAATCGGCTATCTCAGCTCCTTTTTTATTACCAGCCGTTTTGTAAGCTTTTTCGACAAGCTGCTTGAAAAAACACCCGGTATCAAACATATTTATGGCACTACCCGTGACTTTTTTGAAGCGTTTGCCGGGGAGAATAAAAAATTCACCAAACATGTACTTGCCAATGTTGATGACAATGATGTGTGGCGTTTTGGTTTTATTACCCGGGAAGATATGGTGGATTTTGACTTAAAGGATTATGTAACTGTATATGTACCCATGGCCTATTCCATTGCAGGCAATGTTTATGTTATTCCAAAGAACAGGGTGAAACTCATAGATAATATTAGTGCCTCACAGACCATGAAATTTGCCGTAAGCGGTGGCGTGACTGATATTGACGAAGATGAAACAAAAAAATAATTTGTATTTTAGATAGCTTAATCGGTGTACCATGCAAAAAGCTATCCGGCTCTTATTGCCATTTTTTATTTTATTGCTATTTAGCAACCAGGTTTACTGCTGGGGATTTTATGCTCACCAAAAAATAAATTACTACGCTGTTTTTTTGCTGCCTCCCGAAATGATGGTTTTATATAAACCAAATATTACCTTTTTGAGTGAACATGCTATTGACCCGGATAAAAGAAGATATGCCTTGCCTGATGAAGGTTCAAGGCATTATATTGATATTGACCATTATGGTGCTTATCCATATAATGAATTGCCCCGGAAATGGGCTGATGCTGTTACAAAATTTGGTGAAGATTCTTTAAAGCAACATGGCATTGTACCCTGGCATGTGCAAAACATGTTGTACCGGTTAACGGATGCCTTTAAGGAAAAGAGTTACAGCAAGATCATGAAGTACAGTGCAGAAATAGGCCATTATATCTCTGATGCACATGTGCCCTTGCATGCCAGCAGCAATCACAATGGCCAGCTTACCAATCAAAAAGGGATACATGGTTTTTGGGAAAGCCGTGTGCCTGAACTATTGGCTGAAAAAGAGTATGATTTTTTTATTGGCCAGGCGGCATACATACAAAACCCCGGAGATTTTATCTGGAAACGTGTTTTGGAAAGCGGCAGGGCTGCCGATACGGTTCTGAATTACGAACGTGAGCTCAGCAAAAAATTTCCTGACGATAAAAAATATGCCTTTGAGAACAGGAATGGTAAGACCATCCGTCAGTATTCATCTGCATTTACCATTGCCTATAATCTTTCCAGCACAGTGGGATCCGAAGCTTGGAATTCACGTGACTTGAAGTCGCG